>Ga0209348_1000384_pt1 | contig 23843 bp, 57 predicted proteins | sample ETNvirenome_2_30_FD_184065 | JGI IMG/M metagenome (GOLD analysis project Ga0209348, IMG submission 184065) | Marine viral communities from the Pacific Ocean - ETNP_2_30 (SPAdes) (version 2) | ecosystem: Environmental > Aquatic > Marine > Oceanic | place: Pacific Ocean | collected 2013-06-22
ACCCATAGGAGTTAGAGAAGGCTATGCCTGTAGGGAATGCATATATGTAGATGAAGATGATTTCTTTCATGAAGATAACGTAAGCGATTAATTACGTGACCTGATCAAGTCATAAAACTGATCTTTGTACACTCATTTTATTTCTAATCATGCACGATTATTTAAAGGAAATCTATTTTGATTTCTGTCTCAAAAATGATATGCCAAAACACAATGATGCATATCTATCAGCTGAAGATTATTTAGCTGGTAATTTTCAATTACTTATTTCTCAAATCTTTTGGTTTAAAAATTACGTAAGATTATGGGAAGCAACAAATGGTGGGGAGGATTTATAAATGTATATTGAATCAACAGACAAACAGGCTGTCTTTAAAGGCGATGAAGCTGGACATAAATTACTTCAACTTATAGACGATATGGGTTGGGACTATGACAGATTCTCATCATCAGGACAAGAAACCTATGACAAAATTTGTACAATTTTAGCGACAGTAAAGGAGGTCAAAGATGAAACTAACTAAAGAAGAAGCTAGGTGGCTTGATGATAAATGGAATGATTTTTATTATTACTTTGATGTTGAATCGATGTACCAAAAAGATCAGGAAATTTTTAGGAAGATTGGACAAAAATTATCGGAGGTAAAACAATGAAAGTAGGAGCAGGAGAATTTATTAAAACAAATTCTGGAGAAATAATCTGGGGGTCAGAAGCTTTCATAGATGAAGTATTTAAAACTCTTTATGGGAATGAATTTCGTAATGAAATTTGGTCATACAATGATGCCCTCCATAAGATTAAAAACTTAGTACAACTACAGGAACAAAACTAATGACCAAAACAAAAGATTTTGAAGTTGAGTATGATCCACAAACTAATTTCAAACACATAACTATTCATTCATCTTTATTACATGATGATGAGATATCAGCACTTTGGAAAATATTAGGTCGTATTGCTGATGATCCTGCAAATGATGTTAATCCATCACAAGACGCAGAAATTTGTATAGGTTTTTATGAGGACAAAACTAATGACTAAATCAACAAAAGAAATCAGAGATGCTGCCGAACAAACTTACAGGTGGCATAAAAAAATTGAAAAACAATTATGTGGTAAAAAGATTAAATCTGTACGCTACATGACACCCAGCGAAGCTGAATCAAGTGGTTGGTACTATCAACCTATTCTTCTAATACTGGATGATGGAACAGCCCTCTGTCCTATGTCAGATGATGAAGGTAATGAAGCTGGATCTATTGCCTGTATGGGTGAAAAGGTTGAAGTCGAAACTATTCCTGTAATGAGGGAGAGAATCTAATGGAACTATCTAAAGAACAAATGGAAAAAGTAATTCTTGAGTTGGAATCTAATTACAATTCAAAAATCTTTGATGATGAAAATTTGGTTGAAATTATTAATTTATTTAAAAAATATCTAAATTCTGGAGAAACAAAATGATTACTCCAAGAATTAGAAAAAGCAAACTTAAACTATTTATTCAAAAACTTAGGAGGTTATTCAATGGATTTAAAAACTAGAGAAAAGATTTTACATAGATGTGAGATCCTTCGATATATGGGAGATGATGGTATTCCATGTATCTTTGATCAATTAAATGATGAGGAACTGATGGAGGATTGTGGATGGGTCTTAGACAAGGCTCATGATGATCTCGACCAATATCAGTTTGGTGTTACCAAAAAGATTATGAACGATGCTTCTAAAAGACAATCTAATGACATGTGGGGTTAACTATGGAAACTTATTATGTAACCGCATACGAAACTCGTGTGAAAGATTATAAAGTTGAAGCTAAATCAAAAGACGAAGCTATTCAACTTGTTGAAAAGGGATCTTTGGATCATTATGCTGATGATTTTTATAGTATTCAAGTTGATAAAGAAGGTGTACAAACTGAAGAGGAGGAGAACTCTTGAATTACTCACAAAAAGTTCTCTTTAATGACTGGATCAATCGCTGCCCTATCGATGGGGTGTTTGTAGATGAACCAATCAGTGAAGTCCAGATGGAAGATGGTAGGGTTGGTTACCTTGTTAAAGTCTTTCTTACTATTGATAAGGAAGATTGGGAACAAAACCAGTCTCCGCCTGGAATTTCGGAAAATTCCGAAAATTTGCCCTCTCAGAATCGCCTGTAAGCTGCCTGAAAGACACCGTGGGTATAGTCGTAAACCCCCAAAATAACCAATTCACTTTACTAAACTAAATGTCTGACAATTACCAAGACATCAACATGAACCTCCTCCACGTTATGGAAAAGGAAGCTAAACAAGCTTTCGAGCGTGGTGATAAAGAAGATGGCAAAGCATTGTGCAACTCTATCTTTAAACAACTTATCCCTGCTCTTGTTAAAGAGACTAAAAAGAATCCTGATGTTATTTATAAATTGATAGCTCAGGGAAATTCTCAGGATAAAAAATTAGCAGAAGATGCTAAAACTGTTTTAAAAATTTTAAAAGACAATGGAGTTGAACTATGAAACTATTTAATGAAAAAGGTAATGTCTCTTTTGACAAAGTTAGAACGAAAATAGCAAAGCTATTACGTCTTCAAACATCTAATAACGCAGGAGAAGCTGCTAACGCTGCTGCATTTGTAGAAAAATTATGTGCTAAATATAATGTTTCTTCTACAGACTGTAAGGACTATAACCCAGAAAAAGATGAGGTTATTGAATTCACATTCGGAAAAGCTTATCGACAAGCTAATGTTCCAGAACAATATTTAATTCATGGAGTAGCTAAATATTTTAATGGTACTTGCATTATTACTTATGAACATTCAACTTCTATGTTCTATGAAGCACCAAAAAAAGTTATGAAAATAATAGCTTCAAAAGGTAATAAAATTCAGATTGAATTGTATTTAGAATATCTTGTAGAAACTATGAATAAGTTAGCTAAGGAAGCTAAAAAATCGGGTGGGTATGGAACTAAATCTAGATCTTATTCAACAAATTGGAAGAAAGGTTTTGCTAGGAAAATTGCTGATCGTTTACTATCAATGAAAAACGAACAGAAAAGAAAAGGTAAACCAGATTTAAATGAATCTGCATTAGTTGTTTTAAATAAAAATTCAATAGAACAGAAAGCCGCTCAAGCATACCTTGAAGAGAATTATCCAAGTAGGACAAAAAGTAGACGAACTAGAACATCTGGGGTAGGATATGCAGACGGATCAAGTAAAGCTGAATCCATAGGATTAAATAAACAAACAGGAGCATCAAAACAAAAACTAGCCTTAACTGGTAATTAATTATCAGTCCTGAGATGACTATAAACTCATCAATTGCACACTTTATTCGTTAATTCGATGACAACTACTAACACCAAATCAACTGAACAGACAACACCAAAACATAATCTTTTTGACATAGCTCAAAATAGAAATGTATCTGGTAAATCTAAATCAGGATTTGATCCAATAGCTGATCAAGACAGCAGACTAATGCAACTGCGTGAACTTACTGCTATGAGCAAGAAGATCAAAGCAGAGATTGATGGGCTTCGTGATTCATTTAAAGGAGACTTAAGAGCTGCTTTAGAAGATAGCGAAGAGAATCCTAAAGTAAGACACAGTGAAGATGAAAAGATTCATGTGTATTTAAGCGTTAGGAAAAAGTATAAGTATTCTGAAAAACTTATTACTAAAAGAGAAAAACTCACTAATCAGATGGCTGATTTAAAAGCTGAAGAAGCTAAGGAAGTTAGAAACAACAAAGCTACCTTAATCGATCAGTCATACACAGTTAGCTTCAAAGGCTAGTCATTCCAGGGGGTTTGGAAGTTTCCAAATCCCTTTCTATTATTTACATATGAGTAAAAATGATTTAACAAAAGCTGAACTTAAACAGCTAATTAGCACGATAGTCTTTTTTCAATTAGGAGCAAGAACTAAAGAATTAAAAAAAATTAAAACTAAATTAAAAAATCAATTAAAAGAAATGGAGGAGAGCTAATTGAAATACAATCAAATATGTTTAACTCTTTTAGTTATTCTTTCTCTTTTAAATTATTTAAAATGAATCAGGGATCCAACAAATCTATTAACACTCCTCAACAATGGGCTTGCAAATCTGACGCATTCCTATTTAATGAATATGATTACACCCCAGAGGAGATTGATGCCCTACGTTCAGACTCAGACAGACAAGGAGGACGAAAAACTTCTTAGAAGATTATTATCTGAAAAGATGCCTGAGAAAGATGCAGACAAGATCATAAGTAATGTGTTCAGCGATTTAATCAAGTGGACATATGAAGATGTTGTTTTACATTTAACTCAGGTTTTTAACTTTACTGAACAGGAATCTGATCAACTAATAAATGATTATGACATCATTTCCTCGGCCACCACCACAGAGGTTACTATGAACCCAGCACCAAACTTTAATGCAACTGCACCTAACGATGTAAGAGACTATTCAGCTAATCTATGGCAGGCTAGAAAATGTCTCTCAGATGCAAACAAACTAATCAATGCAACTGCCTTAACTCCTAGAGATTATGACAACCAAGATGATTTCCAGGATGCTTTACTTCAAAGATTGCACTTAGCAGAACACTTTGTAAGTATCAATAAATATATTGATCAACATCTTGATTTTGCAAAACATTACACACCACAACAAAAACCATGAAACTAAAACCTTATTTACCAGAAGATGTTTTCATTATGGAAGATGAAAACTTACCTAAAGAACATCATACAGATCGTTTTGGAAAAGTTATGGTTTTCAAAAAAGACTTAGGTTGGAGTGTTGTTGTTCTCAAAGATGTTTATACTTACTTTAAACATATGAAGCATACTCATTGGACTTACACCCCAGATACACCTCATGACTAAAAAAGAATATTCATATGTGGTTATCTCTGTCGTAGGAGATATACAAGAGTTTCAAGGAGTTTACAGAACTATTGAAGCAGCTTGCTACGGAGCTAGATTTTCTCTCTCTACTTTATTTCCTAAACATGGAGATGAGGTAAGAATAATCAGATGTGAAATCATTTCCACAGAGGAAGCTAAATTAAAAATTCTTGAAAAAGAAGAATCTAAAGACATCTTCGAAAAATGCGAAGATGGTTACTGTCCTTTACCAACACAACAAGCATCATGACAAACACTAGATCAAACAATGAAGAAATGGAACAGCGCATAAATTATGCTGCTGATGAATTAGCAAAAGGTAAAAGAGCTATGGATATAAGTAAGAAATTAGCAAAGAAATATAGTGTAAGTATTCAACAAGCTAGAGATTATGTAAGACAAGCTAAGCCTATTCTTACAGCATCAATCGCACCAAATGATCGTGCTTTTATTTTTTCTAAGGTAATGAGCTGTCTTGAGCAAGATAGATTAGATGCTAGAGATCAAGAGAATTTAAAAGAACAAGGTAAGGCAACAGGAGGTATGGTCAAGATGGTTGGTATGTTAACCAGTATTGATCAAGTAGGAAGTTGGGATGATGCATATAATAATCATTTATTTAAAAATTTCTCAGAGGCTAAAAAAAGAGTCAAACATAGTGACCTTGATGCACTTGATGGAGAAACACCAGAGGGAGAAATTCCTTTTTAAATAATGGGGCAGAGGAGTCCATTGAAACTTTACTCATACTGCCTTAATTAGATAATTGTAACTGCTCGGTCTAAGCGGTTAATTGCACTCTATCTAATTATGATATTAGGTTCCCATCGAGGAGTGGTAGTGGCACCAAAGGTCTAGAGTCCCTATCATGGCTGCCATTAAGTATGATCTCGTAAGACCCCAAACTACTATAGTCCTTCACACATCTCTATTATGACAACATTTAAGTATAAGATTAACGACAGGGTAAAAGAAAGAGCATCAAATAGAATTCATGGAGGATATATAAATTCTCAAGGTAATCATAAACTTATTAAATCCAGAAGAGGAGTTGTCAAAGGAGTTAATATCAAAAAGAACAGCGTAGGAGCTAACGTGACTCACTACCAAGTGTTATGGGATAATCAGTCACGTTTAACAGAAATCCAGGCTCATCGAATCGAACATGAGGTTGCGTAGTGAAGTGTCCTAAATGTGGTAAGAAAGCTAAAGCAAGTGCTACAAAATTTATAGAATATAGCCACGCTCAAAGGAGAATCAGAACCTGCGAATGTGGTTTTAAATTTATAACTTATGAAAGAATTGAACAAGATAAACAAGATTTTGGTCAACACTCTAAACAAAAGAAAAAAGAATATTATAGAAAGGTATTGGCAGAACTAATCGATGATTTAGAGGGTAGAACATATTTAGAGAAACAGAAAGACTCTACAATCTGGGAGGGGGTATAACTCCTATAATTAAAAAACTGAATAAAAAAAATGTTATTACTCATCGGATTGCTTATAACTATAGGTGTAGTAGGCGTTCTCATCCTTATGAAGATTTATAATCCACACTAATTTACTTTCGTTTTAGCCGTTTTACTTTCGTTTTTACAATTAATACTTAAGTTAAAATACAATTACGTGCGAAAAACCAAATGAATGAAATAACAGTTTTTATATATTTCATCTGCTTTGCAGTAGTTTTTGGTGCTACATTTGCATTCATGTGGAGGATGATGACTATAACCCTTAAAGACTATGATAGAGTTAAGACCATACATCCAGAACTTAGAGATATAAAACCAGGAGAAGAACTTCTAGTGTTTAAAGCAGAAGATAATGAGGATTAGAATAAGAAAAAAATGTTTTAATTAGATGGGCGCAAGACGATCAGGAGGCAAAACTCCAAAAGTACCAGTAGGGAGAGTTCCTAGAAAATTTTTGGATCAGGCTAAAAAAAGACCTACTGGAAGAGATGAGAGAGTGAGAAGACAAAGAGAAAAAGTAGTAAGACCTTATGAAGGCCCTGAGCGTAAATTAGAACCTATCTTAACAAGAAAGCAATATCAAAAGAAAGTACAAAAAATGTTTGAAGATAATAAGAGAAAATTTCCTGGTAGAAGTGTTACTCCTGCACCCTATAGTATGTATGTCAAAAATACTAAACAAAAAAACGCTGATATAAAAGCAGGTGTTGAAAGAATATCAAGAGGAAGATTAGAGGACGAAAAGCGTAAATTAGTTCCAAGAAAAGAACAAGAGAAAAAAGGACTCGGAGGAACTCTTAGAACTGCTCTTGAAAAGAAAGGTGTATTTAATCAAAAGTCCGGCCCTATGAAGACAATAGATAAGAGAAGGGTGAGGAAGGGTAGAGATATAGATGAACCTAGGCCAGTAAATCAGGAAGCACGACAGAGTGAAGTAACAACTCAAGGAAGAACGGTAAGACCTAATAATAGAGCTCCTGTTATGGGTCCTACAAGAACAATTGGAAGAAGAGGAAGAAGAAGATCACCTGTTCGTCCAGAAAGAGAGGTTCCTATACCAAATGAAAGACCAATAAAAGTTGATCAAACAGGAAGAAGTTATGGTCCAAAAAATTTATCCAGAGAAGAACGGATGTTTGATCGATTGTTTGATAGAGCGGAACAAAGATATGGTCGTTCATTAGAAAGAATGGATAGAGAAAGAGAACAAAGAACAAATAGGCAAGCAGAAAGAAGAATGAATAGAAGTGAAATTAATGTAAATAGAAATACACGTAGACAAGAACGTCAGATGAAAAGAGAAGAGAGGGGTCAAAGTGCAAGAAACCGTAATCAGGAACGACGTATGATGAGCGAAGAACGTTCAAGAGAAGCTGCCTCAAGAAGAAGAGAACAACAAATGAGAAGATCAGAAAATACAAGAAGACCACGTAGAATGCCATTTAGAGTTTTTTAAATTAATAAATGGTTGATAAAAATATAAATTTAAAACGAACATCAAGTCGTATACGCACTCGTGCAATTGCATATTTAGCCATAATCATTTCATCTTTAAACTTTTCAGGAAGTCTTTTAGTCTATGTTTATATGAAAAGCCCAGCTTTTGAGAATCAATTGTTGGCACAAGTAATGAAACATATGGATTGGATTATTGCTGATGAATTTGAAAAACAAATTAAAAAATTAAAACCTTTACCTAAAATTGATCCGGATGACGAAAATGCCTGGTTTTGGCAATACATAGAAAAACGTAATAAAGAATATATAGAGTGGGAGACTGAGGGTAAATGGAAATAAATCTAATGCAAAGATAAATAAAAGATGTTTTAATAGAATAAATACTTTTGTATGAACTTACATACCTTTTTTGTCATGAAACTTAAAGAAAAAACTGATTTAAAAAAACATAACTCCGACATCTTAAAAAAACTTGATGGAGTTTTAAAAACTTTAGATGGATTAAGAGAAGATGCCTTGTTCATCAATACTATTCACGGGGAGCAAGAATTAAATCTTGATCAAACAATTGAATTGTTTAATGGAATAAGAGCTCATTTTTTACCTGCAAATCCTACCCCTGAGTTGGCAGCTGGTTTCGAAACTGGATCTTTTGATGTATCATAAAAGAGCACTTTACATTTATTACTATGTCTAGACGAAGATTTGAACCTTACAGGGACGATCATTCTACCAATCACACAAGACTAAGGTCTGAGTTTTATAACGCTTTAGCTGAAGGTGATAACAAATTTGCAGTGGTTGCTTCTCAGTTTTTAAAAACCGATTATGAGGATTTCTTAATAGATCGTTAATTTTTTTTACAAACCTTTTCAACAACCCTTACCATTGCTAAGCTTAAGTTCCAGACTCTAGTTATAGCAATGGTTTTCTTATGCACAAACACTTGTACGATACAAGTATATTTACCCCATAATAAAATACGCAGATAAAAAATAATCATGGAAGAAACAAATCGAACAAACAAAAAACAACTAGCGTGGGCAGTATTATCAAAAGCTAATGGTAGTCAATTAAGTCAAGTAATAAAAGTTACTGGATACAGAGATGCGGATGAGACTGTAGCGGAAGCACCAGATAAATTTTATAAGTCAGGACCATTTTACATAAGTTGAAATTTTTATAAAATCCGCTATTTTTTCAAAAGGTAAATAAAAAACTTAATGAAATTTCCAATAACTTCTTACGTGGTTTTTGTGCATAATCAAACAATCGGTGCTCATGCTCCACATTTTGAGGATATAGATGATGCTGAAAAATTTGCTAATAGTCTCAGAGCCACAACATCCTTAACTGTTAGTGAACCAATACCGGTAATTATGACAGAAGAAGTAAAAGTTGGACTTACTACTGGTGATTAATAATTTTTATGCTATCTTGACTTATAGAATATATTTAATCAGATGGCAGTAGTTGTAAGTGTTTCCGTTCCAGATGAGTTAAATGAAAAATGGAAACAATCAGATTTAAAAATAAGTCCATCACAAATATTTCAAATAGCTTTAGAAACACAACTAGATGGAAAGAATAAGCATTTACAACATTGGAGTTCAAGAGCCCTGGCTGCTGAAAAAAAATTAAAGTTAATTAAATCTATGGTTGGGGCTAACGATAAAGATGTAAAAAAGTTTTCGTGGTTTGAAAATGAAAATTAAGTTACAATAATATCAATACCTTTTTTTTGTATGAAAGTCGTGATCACTCCTTCTTTCCCACAGACGAGCACCTCTGGAGAGTTACTACAATTAAAAGATATTTTAGTGACTCTAAAAGAAGAGAGATTGATACCATATGAAACAAGTATTTCGGAGTTTGCAATATTATGTTATGAAAGAGGACTAAATGAATATAGAAAAGACTTAAGAGTCTTTGATTGTTAGGTAAAGATAGAATAAAGAGAATAGTTAGTTAGATTGGCAACAAAATGGTTAGTGGTGGGTTTTTTACTGGCAGTGAAAGAAGAGATGACAGAATAGCTGGTAATCTTGGTCCAAGCACTCCAATAAAAAATTATGGTGGAAACATGGGTTTCAGCCAAGATTTTGGTGCGGGAAGAGTTAAAAATGTGAGACCTAAACCAGGATTTGGTTTAAAGGATGTATTTGGAGATGGAACACCAAGAGCTCAATTTTTTAATCCAAGAGGACGAGAAGTAGGTCAAATTGCAAGTGCTTCTACAAACTTAAGTGGATTATCTGAGGATGACAATTATAAAGCTTATATGAAAGCAGCTGGTATAAAATACCCCCGAACTCTAAGCGATCAATTCCATCGCATGTTTAGACAAAATATGAGAGATGATATAAGAGATGGGATATTTAAAGATGGTCAGCTTTTAAATAGAGCACCTCAACAGAATACGTTACAAAAAGTAGGTAACTTTTTAGCTAATGCGCTTACAGGCAGTCGACCAGTAGCAGCTGGAACATTAGATGATGCACCTTCAAGGTTTGCAGGAGAAGCTGATCCTACTCCACGGCCAAAGCTAAGTTACGTAGATCCTGATCAAAAGATAATGAACTTTAGTCAAATTAAAGATTCATTAAAACCTTCGAATTTGTTTGGTATCAATAGAAATGAAATTGGTGGAAAATTTGGTACGTATGATGCTCCTGGATCACCATTGGCTAGGGATCGTCAAGAAACAATTGACAGAGTGAAAAGACAATTTACAACTCCTAATACACCAGATGATCGATCCATTGCACAAATAAGAGCAGATCAAAAGGCAGCTATGCGTGAATCTGCAAGAATAAGAAATGAAGCATTTAAAAGAGGTGATACTCCCCAAAGAAAATCAGCAGATGATACTTTTGGAACTAACATGATGTCTAATCCTGCATTTGGATTTAGATCTAGGATGACTAATGAGGATAAAGCTTCATATGATAGAAGCGCAGCTATAGCAACTGAGAGAGCAAAACCGGATCCATCTTTAGGTAACGTTATTACTAGTGCAGCGAATCTAGCTAAAAGAAGTATCAATGCAATCAGTGGTGGCACTCCTTTAACAAAAGAAAAATCTTTGGAATCAATAGGAGAAAGACAATTACGCTTAGCTAATAAAGAAATTAACAGGCCAACATATCAAAAAGAAGCTTATGCCCGTAAAGTTTTAGGCATAACTAATGATCAATTAAAAGCACAAAATCTTCAAAGGATCAGAGAAAATGCAGCTGCAAGAAATCAAGCCTTCCAAGCCGATAAATTAGCTAAAGCTGTAGAACGCGCAGCAACATCAGTTAAAGAGAATACAGGATCAGGTAGAACTGGTGGCTTTGGTAAAGGAACAACTGGTCGTGGAATGCCAAGCAACCCAGCTGGTCAACGTCAAACAGGAGTAGGTGAATCTGCTAATAATTTAAGTAGACATAAAACTGGTCGTTCAACAAGTACTCCCTCAACTTCATCAGGAGGTATTAGTAAAAGTGGACGTAAATCTAGATCAGGAAGTAAGTCATCATCAAGAGGTGCAAGAGGCAGTAGCTCCAGTAGGTCAAGAGGTGGAACAGGATCAGGTAGAACATCTACATCAAGAAGAGCATCTAGTAGAAGTAGAAGTAGGACAGGAAGATCAAGAAGTCAATGTGACATAAGAACTAAAATAGATATAGCTCCGCTAACAAATACTAATTTATTAAAAGATGAATTAGCAGTTATTTCTTACTTTGTACAAGGTATTAAATAGTAAATTATGAAAATAACTAGAACAAGTATTACAAATAACTCAAGAGGTGGAGGTTTTGTTGATGATGTCAGAAGAAATTTACCAGATATTACTAATAGAAAAATAAGATTTGCAACAATAGAGGCTGCTCCGATGAGCACTCAGTCTGCTTTAGCTACAACAAATTACAGAGATACTGAAACACAGCAAGTACAAGTTCCCACAGAGGATGTGACTTTTGCAGGTAGAGCAGGTGGTTCAGGAAGTATAGATAATGCTGTTTCAGAAGTAGGTGATGCTATTTCAGGAGGTTTAAGTGAAATAAGACAAAAAGCTGAAAAACGTAGAGAGACTCGCAGTAAAAAAGCAGCTGAAAGAAGAGCAAAAAGAGAAGCTCAAAGAAAAGCAGATCAAGCATCCTTAAATAAGAGATTTAAAGGTGTTGAAACAGGATTAAGTAATCTTGGAAAGGATTATAAAGCACAAGAACAAAGAGCTATAGATAATATGGCTAAATTTAGAGCCGAACAAGATAAAAAGTTTACTACTAGAGATACAAAATTTGACAAATTCAAACTTTCACAAATAAAAAAGAATATTCAACAGGATATTGCTGCACGTAAAGCTCGTCAAGATCAGAAAACTTACGAACAAAATAGAGCAAAACAAAGAAAATTAAGACAAAAATCGGTAGATAAAAAAATAAGTAATCTTGGAAAGGATTATAAGGCACAAGAACAAAGAGCTATAGAACAAGCCGAATCTTACAAAAAACTGGTTCAATCAGGTTTGACAAAAACAGTCGATGGTAAATCTTCTCAACCAAATGTAGGTACTGGAACAAGAGGAACTTTTGGTTTAGGTACTCACGGAAAAGGAGCTCCATCAGGAGATAAACTAAAACCAGGATCTTTTGGTATCAGTAAGAAAGGTAAAGAACAGGCATTAAAAAATAGAATACAGGCTGGTATTAAATCAACTGGTATTCCTACAAATACAGCAGTACAAGGTGGTGCTATGAGTCAAGCTGCAAGGGATAAAGCAGCAATTAATAGAGGTGTGGCTGCAGCAAAAAAAACAGGTATTACTACAAAACCTCAAGCTGGATCATTTGGCATAAGTGAAGCTGGTAGAAAACAAGCGGAAGCTAATAAAGCAGCAAAGAGAGCAGAGGCAATTAAAAAATCAGTGGCAGTTAAAAAAGAAACAACAAATAAAAAACCATCAGGTTTTGGAGGTAGTAGTAGTAGTAGTAGTAGTAGTAGTAGTAGTAGTAGTGGTAGTGGTATTAGCAGAAGCCGCAGTAGAAGAAGAGGCAGCACCAAGAGTAGTAGTAGTAAAAGTAGTAGTAGTAGTAGTAGTAGAAGAAGCAGTAGTAGTAGTAGATCTAATTCAGGAAGTAAGTCATCATCAAGAGGCACCTCTGGATCAAGGAGTAGAGGAGGAACTTCTCGTGGAGGAAGTAAGTCATCATCAAGAAGCGGTAGGTCAAGAGGTGGATCTACTGGTGGAAGAGGAGCGAGTAGTAAGGGTGGAGTTTCTAGGAGATCATCATCAAGAAGAACTAATAGAAGTAGATCAAGAAGAAGATGTGATATTACAATAAAATATGATATATCTAAACTTACAAATATGAATTTATTATGTGATGATTTAGCTGGTATAGCATATTTTGTAAAGCAATTACAGGAGCAAAATTAAATGCCACATAAAATGGAAAAGGTTATGTCTGAATATAAAGCAGGCAAATTGAAATCAGGGGGAGATAAAACAGTCAAAAAAAGAAAACAAGCTATAGCTATAGGATTAGCTATGGATTATAAAGCTCACGGAAAAAAAGCAAAATAATTTAAAAATAATGAAAAAAAATATTTCTTATGCAGAGGTGATGGAGGTCTATAGTCATCCAATTTCTATTAGATATATACCTAGAATATTTATATGTTTATTGTTTTTGACATTATCATTTATAGCAAAACCAGTGCTTGCTGAAACTTATCATGCTTTATGGATACAAGTTCCTCAATGGGAAGATGATTGGTCAAAATGTGCTGTAGATGTACCTGATTCAGCCTGTCATTGGTATGTTATGGCTCCTGATAATACCTTTGGTAAAGGTTTTAGTTGGAAAAATGCTCCTTGGTTTGATGCAAATGGTTTAAAAGATATATCAAAAATGAAAAGGTCAACAGTTTTAGAAAATTTACAAGCTCAAAATTCTTAATCCAAATTATAATTCACTATACATCTCATTGATTTTTTTGATTGCTGTGCTGTATGGTATTGACCTCCTTCAAAAATTACTACTCTTCCCTGTTTTGGTGTAACTCTTTGTTTTACAGTAAAAGTATCTGATTCTTCCCTTTCATTATAAATAATTGTATCTCCATCACTAGAGACAACATAATATAAAACCACTACGTGTTTATGATCATCTTCAAGATCTATATGAGGGGTATCATCTTCTTTACTATCTAAATTTAAAGGGAACTGCATAAAGGATCTCCCTTGTACAATTCTTGCTTTTGGTACTTCCAATACATCGCAAGCACGTTGCAATAAAGGTAAAAATAACTCATGAAAATCACTAATTATTAAACTAGATCCATCTTCATCATGTTCTACATATACGTGCGAAAGTCCAGGACGTCCTTGATTACCTTCTTCAAATGCAGCTGTAACATCATCAATAAAAAACCAAGGAAATGTATACCCTTCCCAATCTGTTGCTCCTAATAAAACATCTTTAATATCTTCTTGATATTTTTTATCAATAAAATTATCTATTACTAAAATGTCGCCTTTATTAATCATTGAATTACTTTTTTGCCCTCCACCTAATTATATCTATTAACTAAATCAAGTCACTTATTTTTCTCTTTAGTTTTTCTTTTCTGTTCTTCAATAAACTTTCTATACACACCAGCAGCCTGAGTCTTGTTAGCAACTTTAGCTCTTTGTTCCATAGCAATGGCAGCTTGGGTTTTGTGAGCGTGAGTTCTACCACTACGTCTTATCTTTGCAACACTTAATGCAGCTGTTCTTTTATCTTTAAAACCTAATCCTTTTATTGTTCCTTTTGGATCTTCATCTGTGTACAAATCACTATGCTTATCACTTTTAGCAGGCTGACCTTTTTTTCTAGGGATACGATTATTCATCAATGTCTCCTATAGATATTGACCAATTCTCTTCACCAAATTTACCCACTTCTTTAATTTTAGGTTTTTTAGGCTGATCAAAACTTTCATGATATTTTTTTATTTCTGAATTTAAATTAAAATGTGTTTTTATTTCTCTATACCAACTAACAATCAAATCTATATAATATTGAATTAGTTTTTTTAAAAATTGATTAATCATTACATGTTACTTTGGGCTGCTTCACTTGCAGCTTTTCTTGCTTTACGAGCTCTAATAGTATTCTTTACAAATTGTTTTCCCTTTCTACTTTCTCTTTTCTTTTTATCATCAGTTTTTTTTCTTTCGGCTTTTGACATGGCAGCCCAAGCAGCTTTAGGTAAATACCTTTCTGTACTTTTTTTTCCTGGTTCTATTGCTTTATCAGCCATCTTTCTTTTTCTTATTTACATTTTGCATGACTTTAAGAATTTTTTCAAGTCTTACAGCTTGACCTTTGTGAGTTCTTGATGCTTTATGTAATTCACCAATAATCTTTTTAATCTTAGGAGTTTGATGCATAATTAACAATCCCTAATAGGTCCTCCATGTAGCCACGCATCACAAGTACGTGTAGCTGCACATTTAAATTTAAATAATTGACAGTATCCTAAGTTTGCTCTATTTAAAACATCTTGTGGATCTGCAGCCTTAGTTTCATTAATACCTTTTATCATGCAATCCATAATTTTATTTGTTTGATCAAATGCTGCACAGTTACCACATCGAGCAGTCTTAACAGTATCAACATCACTATTCCAAAGTTTAGCTTTCTTTTCCCAAAATCCTGGGTCTGGTGCATCTGGATTTAAAGGTCCATAACCAAATTTATCTATAGTCCAGTTTCTATTCTTTGCATTTTCTTCAATATCAGTAGTTGCAGTAGGACAAGATTCACTTACCTCTGAAACTTTTTTATTCAGGATGATTGTTACTCTTGGTTTCATACCTATATTCTAATCTTTATTCTTCTCATATTCTTTTCTAGTCATCCATTTTTCTTTACCCCATCTTTTCAGATCTTTTTGCTTTTTACCTTTACCACCTTTATAACCCCCTCCTGCAGCTTTATATTTTTGTGCAACTAATTGTGCTTTTCTTGCAGACCACTGTCCAGGTTTACCTCCAGATGATCCTGCTTTGACCTGATTAAATATTCTTTTTCTTAAACCAGGTTTGGTGTATTTGGAATCGTCTTGTGCCATTAAAATCTATTTTGAATTGGCTCTTTATTAAGAATAACAGGAGGAATACTATCAGAATGAGATCGTGAAACCTCTCTCATGTAGTGTGGATTATTCATTTCAAACTTTGGTTCATTCTTACCAATATAAGAAACAACAAATTTACACTTATCTGATTTTTCTTTTTTAAATGGCAAAAAAGGATCTGCTAATCCTGCTGTTGTCATCGAATAATCATTATACATATTCGAATATTTAACAGGAAAACTTGGATAGTAGCCGACAGCAGCCATCCTCATTTACATACCCTCAAAAATTTTTCTTCTTCTTTCTATCTCTAGCATATTATTAAATCCACCAGGAATTGTTTTTATAAAATTCTCATCATACATTTGTCCATCAGGACCCATTATTAATTTACTACCACTTGGAGTTCTAGGATCATTAGGACTACCTGGAAAAGGTCCTCTATTTAAAAAATTAGTAATTTTTTGCATTATTCCTGTTTTTTCATTAACATCTTCTTTCTGTTTTAATTCTTGATCTCCTTGACTAGGCATACCATTAGAATCAGTTGTGCCATTCATTGATCTCAATTGATTTGTATATTGTTTTAAAAATTCCATTAAAGTACTGACTTTTCTATAATTCTACGTTAAATAATTATGAAAACCTACACTATGCCACGTTGTTTAAGTCTCTGCATATTTTTTAAATACTTATCAATATCGGCTTCTCTTTTATACTTGTCACGTAAACCTTCAGGAATTAATGGCGAGTAACTTTTAGCAACATCTTGACCTATAAAATTCTGTAAAAAATTCATAGGATTGGACATGGCAATGTTATCCATTCTGAGAGCGTCCTCAGCCTCTCTATTTCTCTGTTCAATCATATATTTTTCTTTACCTTCTTTATATCCGACTCCAGGGCCGAAATCTAAAAGTTGTCTATAAAAAAGTTTTGCATCTGGATCCATATTTTTATTTTACTTTGTATACATAAAAAAAGACCTAGAGCACCACCTCTAGGTCGGAAATCACTTTACTTTGCACACATACATGTTTCGAGGAACCATGCACTTACTTACACTAGCGGGAATAAACCTTCAAAGTCAACCTATAGCTGGAGCTGATAGAGCAACTTGAGTAGATTCAGCACAAGCTAGATCTAGTGGAAAGTTGTGAGCATTTCTTTCATGCATAACTTCAAAACCTAAGTTGGCTCTGTTAAGAACGTCTGCCCATGTAGGAACGATCTTACCATTAGCGTCAACAATTGACTGGTTGAAGTTAAAACCATTTAAGTTAAATGCCATTGTGCAGATACCCATTGAAGTTAGCCATACGCAAACTACAGGGAATACTGCTAAGAAGAAGTGAAGACTTCTGCTGTTATTAAATGAAGCATATTGGAAAATTAAACGACCGAAGTAGCCATGAGCTGCAACGATGTTATATGTTTCCTCTTCTTGTCCAAACTTATAGCCGTAGTTTTGACTCTCGTTCTCTGTTGTCTCTTTAATTAAAGATGAAGTAACTAGAGAACCGTGCATTGCACTGAAGAGACTACCACCGAACATACCAGCAACACCAGCCATATGGAATGGGTGCATTAGTATGTTGTGTTCTGCTTGGAACACGAACATGAAGTTGAACGTACCTGATATACCTAAAGGCATACCGTCAGAGAATGATCCCTGACCAAAAGGATATACAAGAAATACAGCGAAGGCTGCTGAAACTGGAGCTGAGTAAGCTACACAGATCCAAGGACGCATGCCTAGTCTGTAACTAAGTTCCCATTGGCGTCCCATGTAAGCTGAGATACCGATAAGGAAGTGGAAGATAACCAATTGATATGGTCCTCCGTTGTAGAGCCACTCGTCGAGAGTGCCTGCTTCCCAGATGGGATAGAAGTGGAGTCCGATTGCGTTTGAGCTGGGAACGACTGCTCCTGAGATGATGTTGTTTCCATAAAGAAAAGAACCAGATACTGGCTCACGTATACCGTCGATGTCTACAGGAGGAGCTGCTATGAACGCAACGATGAAGCAAGCTGCAGCTGTAAGTAAGCAAGGAATCATTAAAACACCAAACCAACCAACGTATAGTCTGTTGTCTGTTGATGTAACCCACTCACAGAATGCCTGCCAACCGCCTAACAGCTCGGATTGTTTCCGACGCTGTAGAACTGATGTTGCCATAATAGTCCGTTGTAATGAATATAAAAAAAGCCATCCGAGATGACTTAATATAAGTATACAATCGGTATGTCATGAATCGTTAACAAATCTATCACATAAAAAAAGAGGGGCGAACCCCTCAATACTTTAGTGATTACCAGTAATTATACGGAAGTTTTCTCGTTACTGTTATTTGCCTCGTAATGATATACAGCACCACGATAAACATGAGAAACCTTACCAGGTACACGAGTTAAAGTTGCAGCTGCACCTTCATTCTTTTGGTAAGCAATTCCACGATAAGTTAGTTTTTTCATAGGTTTAACCCCTTATTGACAGTATTCACTATAGCACTTTTGTATCAATTAATACCGTTTGTAAAGATACATTAAATCTTAAGAAAACATTAAGATATCTTATATAAGAAAATACCTCTCCTGTTCAACCTTTTTTAGTGGTGAGAGAGGTATTTATTAGAGGAGTCACACCACCTCCTGTTCCTCAAGGCAGTGTGATCGTTTGCTAGGTGTAAGAAACAGTAAAAATTACACCCTCCTCCAGGAGCTACCACTGTTCTTCTTCGCCCCTGTTCTATAATAATATTGTTATAGATTTTATCTACCCTCAAATGGCTGTGATCTTTAAACCAAAATGCATAGGTAAAGTAGCCGTTGATTCCGGAGTTATCTCTGTACTCGATACAACACATATAAAAGTAAATAAATCTGGTGAAATAAATCTCCCTAGTTATAATTTATATACAGCTATAAATACAGAAATTGGTGATGGAGAATACAACATCTACGAATGCCGAGATGACAAAGGCGGACTTAGAAAAATCATTATTGATATCAGATAAAACGGCTGGGATGGATCCTAGAAAGGACTATCGCCAATGGTTAAGAAATACATTACACGCAGTATTAGAAGATGCAATAGAAGGAAATGAAGGTTCTAAAAACTTTTTAAAAACTGCAATAGGATCTTTAATTTTATATTCAAGAGAAGAAGATATAAGAATTAATTTTGATGCTTGGATTTGGCCTTACATTGATCTTTTGGAAGAGCAGAAAAACACTCATAATATTGATTGTTCTCCGTGTTCAATAGAGGATTAGCAGGTATTTTACCAATTATTATATGATCTTCCCAAATATCATCATTAGAATACGGTGGTCTGTGCCAAAAAAATATTTTATTTTCATAATCAATAGTCCACTCTGGATGTCGTTTATGCCATCTTAATCCTGCAATAAACTGTTTATCAGATTTACTTGATGTGCAATCAAAATATAAAGTATCTCCTGGCTCAATAAGCCAGCGTAATTTTAAAACATGACGAAATGCTTTTGTATAAGTTTTAATTCCAGATTTACCTGTAATTTTGTTTAATAATGATCTTGCTCTTTTATTTCTTTTGCCTGAATACCAATCATTTATTTGTCTCACAGATTTACCTACAGCGAATCCTACATGCCAAGCCCAAAAACCTTTTTCAAATTCATGACGTCGTGAAATGAAGATTTTACAGATTTGCCCCTCGACAAAAAATTTATAGGTAGTAAACTTGCGACGACGATTATTTTTCATTATGGAAGATTTATTAAATTTAGTTCAGAAAGATCCTGATCTTTGGGATATCGTTGAAAATTTAAAACATCCTGATCAAGAGCCTATGGAGTTCTTTGAAAGTGTTGCTGCCATGCTTGCTTTGGAATACGAAGAGCTGCATAGGACTGATTTAAAAGATAAATTAGCCGGTTTGTTTGGTGGCACACCAGAAAAAGCATATATCATGGTTCCTTATTTACTGCATATAGCTTTAGATATGTTTCTATTAAAAGCGAGCATGGATGAAAAATCAATAAAGGAATATTAAAATGCAATTTGGATATGTATTATGTGACCCGAAAAGGTCAAAAATTCTAGTACTTAAAAAAGATGGTGAGGTTCAATTTATTAAACCTAACAGCACCGGAAATGTTGACAAAGGATTTTGTTTACGTGACATATCTACTATGAAAGTTTTATACAAAGCATTAAAAGAAAAAAACCTAGTAGGTGAAATGGATATAGTAGATATACAGGAACTCTATGGTAAAGGCTGATGATAAGGTTCGTATTTGACTGTGAAACTAATGGCCTTCTTCATGAATTAGATACTGTTCATTCCTTAGTATTAAGGGATATCGATTCTGGTGATGTTACTAGTTGTTCAGATCATGATGGATACGAATCTATAGCTAATGGTTTATACATGTTGTCCAAAGCTGACTTACTTGTCGGTCACAATATAATTAATTTTGATTTTAGAGCTCTTAAAAAAGTCTATAAAAATTTTAAATTAAAAAAAAATTGCAAAATAAATGACACTTTAATAATTAGTAGAGTCCTCTGGCCTGAATTAGAACCAGTAGATGAAGCTAAATTTTCTCACATACCTTCTAAATACAAGGGTAAACACAGCCTTGGAGCATGGGGTGAGAGATTAAATGTCAAAAAAATTAATTTTGAAGGAGCTGATAAGTATGAAGAAAGGTGGGACATATGGTCAGAAGAGATGCAAAAGTATTGTGAAGGAGATACTTTAGTCTCTTTAGAACTATTTAAATACTTCGAGACTCAAAGTTTAGATCCAAGATGCTTTAATTTAGAACACGACTTCGCAAGGATTATGGCTAGGCAAGAGGCTTTTGGTTTTCCCTTTGATGAGAAGAAAGCCTTTGCTTTAGTAAATGAATTAAAAAAAGAAAGAAGTGAAATAAATGATCAATTACAAAAAGTATTCCCTCCAATATCGGAAGAAAGGTTTTCAGAAAAAACAGGTAAACAATTAAAAACTAAAGTAACTAAATTTAATCCAGCATCAAGAAAACAAACATCTGAAAGATTAAAAAATAAATATCCAGAAATTACTTTTGATAAAACTGAAAAAGGTAATGTCAAATTAGATGATGATGCCTTAGACGATTTAGGTAAAAAATATGCAGAGGCTGGGTTGTTATCTAGATATCAAATGCTTAATAAAAGATTAGGACAAATATCAGAAGGTAAAGAGGCTTGGCTTAAACACAGTCAAAGATATCACGATGGAAGAATACATGGATCTGTTATTACAAATGCTTGTGTCAGTGGAAGATGTTCACATAGAAATCCAAATATGGCACAAATTCCACGAGTAGGTCAACCTTATGGTGCAGAGTGTAGAGCTTTATTCTATTCGCCTACGGGATGGAGACAGGTTGGATGTGATGCTTCTGGATTAGAACTAAGAGCTCTAGGTGCTCAACTGGCATACTTTGATGGTGGAGAATATTCAAATTTAGTTAGTAAGAAAGATTTTGATATTCATACCTATAACGCAAAATTGTTTGGAATATATGATGGTCAAGTAGAAATAGAAAAACAGACAAGAGAATTAGCAAAAAGATTAATCTATTCAGTTCTTTATGGGGGTGGTCCATATAGAGTAGGATCTATTCTTGATCCGAGTTTATCTGAAAAAAAACAAAAAGAAATTGGTTATGAGACTATAGACACATTTTATAAAAACTTACCTGCAATAAAAAAATTAAAAGACAAGGTAGATGAAAAAGTCACACAAAGAGGATACTTAATAGGTATTGATGGTAGACATCTACAAATTAGATCTAGACATTCAGCACTCAATCAGCTTCTTCAATCGACAGGAAGCTTATGTGTGAAAAAGGCAACATGTATTCTTTATGAGGATTGTAAAAAAAATCATCTGCGTTGGGGAATTCACTATGCATTCGTAGCTCATATCCATGATGAGATTCAAGCCTTAGTAAAACCGCAGCATGTCAGTCTTTATAAAAAACTTGCAATAGATTGTTTTAGAAAGTCTGGTGAATACTTTAATTTAAAATGTCCTATGACAGGTGAAGCTAGAGAAGGTAAAAATTGGATGGAGACACATTGATAAAAAAATAATAAATAGTACAATTTCTTAAAAAGGAAATTCATGACAGTAAAAGATCTTCAATTACCTTTATCAGATTACAAATTTGGAAAGATTGGTCAGTTTTACACCAAAGAGGAAGTTGATCAATTAATTAAATATGCAGTGAGCGAAGCTAAACGTATAGATGAAGAGTCAATGCGTAAACATAATAAAGAGGCAACCATGATAAGTATGGCTCTTGGATTTACGACTTTAGCTTTATTTGTAGATGGTCTATTAAGACTTTTAGGAATTGTTCCACCATTTATGGATATAAATATAAGTATTATTGATGAGATCGCTAAAAGATTAAGTCTTTAATTTGTCGTCTGACAAACCATAAAGTCTTTTCAACCTAGCTTGTCTATCTTTTTCTTTCTTTTCTTTTTCCATTTTTGCAGTATCCACCAAAGGCCAACGTTGCAGCTTTAATGCATCTTTATATCTTTGTCTGTATTGTTTGGAAAACATTTTTCATTATGATGTTGGAAATCTTGGTAATCCTTGATTCATTCTTATTAATTGTCTTTGAGCCTCTCTTACCGATGCTGGATCATATCCTGGTGTATTGATAATTTCCATAATAGTTTTTCTAAGATAAGGATCTTCTTCGTAATCAAGTGCCATTTGCTGACCTCCTAAAAAATTTTGTACTTTTTTACCTGTAGGTGACATTTTGTCGAGCATATCTTTAAACTTTCCTTCTTCATTATTTTTCTCTTTCATCATTTTTAAAAAGTTTTGAACGTCCTCTTTACCAGTAAGATCGTCATATTGTGAAATCATGATAATACTTAATACATTAAAACACTCACTTGTCATCTTAAGATAGGTAAGTATAGTAGAACCGCCAGAGTAAAGCTTATGAAGCAAAAATTAAAAAACAAAGAGAAGTTAGAAGACATGTCTAACGACGAACTTCTTGCATTGCAAGATGGCTTTATTCAGCTCAGGTGTCATGCTAATCGTGGTCTAGAAAGGATCGCAGGTATTATGCATGACCGTTTAGAAACCCAAGTTAAATCATGAATTTAATTATGTGCTGTGCTGTATACAAAGGAGATACAGTCACTGAACGTGGTCTTAGAACCATGTCATTTGAGATTCCTGGGGCTGGTAAAAAGCCTTTGAGTATTCCAATTAAACTGTTACCTAGTTTTGCAGCAGGCGAAACCACAGCTCCTAATTCGTTTGAGAAGGAATCTAATGTTCTCATCAATGGTCGTCTTTATCCAATGGAAGGCATCATGTACATTGTTCCTACACAACCACTAATTGGAGTAAATAAATCTATAAAACTTAACCAACTAGCACTTGCTGGTGGTGTTGGTTTTATAGGAAAACAAAAAAGAGAAGATGCATTTAACTTTGGTCTTATGTGTCAAGCTCCTCCACAAAAAGGTATCGGTCATACGTGGCAAGATAGCTTAGGCTTTCTCGTTGAAAGTTGGGGTAATGATGCAGAAAGAATGAAAAAGTTTTTATTTGTTGGTCGTCAATTATCTTTAGGTGGTGTCCTTAAATTTGAAGCTTGGAATGATAAGGAAGGAAATCTTAGATCTAACTACAAAGTAAAGGTCAGATCCCAACAGTATTCTTTCTTTGGTAAAAATCAAAAGGATGAAGAGGTTATTAACAAGATTGACAAAGAGATCAAAGATCTTGTTTCAGATAAAAAAGAGCCTGTTGCCGAAGATGTACCATTTTGATATGGTGTGTTCGATGACCTTAATGAAAACTTTACTTTCTTAAATTATGTCTGTATTAAGTCGTTTTAAAGA
>Ga0209348_1000385_pt1 | contig 23841 bp, 31 predicted proteins | sample ETNvirenome_2_30_FD_184065 | JGI IMG/M metagenome (GOLD analysis project Ga0209348, IMG submission 184065) | Marine viral communities from the Pacific Ocean - ETNP_2_30 (SPAdes) (version 2) | ecosystem: Environmental > Aquatic > Marine > Oceanic | place: Pacific Ocean | collected 2013-06-22
ACAGGATCGGCTATTTCCAACAGAGAGGACTTGTTAGATGTCCTAACTATTCTTGCTCCAGAGGAAACACCTGTCCTTTCATCCGCCAACAAACAAAAAGCATCAAGCACATTTGTTGAGTGGACAGTTGATAGTTTGGCTGCACCAAGTACCACAGGAGTTGCAGAAGGAGCTGACGTAACTAGCTTCACTGACAAATTCTCAGGTCGTGCACGCCTTGGTAACTACGTACAAAAATTCCGTCGTGATTATATGGTTTCTGACCTACAAGAAGCAGTCGATTCTGTCGGCCCTGCTAAGGTAGCTCAAGCAGAAGCTAAAGCAATCCGCGAACTAAAACGTGACGTAGAGGCAACATTAATTTCTACAAACGACCGCTCTGTTGAAAACGGTTCAAGTACATCTTACGGACTTCGTGGATTAGGCGATTGGCTTGATTCAGCTGGCCCATCAGATGTTCCTTCTGATTTCCGTACACCAGCAGACAGCATCTACACAACTTCAGAAGCTAATTCCACTGCGTTTACAGAATCAGCCCTTAATGACATTATTACAAGCATCTACAAAGTAACTGGTGCTACTAATAATCTTACATTAGTTGCTGACACTGGTTTACGTCGTGTCATCAGTGACTTCGCTCGTTTACAAAGTGCTGATGGTACTTCAATCCGTGACGTTAACTATGATGGAGGTTCTTCTTCAATCAAGTTATCTGTTGAGCTTTATCAATCAGATCACGGTGTTATCTCAATCGTAAACGCTAACCCTGATTGTACACCTAACTTCGGTGGTAATACTACTGATAGCTCAGGATTCATCGTTAACCCAGAATACTTTGGTATTGCTGAGTTAATACCTATGGGTTCAACTCGTCTACCTAACTTAGGTGGCGGTGAGCGTGGATTTGTTGATTGTGCTCTTACATCCCTAATGTACCACCCTGGTGCACACGGATTAATCCAAGACGTTACTTAATAACTAGGAGGTAAAATATTATGACAAGATTAACAATAAATGAAGCTGGAACTTCTGGCTATACAGATGAATTAATTCTTACTCCAAGTGACTTCACTACTGCTGCTGGAAATACTACAACTGTAGTAAACTTTCCTGTTAAAGCTGGTGACCTTATTGATGCGTGTGCATTGATAGTAACTGAAGCATTTAGCACAAGTTCTAATATTACCATTGGCCCAGATGCTAACGCTGTTGATGGCGGAAGCACTGCTGACGCAGATGGTTTTATTGAAGCTGATAATGCTAATGCAACAGGAACTTCTGTCAATACTGGTGATTTACTAGATGATGGAGGAGGTGCAGGTGAAAACCGCTTTAAGGTTCACACTGATGGAAACATTACTATTACAGCTGCTAGTGCATTAAACGATGACACAAGCGGACGTATGAGAGTATTGTTCAGTGTCAAAAGAACAAACTTCTAAATAATTCTCGGTATGGGGGCGAAAGCCCCCTACCTTTTATTTATGACTAACATTATTACAAATGTACCTCGTAGCTTTACGGATGGTGAAGTTGATGCAGCCTTTATGAAAGAGATCATAAATGGTTTTAAGCTAGAAGCAGCCACTGAGGCAGATCGAGTAAATATTGCGAGAAAAGAAGCTCGCCAAGAACAAGGCAAGACACATCCAGTGCTAGGTAAATGTGTTGCTACAATGCCTGCCCGTGAGTTTTTTAGGCTCACAAATAAGTATGGACACCATCACGTTCATTCTAAAGAATTTTTAAAATATTATAATAAAAAGTTTTCGGACTTATCGCCAAATAAAATATAATGCAAACAAGAACCTACGGAGACTTATTTAAGTTAGTACAATCATTTGCAGGTGTAACAGCTTTTTCGGATAATGAGCAAGACGACATTGCTAATTTAATAAATCGTAGGTATCAATCCGCATATAATACAAGTCAAATTTGGCCAAGATATTTAGTAATAGGTGAAAAAAGAAATATTAATTCATTTGTAATTTTACCAGGTTTAGGCGTAAATACTTATAATAATCTTTTATTTTATAAAGTAGGGAAAGACGGTTCAAGTCCATTTAGTGATGTATATATTCCTTCTAATATTACTGTTGGTACCAATGATACTTTAAATGTAAGAAAAACTTTTGATAGTGGTACTACTAATAGTCGCTGGAGAGTATTTCAAAATACTTGGTCATTAGGATCACAAGTTGGTAGTGGAGCAGGTGTTACTTTTAATTTAGTAGATAAGGTATGGAATGCTACTAATACAGGAATAACTTTTTTCCTCCAATCAGACCTTGAAAGTAATTTAACCACTCCTATTTCATATGATAACCCAGCAGATGTTGAACAATACTTAGAGGGGCAAAATTTTGGAGTAGCTCAAGTAGGAGGACAATTGCTTTTAAAAAAAGTATGTTGTATAGGGTTTGATGAAAAATATGAAGCTGACTCAAATACAGGTTTTGTTACTAGCAAGCCTACTATAGGCGAATTTATTAGAATACATAAACAAAAACCATTTTTAAATAATTCATCCTTGGAGTACGATTTTTTTGTAGATGACTTAGGAGCACATATTTTAAATAAAATAAGTTCAGAAGATAGTTATGTTTATGTAACTTATAAAAAACCATTTACTGCATTTACTACATCATCTAATTTTACAACTTCAACAGAAGAAGTACCAGGAGAGTTCTTTCAATACATAGCATATGGAAGTTATGCTGATTTTTTACGTATGGATGGTCAGCATAATAAAGCACAACTTGAAGACCAAAATGCAGAATTTGCATTAGCACAACAATTAGAGAGAGTTGATGCTATAATGAATAACAACACAATTAACAAAAAATTCTCTACTTACGTAAATAGACAATCACGATGAACTCAAGAACAACTAATTTATATCCAAAACCTACACCTGGCGTAACAGCTATGGAAATGCTTTCTGTAGATAGTACATCGGTACAGCATACTTTTGCCACAACATATAATCGCCTTACTAGATACGTGGTATTAGATGTACAAGATGCAGATGCATATGTAACATACACAGGTGAAAACGCTAGTGATACAGTAGGTCATAGATTATTTGCTGGCCGAAGTTATACTTGGGCAGTAGAAACTGCACAGCAAGCTAAGTTTGTAGCAACTGGAAGTACAACATCTGTTATAGCAGCATCAGAATTTACTGACTAATGCCTTACGAAAAACTAGCTTCTGCTGAGAATATTCTCAAGGGTAATCTAGCATCAGCTTGGAATATTCTTGAAGGTACCTCTGGCGATTATACTGATTTAGGTATTGCTCGTAGATTCGGTGGTGCTACAGCTGCTTACTCATTGCGAGATATTGGTGCAATGAATGGTAGAGTAGTAAAGGTTCGTAGAAATAACGATAGTCAAGAAGAAGATTTTTCAGCAAATCAAATAGAAGCTGGAGTCCTAGAAAATTTTTGCAATAATGTACTAACAGTAGGTACAGCAGTAAATGGTACGGGTTCATTTCCTTATGGTTCATTTACAGCAAATGGTAACACTGGTTTTAGTGCAGACAATTCTGGTGGTTCTACCGCATCAGCTGGATTTCCTTACACTTTTAAAACTGGTGATATAATGACTGTTACATATACTGTGAGTAATTTTACTAGTGATTCTGGTTTAAGTCCAGCAATCAGAGGAACAACTGGAACTGGTAGTACTACTCAAGTAGCTGGTGGCGGTACTACATTTACGGCTAATGGAACATATACAGATACACTTACAGCCACCGCTGATGGAACACATTTAATGTATGCTGATGGTAATACTGGTTCTTATACTATAAGCAATTTTGCAGTAACATCTCATAAGACAGATGGCTTTGTTACTAAATGGTATGATCAAAGTGGTAATGGTAGAGATGCTAGTCAAACAACTCCAGCAAGCCAACCGTTCATAGTGCAAAATGGGGCACAGGTAAAACTGCAAAGTCTTCCTAGTGTAAACTTTGCTGGAAGAGGTTCTTCTAGTGCAAGAGGTCTTGTAACAAATTACGATATATCATCTGAGGGCAACTTAACTGAGTATAGCATTTATGCTGCATTTGATAACAATAGTCTTACTCCTCGGGCTTCACTTTTTACTGCTGGTGACCCTATTAATGGTTCTACTTCTTATGGTGGATTTGATATATTTGTGAACAGTAGCGGAGGCAGATTAGAGATTAACCATCAAGAACACGGTACTAGCACTATAACAACAGTTCGTCCAGTAGATGATTTTAATAGTGGAGATACTTACAGAATATTAACAGTAAATTATAATTCATCAAGCTTACTTTCAAAATTAATAAATGTTACAAGTGATAGTAATGCGGAAAACACAAGTCCACAAAAACCAGTAGCAAGAGATGGTAATGCAACAGCACAGTATTTAAAAATTGGTGCAGCGTATACATTTCAATACACAGATTCTTGGCAAGGATTTATATCAGAAATAATAATGTTTGAAAAAGACATTAGGTCAGACAATGATGACATTGTTAGTGATTTAACGAGTTTTTATGGACAACCATCATCTACACCATAACCAATAATTTAATTATGAGCGAAGAAACAATAAATTATTTAGTATACGACACAGAAGTTGATGCAATTGCGAGAGCAGACATAGAGGGTGCTAGAAGAGGTTACGCTTACCATAATACACCAGATGGAGTAAGTAGATACCATACTTATCCTCAAATAACTGCTGATGCAAAGTATGCACTAGTTGTAAACGAATACGAACTAACAGACGATGAAACAGCAGCTATAGTAACTGATGTCAAATTTCTAGAATTATAGGGAAAATAAAATGGAAGCAATGACTAGTAGAGTAGCAATGGGTTCAGCAGGGTTTTTCGCTTGCTTAGGATTGCAAGAGATTAACCAAGTAGTTAGTCTAATTGTTGGTTGTGCTACACTTATATTTTTAGGACTTTCTATATATAAATTAATCAAGGAGATGAAATGAGTACAGAATTATTAGCAATGCTAGGTGGTGGAGCAAGTGGATTTTTGTTCAAACTTATCGGCACATTAGTACAGAATCAAGCAGCAGTTACTGAAGGCTTGATCAAAAAACAACAAGCATCAGACGCAAGTGCAGATGCAGCAGCAGCTAGGGTAGATACCTTTGGTGCTTGGACACGTAGAATTATCGTGTTAACAGTATTGTTTGGTGTAATTATTGCACCATTTATATTAGCACACAGTGAAGAGGGTGTTACTGTAGCAAGTGAATATAGTAAATGGTTTGGATTTGCTAAAGGCACAGTTTACCAAACTCTTCACGGATACATAATTTTACCAGAAATAAAAACAGCGGTTATTAGTATTATTTCCTTTTACTTTGGAAGTGCCGCAGTAAGTAAATAATTATGAAATGTAAATTATGTAAATGGATAAGCAAACTGCCAAAAATAAACTCAAAGAATTGCGAGATTCTCTGTCCGAAGTTTTGGATGGAAAGAATCACCAAAGTTCTGAAGAGATTAAAGAGCAGTCTGCTGAAGCTATCCAGCAAGCCCGTTCAGCTAGTAAGCAGCTTAAAAAGTCGCTTCTTGAAAAAATAAAAGATCTACCTGTTGTACAGAAGGTTAGTGAGCTAGGTACCGCTGGTAGTGTTGCTGTAAGTACAGCCGCAGTTACTCAAACAAATGTCGCAATAGATCAGACAGAAGTCTTCGTGGCAAGTGTCGCAAACGATATTGTGGAGGAGCGTATCGAGGCCCCAATGTTTATTGATACCTTTGTTGACTTCCACGCTTTGAATGATTGGGGTCAAGTTGTGCTTATAGAAAAGGTTTCCGAGGCTCAGGCTTTCGTTGCTGAGGCTTCCGAACAACTACAGACTTCCACTCAATCTGCCCCTTCTCAGGATTCCACACCTGAACCCGCTGCTTCTTCCAATAGTTCTTCCTCTGAAAAATCCGCTCAAAGCGGTCAGCCACAACAAACTGATAAATCACAAGGGACACAAAACAAAGGGCAAGAATCAAAAGGAGAAAATTCATCTAAAAATAACGATTCAAAAGAAGATAACAAAGGTAAACAAGAATCAGCCCAAGAATCCAAAACTGAAGAACAGAAAGAATCTCAAGAAAATAAATCATCCTCTAATGCTGATACAAAGTCAGAGGCTGTCAAGAATAATATACCTGTAGTTAACACACCTATTGATATAATAGACGAAGTTAAACCTCACTCTAGTATAATACCAGTATCATCTACTAACTAATGGAATTTTTTAAATACATATTTGAAAATTATAAAGATAACATCTTAGGTATGACCTTTGCTTATATTGGCATCATATCGATTTTCATTATGTTTTTACCTAAAGACAATATCATCAGTAAGCTCTTTAAAGAGTTTGCTTCAATCCTTACTTCACTATTCAAAAAATGAGCCACGAAATACAATACCTAAACAACGACTCCGATTACGATTGGGGCGAAAGCATATCACTATCTAACTATAATTACTTCTTTGTACCATCAATACCCGAATGGGCATATGGAGAATTTGATGGACTTCTTTACGAAGGAGTTCAATATAACTGGGATGAAGTTGATTACCGATTATCTGTTGAATACAACAGTGTACCTGAACCAGCGAGTGTAGGTGTTATAATGGGATTAGCGCTAATTTGTATAGTATTATTTAAAAAATGAAACCTAACAAAAAACTTACAGCAAAACAAAAAAAAATAGCAAGTGCCGCTGCTCCAAAAGATAAAATTACTGGAGCTGATTTCAGAGCACTTAGGAGAAAAATATAACAATTAACAAAAGGATATATTATGCCAATGGGAAAAGGAACATACGGTAGCAAACGAGGAAGACCACCAATGAAAAATGGTATGAAAAAAAGAGGAATGCGAAAAAGATAATTATGCAAAGAAAAATATTATCAGTTGCTCGCAAATTAGAAAAAGCGAGTAAAGCTCACGCTGGTCAAGCCAAACTATTGAAATCACTAGCTAAGAATGGCAAGAAAAAAAATAGGTAAAAAAGGTAAATCAGGAGGTAAAATATGTCCTGAAGGTAAAGCTTGGGCTCGACGTACATTTGATACATACCCATCTGCGTATGCAAACTTAGCCGCAAGTAAATATTGTAAGGATCCTAACTATGCCAAAAAAGCAAAAGGTGGCAAAAGAAAGGGTAGATAACATTATGAGTAACGAATATATAATCAGTTTCAGATCAACTATAACAGATCAATATGGCAACAAAACACGAGGCCCTGGATTTGGTTCTACACTTAAGGTAAAAGCCGATAATAAAAAAGACGCTTTGTCTAAAGCAAAGGAACTTGATAAATATAAGGCAAATCAAAAAGACTATAAAGCTAGAGTAAATAGGGAATTAAGCACTGGCGAAAGAATGAGAGTATCAACAAATGTGTTAGAGGTTCCTAAATCAAGTGGGGGTAAAAACCTTAGAAGCGTAGGTGGCGGAGGCGGTGGAGGTCGATTACCTTCATTTATAGGAAATAGAAAATTAATACCTTAATTATGGGACAACTTAAGAATTGGCTAAAACAAGATTGGGTAAGGATAGGTACAGATGGTTCAATCAAAGGAAAGTGCGGAACATCTAAAAACAAAAAAAGACCCGACAGATGCTTACCAAGAGCAAAGGCACAATCTTTGTCAAAAACTGAGCGAGCTGCAACAGCAAGAAAGAAAAAGTCAGGGCAAAGAAGGGGCAAGACGGTTGTTGCGAATACTCCTAGGGCTAAAGTAAGAACTAAAAAATAATGAAGAAAGGAATGCCAATAGAAACCGCAAGGGATAAAAAAGGTAAAAACCCCGTGACTGGACGAATGGGTTATAAAGCAAGCGAATACAAACCAGTCGGTAGAATTTTAAAGGATTATAATCCAGATGAATTTAAAAGAAAACTTATATGAGAAAGGAGCACAAAAGCAAAAAAGGCGGACTTACTGCAAAGGGACGTGCGTACTTTAAAAGAAAGACTGGTGCTAATCTCAAACCACCTGCACCAAATCCAAAAACTAAAAAAGATAAAGCTCGAAAAAAATCTTTTTGTGCTAGAATGGCTGGAGTAAAAGGGCCAATGAAAGATAAAAAAGGAAGACCAACTCGTAAAGCACTTGCACTGCGTAGATGGAAATGTTAATTTATGCCAAGATATTCTGCATATGGATCTTTAGATGACCGCGTTCAACAAGAAGGCGATCGTGGTTTTATTGGGTTTAATAATAGATTACGTCCTGATCAGTTACAACCAGGATTATTAGCTGATTCACAAAATGCTCGGTTAGGAACTAACGGAGAATGGCAAGTACGTAAAGGTATAGATAAGCTTACTTCTCCTGTTACTGTCGGAGCTAATTCTTTAACACTACCATTTTTTCTTAAAGATACACCAGAGGATACGACTCTTGAAGCAATATCTAGTGGTAACTTGGTGCTTACATTTAGTGATCACGGATTAGGTTCTTCTGGGAGTGGTAAGGTAAAACTTAGTGGATTTAGCGGAGTATCAGTTGTTCCTTCTACAGCAGATGGAATGCACGCTGTTACTATAACTGACGCAAATACTTTAACTCTATCTGATAAAACATACACTAGCGTAACCGCAGGTAGCGGAGCTATAACCTTAGGGCAACCTACATTAACCGACGGATTGATTGATCAACTATATGGTTCTTGCCCATTCACAAATCCAAACGTAAGTGCATCCGAAGTACAGAACTATATTATTATTGCAACTAACGCTCAAGCGTTTGCGGTAAATGTAAACACAGAAAAATCATATAGTATAGGTTACGAAAGTTCGCAAACTATATCTAGTGATGTTAGTATGCTTCAAGCTTTTAACAAGGTCTTTATATTCAGAGGTACGGATGTTACACTAGAAAACTCTTTGAAAGTTGGCCCAATCACTTCTGTATCTAAGGGTGGTAGTAATAATACTACAATTACAGTAAATACTGAGCACAATCATTTTCTAACAACTAGTGACAAAGTTACTATTACAGGATTAACTAGTAGTGCTGGCGTTACAATGACAGGAACTTTTGACGTAGCCTCAGTTACTGATCCTGATACATTTACATATAGTGTAGGCGGAACTACAGATCCAGGAACTATTACCGTTACAGATGCAGGATTTGCGACACCATTTACAAAAGTAGCTAGTGGAACTTTTTCGCAACCAACAGTATTAGATGCTTCTGGATTTGCTATAACAAATGGAGTTGCTACGGTTACAGTAAGTAATTCTCTTAGTGAAGGAAATACAGTAGAGTGCATTACACCTGGTGCGGGTAGTGGTATTACACAAGGCACACGATTTGAAGTAGCAACAGCATCGAGTTCAGAGTTTACGTTTAAAATAGATAGTGCAAATGTAACAAATCAAACCGATACAGAATTTATGGCACCGCAATCAGTATCGGGAGGGTTCTCACATATGCCTGCTGCCGAATTTGGACATTATCACGAAAGGCGTTTAGTCCTACCATTTAAGAATTCAGTTGACGCAAGCACTGATTCATATACATATAGGCAAATTCAAGACGAACTTATATTTTCAGATATTCTTGATAGCGATACTTATGATCCTATTTTTAATCAATTTAGATTTAACGCTGGGAGAGCTGATAGAATTATAGGTCTTCATTCTTTTAGTGAAGATATATTGATGGTATTTAACAGAAATAGTATACACTTAGTTGGAAACACTACAGATCTAAGAAATGCAACAAATAAATTACTCACTGATGAAATTGGATTAGTGGCTAAAGACAGTATACAACAAATAGGGAATCAAATATTATTTCTTTCAGATAATGGTGTATATGGAGTAGGATTTATAGAGGACTATAAATTACGCGGAACTGAATTGCCACTTAGTGAATCTATACAAGGAACTATTAATAGAATAAATACAATTTATGCCGATAAAGCACAATCAGTATACTTTGATAATAGATATTATCTAGCGGTGCCCTTAGATCAATCTAATCGAAATAATGCTATTATAATATATAATTTTTTAAACAAACAATGGGAATCAATAGATAGTGTAAATGATCCAGATTTTCATATTACCAATATGTTTGTAGTAGGAGAATCAGACAAACGAGGCGTTTACATTACTAATGATATAGGCGGTATTAATCGCTTAGAAACTAATGATAGTGGTACCGATCAAGTAATATTAACAACTGGAGGTGCGGATGAAAATATATCTATCTTAGCAGTAGGGACGACACGTCAATTTACACTAGGTAAATTAGATAGAAAAAAATGGAAATCATTTGAAATGCACGTAGAATCATCTACGGATAATGTATCTGATTTTGACATTTCTGTTGAATGCGAAAATATAGATAGAACTATTAGCCTTGGTTCTTTATCATCATTTCATAATAATACACTATTAGAAGCAGGAGAAGATATTTCAATAAGAGGTAGAATAGGTAATCCACGAGCATATGGTGTACAATTTACAATAAATAATACCACAGGTCGGCCTAGATTAAGAGCCATCAAAGCAGATGGTATTGAATCATTTAGAACAGTAGAAAAAGCAGTATAATATGTCAGCCCCTTCAGCATCAGGAACAGGAGTATTAAATAAACCTACAGCATTTGGGGCAACCAGTGCAGTAACATCAACTAATTTAAATGCTCACGTAGACAATGCAGTCTTCAACGATAATGCAATAGATGATTCTACTATTAGCATAAATGATTCAGGTAAATTATTTGTTAAAGATTTAGGGATTGGATCATCACAATTAGGCACTGATTCAGTGATTACAGCTAAAATAGCTGATGATGCGATTACATCAGCTTTAATAGCAGATAATGTAGCTTTAGGTGGTGTTCCAACTGCTGCAACTGCAAGTGCTAGTACAAATACTACACAGATAGCTACTACCGAATATGTTAGAACTGAAATACCTAATATGTTTACTCCTTCTACATATGGGGGGGAAGAAAGTATTACATTGCCAAATGGATTAATAATTAAAACAGGGACTAAAGACGTAACAGCTGAGTCAAGCCCTTATACTTTAGCATTCGGTTCAGCATTTACTAATGCTTTGGTTAGTGCACAGGTAACACAATTACTAGATAGCAACACATTGCAAAGTCCCTGTCACTTAAAAAGTATTTCAGCTGCTAATATAGTGGTAGCTTTTGATACTGATGTTACTCATTTACATTATTTAGTAATAGGAAGATAATATGGCAGAACAAGTAGAAGTAGAACCAGTTAATGTATTAGAATCACAACGTGAGTATTTAGAAGCAATCACAGATCCTACGTTGCTAATGCAACAACTAGATGCTGAAAGTATTTACGGCCCTCAATTTGATGCTATATCTTTAGCTAGAACTCAAACTCTTTTAGAGGGATTCAACCCACAAGAAAGTGCGGCTTACGCGTCAGCGATGGCAAAGAAAGCATCGCTACAAGCACGTCAACAATCAGGCACAGTTTTTACTGACGCCCAAAAAACTCAACAAGTAGATACATTACTTGGCACATTATATGGTGATACATATCAAGATAGAGATGGAAACATTGTTGCTCCTGTAGCTTTAAAAGCTGATACAAGCAAAAAGTTGACAGGAAGTGCTGAGGTTAGAAGTCCAGCAGGTAAATATTTCAATAAAGCTATTGACCGCTATAATCAAGGACTAGGATTTGAAGAAAATGATGTATATAACTCACGAGAACCATCAAGAACTTTTGAAGAACTAGAAGATTATTTGCGAGGACGAGGGGTAATAATAGATAATCCTGCAAGGCTAGAATACGATACACGGAGAGCTGCTATACAAGGTCAGTTTGATGCCACAGGCGGAATATCTGATGCACAAATTGCTGATGAATTACAAGATGTAGAAGCTGAAATTACTAGAATTGAAGCACTCCCTACTACTAAGGGATTAGTTCAAATGGCTGACGAATCAGCTAGAGCAGCTGCCCAAACACAGAATGCAGTCAATGATGCACTAAGACAAGGAGATATAGAAAGTCTTGAACGGTTAGGGGAACAAGCAACAGAGGCATTACGTAACGCTGATCCTCAAACAAAAGCAATTGTTGAAGAATCGGTTAAATTAGCAGAAAGAGCTACAGCGGCTGCAGAGGTTGGTGTCCAAGCTGATCAAGAAAGAAATAATTTACAAGCAGTTGCTAATAGACAACAAGCTCGTATTTCTGAATTGGAACAAATTCCCGTAACTAGTTTAAGTGATGCTCAACAGACAGAATTAAATGAGTTAAAATTTCAACGACAACAAACACTTGGTAGAGCTTCTCAATTAGCAGAACTTTCTACAAACGCTAGAACTGGTGTTCCAGGCGTAGAGGGTTTAAAGACTTTACAAGCAGCTCGTGAAGATATAGCTGCTGGAAGAGAAACTGCGGCTACTGCACGAATGGGTCAAGCTGTTGGTGGAGCAGGTACTGATATTGCTGCTATGCAATCGCTTTTAGGGGCACAACAAGCTAGACAGGCAGGATTGGAAACTGCTGCGGGGGCTGATTTATTAGCGCAAAACACACCATTTGATATAGCTCGTGATAGATCTAGAGATTTAGGAACTTCGGCAGCAAGATTGGCTCAAGAGGCTAGAGGATTAGGCGGATTTACAGCAGACAGAGAAGTTTATGGTAAATATGTTACTCCAGAGCAACAAGCTTTAACAGCGTTAGCACAAGAAGCGGGTACAAGAACTACACCTGAAGAATTATTAGCGTTAAGAGATTTAGCAGGAACTGCTGACTTAACTCAAAGAGCAGCTGACATTGGAACTCAGGCGGCAGCTACAGGAGGTCAAGCAGGAGTAAGCACAGCTTTAAGTGATTTAGCTACAGCAGGTGCTGGGTTAGCTGATACAGGTGCTATGTCTGCAGGTCAGAGAGATGTTAAAACACGTTTTGGGCTAAATCAAAACCGAGCAACTGCCTTTGGAGACGCGACAGCAGCCACAGGAGCACAACAAGAACTTAGGGGTGGATTAGATGCAGCAGATACAAGGGCTGTTGCTCTAGGAAATCTTGGGGCAACGACTGCAGCTCAACAAGCTCAACTAGATAGGTTAACTGCCGATCAAGGTATTGGTGATACTTTAGGTGGAGGACTAGCGGCACAAGCTCGTCAAGATGCACTAGCTACGATTCAAGGAAGAGGATCTGAATTATATGGAGCAGATAGTTCTGGTCGCCTTAAATCTCTTAGAGGCGAACCAGATTTAGCTAGAACATATGCTGAAACACAAATGGGACGTGGTGATACTCTTTTTGACCAAGCGGCTCAACGAGGCTTTGATCCAACAGGTACTCTTTTCAGGGGACGTGCTGAGGCAGATTTAATTACGAATCAAGCTAGACAATTAGCACAAGATGCTACGGGGCCATTATCTGCAGAACGTAGACGTATGGCAGAACAAGCTGCGAGACAAAGAGCTGCAAGAACTGGAAGATTAGGGGATCAGGCTACATTAGCAGCTGAATTGTTAGGACGTGAAGAATCAAGAGCGGCACTTCGAGCAGAGGCTAGAGAAGCGGCTAGATTAGCTACAGACTTGCAAGGTGTATTTTCTGATAGAGCTTTACGAGCTCAAGAGCAAGCAAGAGCTGATGCCCTAGCATTGGGTGAAGCAGGTCTAGGAGCACAACAACAAGCATTTTCACAACAAGCTGCATTAGAGCAAGCTATCTTGGAAGAAAACAGATTGCGTAGAGGTGAAGCAACCGAGATGGAAATGGATGCTTTAGCCGCACAAGCTGAGCAAGCTCAAGCAAGAGAAACACAAACTTTACAAAGACAAGTTGCTGCAGCAAACGAAAGAGCACAACGTGAAGCTCAAATCCAATCTTTAACATCTCAATTAGTCCAACAAGGACTTGATGCGGCAACAGCTTCAGCACAAGCTGAGGCTACTGTTAATCAGCAAAGACTTGCTTTAGAAAGCGACATTGCCCAACAAGGTATTACTCGCGGACAAACTGCCTTAGATGCACTTAATCAAATTGCACAACAACGATCTGAGTTTGAGGCACAATTAGTTGCCCAAGGAATGAGTGCTGCTGAAGCCGCACAACAAGCACAACAAGCAGCCTTATCTACTCAAGCTGATTTAGAAACTAATATAGCTCAACAAGGATTAGCTGCACAGCAAATGGGAATTGATGCAGAATTAGCATCTAGACAACTTGGATTCCAGCAAGCACGAGCTGCTGAACAAGCAATTGCTGATGAAGCTAGAGCTCTTCGAGAAGAAGAAGTTGGATTAGTTCAAAGTAATTTAGCTAGAATTGACGATCTAAGAAGATCAGCCGTTGAAGCTGGTGCGTTAGCATCTCAGACACAAGCTAATATTGCCCAAATGGAATTTGATGAAGCATCTAGAAGACGGGCAGAAGCTACTCAAGCTGCTGATACTGCATTTGCACAACAACAAGCTATCTCAGAACAAAGACAAGCCGAGGAGGCTAGACGTTTTGAGGAAGCCGCACGATTAAGAGAAGAAGGTATGGCTGAAGCTCAAATGGCAGCTAATCAACAGCAAGCTATAATTGATGCTCAAATAGAACAGCGTAGAATAGAAGATGCTCGACAAGAGTCATTAAGAGCTGATGAATTAGCAGGTAGAACATTAGGTGCACAGATTACTGGTATGCAATTAGATGCTGCTACAACTGCTGCAGAATTTGACACAGAAGAAGCTAGGAGACGTAGAGCAGAATTAGCTGCTGCTGAACAAACCGCATTTAGTACACAAGCTCAACTTGCAAATATGGATGCAGCTGAAGAGCAAAATCTATTTAATCAAGCAGTTACTGGTCAACAATTAGCTTTTGGTCAAAGTGCACAAACTGGTGGCGATGTATCTAACGTAATCCTAGGCAGAAGCTCAGGAGCGGGTGGAACGGGAACTGGTTTAGCACTAGGAGCTGGAGCTGCAGGACAACAATTCGCTCCATTATTTGATGCTTCTGCGGGTACAAACTTAGCAATGGCACAGCAAGCAAATCAAGCTGGATTAGATATAGCTAATTTACAAGCTGACGCATCTGCAACACCTACTTCTAGTAATAAACCTAGCAGTTTAAGTAAGATTGCAAGTGTAATTGGTACATTTTCAAAGATATGCTGGGTAGCTCGCGAGGTATATGGAGAGGCTAATCCTAAATGGGTAAGATTCCGCGAATGGATGCTTACTAAAGGCCCAAGATGGTTCTTAAATCTTTACATTAAATATGGCGAAAGGTTTGCTAAATTTATTTCAAACAAGCCTATGTTAAAATTAATAATCAGAAAATGGATGGATACTAAAATATGAGAGCAAGATTTGGAGGAGGGATAGATCCCCGTTTAGGGTTAATTGATTACAGTGGTATTGCACGAGCCGCTGAAATACGAGCTCGTAATAATCGTATGCGCGAGGAAGATGAAGAGCGTAAACGCCAAGAAAAGATGAAGGCTGTTGGTAGTATTCTTCAAACACTCAAACAGAAAAGTGATGAAAATAAAAAGATAGATCTTTTTTCAGAAAATGCGTACAGAAAACTTGGAAGTGAAGATAAAGCAGATCAAAGGTTCTTAAACCTATTTGGCATAAATGAAGGTATGTTTGGGGATATGAATGAAAAAGAAAAAATGGAGGCTATTAGAAATACCTTTAGAACTTTAGGGATAGATCAAGTTGTTGATTTAAATAATGCTTATCAACTTTCTGAATTAAAACTCCAAGGAGATATAGAGTTACAGAAAGTTAAAAATGAAGAGTTTGATATAAGTAAAATTACTGATAAAGATCCAAATACATTTGATAAAACACCTAGTCCAGAAAAACTTGAAGAGCTTTATAACCAAGGTGTACGGCAAATAACTGTTGCGGGGCAAGTGGTTCCTATACTGCCTCCTGAAGAAGAAGATACAGTATCACCGTTTTCATCTGAAAGAAAAAAAAATATAATACAGACGCCAAATTTGGGCGATGAATTAATGGACAAATTCTCTAATCCAAGAACAAGGTCTCGATAAATGTTATGTCTACATTTAGAATAGGTGAACCTATTGAAGCAAAATCTAAATTTCGTATCGGTGAATCAATAGATGATGCAGAAGAAAAAGCTAGAAGAGGCTATCTCAAAGAAGGAGTTAGCTTTCTTACTGATATAGCTATTGCAGAAGGTGGACGTATTGGCGCTACAGCTGGTGGTGCTGCTATAGGTACTGCTATCTTACCAGGATTTGGTACTTTGATTGGAGGTACAATTGGTTATATTGCGGGTGGACTAGGTGCTGGTGCAGCAGGTTCTATTGCTCGTCAAAAAATGTTTGATAAAGATGCTGAAGTAAGTGAAGGGCAAGTCGTAGCTGATGCTTTGTTGAATTTAGTTCCTGGTTCAGGTATTGGGAAAACAGTTATGCGTAAAGCCGCGGCTCAAGCTGGTATTGGTGCCAGTATGTCTGTTGGCGGGCAACTGATAGAAAGAGCTATTGAAGAAGGTAGGTTACCAACTAAAGAAGAATTAAGTGTAGCAGGTCTTACAGGTGCCGCACTTGGTGGCGCACTAGGATTATCGGGATCAGCTTCAGAAAAAGCTTTTGGTAAATTTTTAGGTAAACCTATAGATAATTTAAATGCAGCACTAAAGGCAGGAGATCCTGATGCTAAAGCACTTATTGGGCAAACCAATATGACTGCTCGCGAATATGCTGATGCAACAACAAAACGATACGAAGAGTTCTATCTTAGAAATCGCGAAAAGTATGATGATGAATTTATTCGTGCTAAAGTATTACAAAATAATGTTGCTGGTGGATTCCTAAAGCAAAAGGGTAAACTTAAAGTTGAAGATGATTCTATGGACTATGCGATGCAAAGAGCATTAGCAGAAGGTAGAATTGATGCTAAGATAAACCAAGTAGAAGCTGACATTGCTTTAGAAAATGGATTTCTTTTAGATGTGTCTCAAAGACTTGGTACTTCAACATCACAAATTTCTAAAGAAGTTAATGACTATTTATATGCTAAACACGCTTTAGCTTATAACAAAAATAATTTTGGTAAATTTGGCGAAGATGGAGCGGCAGGTATTAGTACAGAAAAAGCTCAAAAGATAGTAAGTAATTTTGAAGCCGCAGGTAAAGATAAGACATATGACTTTAGTATAAAGGTACGTAAGGATTTATCTAAACAGATATTAGATACCTTAGAGGATGGACAACTAATATCAAAAGCTGAAGCTACAAAACTTAGAAAAGACGCACCTGACTATGTACCACTTAATCGTATAATGCGTGAAGATCCATTAGATGATGTAGGTGAATTTATCCAAGGGTCATTTGCCTCTAAGTATGAAACTACATCTACAGGAATACGCAGAGCACGTGGATCTAATCGAGATGTAGCTGATATAAATCAAAATATTGTTAATAGTTTATCAGGTGCAATTAGAAGAGCTGAAGTTAATAAAGCAAACCTAGCATTTAAAAAATTAATTGATGCTAACCCAGAAGCATCAAAAGGTATTGCAAAAGTTAGACCCGTACAAAAAACATACCAAGAAGGTCTTGATCCTAAAACTGGAAAGAAAAAAAAGTTTCTTGTTGACGAAAAACCTGGTGAAGGTGTTTTAAGCGTTTTCGTAGAGGGTAAAAAAATGCTTGTAGACTTTGATGACAACTTTAAGGGAGTTGCAGCTGCAATGAAAGGCTTAAACAGAAAGCAAGTCAGCGATGTTATGAAATGGTCAATGGTTGCTAATAGATATTTGGGTGGATTATACACTAGATACAATCCTGAGTTTATGATTCCTAATTTAACTCGTGACCGCTCTGAAGCATTTGTAAATGCTATGGCAAAGATGGGGCCAACGAAAGTATTTGATTTAATCAATCCCGCGAAAATTACAGAGGATATGAATGTAATTCGTAGGAACTTGATGAACGCAGAAAAGTTTAGAGCAAACCCTAATTTGATGAACGAAAATGATTTGCTATACAAGCGATTTAAAGAAGCTGGAGGTAGCACAGGTGGATTGTCTATGACAACTATTGATGATCTTGAAGATAATATTGCAAAACTTGGGGCAAAGCTTACCGATGCACCTAAAGCTAAAGCCAAGAAATTAAATGATTTTATTAATGGTGTTAATGAAATATTTGAGGATTCGACTCGTTTTAGTACATTTAAAACAGCTATAAAAAATGGTGCAACAGATGAACAAGCAGCATATGCAGCACGAAAGAGTTCATTTGATCCAAGAGAACGTGGCTCTGAAACAGATAATTTAAAAGCTTTATATTTGTTTGTAAACCCAGCTATCCAAGGTGGTAAAAACTTTTTACGTAGTATGGATTTTAGAAAGCCTGGTGGGAGAAAAACATTTGCTGCAGTAATGGGTGGACTAGGAGCTACAGCTACGACACTTGATATACATAACTCAAGCATTGATCCTGAGTACAGAGAAAAAATTCCTCAGTGGAAACTAGATAAGCACCTTACACTTGTTACAGGAAAGAATGAAGATGGGACTTTAAAATATGTATCAGTGCCTATTGGATATTCTATGGTGCCATTTAAGATGGCTGCTGATATGGCAGTACAAATGTTTAAAGGTGGAGATGAAGTAAAAGATCTTGATAAACTTACCGAAAGATTTGCGAATAGTGTTATGGATTCATATAACCCAATAGGTGGTTCTCCAATACCTACACAACTTCGTCCTATCGTAGACTTACTTTCCAATCAAGATGGGCTAGGCAGAGACATTCGCCCTGAGTGGATGGAGACAATTAATATGGATCCGACAGAGAGATACTATGATTTTACGGCTGAAACATATGGAGGCGAACTTGCACTTGGATTAGCTGACTCATTGAAAGATATGGGATATGCAACTTCTCCAGAAAACATTAGATATTTATTCAATAACTATCTAGGTGGGCCAGGCAAGTTCTTTGATAGACTTGGGACAGTTACATCTAAATTATATAATGGAGAAAAAATAAATCTTCTTACCGAAGCTCCTATAGCACGAAGATTTTTTGGTCAAACATTTGTAGATGTATTTGAAAAACGCACAGGACGTATGGCTGACATTGACACATTAGACAAGCAAGCTAATACCAACTCTGTAAAAGCAGGTAGAATTGCACGTAAAGCGTTGAGAGAGATGAGAGATAATCCTAGTAGACTTGATTCAATATTGCAGACAACTTTGAGAAATAATCCTGATATGCAAGAATCTTTGTTGAGACGTATACAAAAAGGACTCAAGGATGAAGCTCGTGGACTAACCTATGTGGATCGTGCAGCTAAGAGATTGCCAGTAGAGCAAAGAGCTCAATATATTTTTGGGCAACTTCAAGAACAACCTGATGATCTTGCTAGAAGAAAATTAATTCGTGAATTAATTGGTAAAGGTGTAGCAACAAAATCTGTGCTAAAAGAATTACTACAATTACAAGGTCAGTAGTCCCAATCTGAATCGCCAAACAATTCGTAAGGCTGCTCAAGCCATTCCTTGTCCCACGTAGTATTTGATGCTACTTTCCAATGAGGTGGTTTCTTTATTGCTTCGTTTGTAGATAATGATTCGGGTATCCATTTCAAACGATTATTTGGATAAATAGCGATCTGACCATTCTTCAAACGAACTACATTCATTTCTTTGTGTTCATCTAGTAAGTCAGAGTCCCCTACATCTAAATATCCTAGACTTTGTTTCTCTGGCAAGCAGTCAATAGTAAACCAATAATTACCTTCAACGTGCTCTCCTTCGCCAAGGTATACCAACATAGGCACGTCTGCTAGTTGAGCCTTGTGAAATAATTCTATGTCGCTAGAAAGGCATTCCCACATCTGTATTTCTGTCAGTGGCAAGGGATCATTCTCCTCAGGTAGCTTCCAATAAATACAATCAGGTTTTACTTTGTCGTAACAAGCGCAGAACTCATCTACCCATACTTGAAAACAAAAGGGTCTGCCGCGTAATGCTCTTACTGATACTAACCAAGCTTCTTGAAACTCATTAGGCGATCCACCCCAGGCATCTTTACGTACGTGGATTCGGGCTTTTGGTAAATTTATGTTACGTGGCATTTAAAAAAAATGCCTCCGCTGGTGTAGATAGAACCAGCAGAGGACTTGCTTGCATTTAACCAAGGAATTATATAGGCCGAAATAAAGCCCGCTGCAGATTACTCATACCGCTCACCTTGAAAGTCATACTATTATTGTAACACTATCGCTTGTATCCAAATATCCTACTTGTTTTAAAGTCATCTCTCCGTTTTTTTTGTTAGGTAATTCACTGGATATTGGAGCATCAATCATTTCAAAATTAAAGTTATAATTAGAGCGTATAAGTTTAGAAACATTCCAAATATATATAACGCCTAAAGCCTCTGTAACATATACAAAATCTTTATTTACACTATCTGCAAGCTTTTTGTTTCTGTCAAGTTTTTTGTACTCAATAATCCAATTAGGATAGTTAGTTTTTCTACTTTTGAACTCAAGTAAATACTTATCATTCTCGTAATCAAAATAAGAAAACTCGTCAGTTGCTTTACGTAACTTACTCATCTTGGGATAATGATTCATTATTACACTAGCTATCTCTTGTTCTGTCATTTAAATCGTCCTATGCAATGGTAAAATTGTAAGTATCCGCCAATGCCGCGTTCTCCTTCGCGATTCTTGGCTATGTTATATTGAAGTTCAGTGTAAGGCCCTTTCTCATCGTGGCTCTTAGCTCTTTCTATATCGCCATTCTTTGGCCATAAAAGCAAGACTATATCTGCATCATTTTCAATATCGCCTGAATCTTTTAAGTCATAGATACTTAAACCAGTTTCGCGTTTAGCTCCATCTCGATTTACTTGTGATAATAAAAGTATAGCTACATTTAATTCCAATGCTAGTTGTTTTATCTGATGAGATATATCTGCAATACCCTCAGTCTTACTAGATGCTTTGGATGACCAAGGTATCAATTGTAGATAATCAATTACAATAAGTTTGATACCGTGCTTGCGAACTAAATGTCTAGCCTTTGATGCTAAATCTTTTGGCCCCTTGACAGTGTGTATTGTATATAAAGGCACTTCAGATAACTCATCTAAAGCTTGGTTCACTCTTGCGAGTTTATCTTCAGCCATTACTTGCTCTTGAATTTGCTTCAAATTTGCCCCTGCAAGGGCTTGTGTCATCCTCTTGAGTATTTGCTTACGTGGCATCTCCAAAGAGAACACAAGGGTAGGTATCGCAGCGTTATTGACTGTTTTCAAAGCAATGAATAACGCAAGTGCTGACTTGCCGCAAGATGTGGGCGCAGACATTGTAAAAACTTCTCCTAATCCTATGCCACCATTGCCAAGCATTGAATCAAGTTGTGGCAAATGTGTACTCACAACATCAGTTGTGTACTCCCCAGCCATCATCTTTTTAAAGTCATTTTTTAATTCACTTGCTGTATTCTTGACTGATAGATCTTCTGTCTCTGGTACTATTGTTGTCAAGGCTGAGTCCACCCTGGCTTTGAGTACGTCGGAGCTTACAGTCTCGTTTGAGGCATCTTCCGCAGCAGTGTAAAATGTTCGTCGTAGTTTTCGTAAGTTAGATTTTTCTCTGACAATGTTCGCGTAGTAGTTGGCTTGTGCGGAGGTTTCTGATTTGCTTAATATCTCACAGATCCCAACAGCCCCATCAACTTCATCAAGGCAATCTATGGACTTAACGTATTCCATTATGGAAACGTTGTCGATTGGGGTAGAGCCTTGGCTTAAATTACTTATAGCTTGGAAAAGCAGCTTGTGTTTGTAGAAATAGAAATCGTCCTCTGTAATATTTTTAAGGGAATCGTAGACTTTTGACGTTCCATCTACACAACAACAAGCAATTAACTTTTCTTCTGCTTCTTTACTTACTGGTTCGACTGAGTCTATCATTCTCTTTTTTGAGCTGATCAGTCAAAACATTCAAGCACTGTCCTAGAAATCTAAAACGATCTCTGTTATCTTTACCTATTTCTTTCATATTTATTTGATTATATGCGTTTAGTGATACTTCTGTGGCTTCTTGAATTGTATTGTACATATTATGTTTACTCCTAAGTTATTGTTGATAGACCTCCCCTTCCTGGGAAGAGGAGAATCATACCATACAATACCTGTTTCACTTGTCTCTTTCGAGCATCCCTATGGCTATCAATGAGTAACCAACGAGATCCCGAAAAATATCACGAGCGGTATCTCCGTGATCATTCACGGAAAGTTTACCGTCTCTACAAAATGCTTTCAATCTTTGAAACTTATCTGCCATCCGAACACTGAGTCCAACCAAAGGTTGTACCCCAAATTCTTCAGAACCGTCAAAGTTCGCAAATGGATTGTCACATTCGTTTCCCCCTGTATAATCAGAGTTCTTGTTGCCAGTTAATTCCAAAATGATTTCAACTTCTTCGCGGCGAAACGCATCCCACCAATCTTTGTTGTAGCCATTTGAGAATATCTCTTCGTCTATTTTCATTTAAAACGGATCCGAGTCGTTAGCAACAACTTGTGAGGGAGCTTTGGGTGCAGCTGCCACTTTAGGATCAACTGCCAAAGAGAGGAATGCAGTGCCTTTTTTAGACTGCTTCTTCCATCCCTTGATGTAGTACTCTTTACCGTCGACTTCAATGTTTCCACGATAGTCAGGGTGCGAGTCTTTTTCTTTGCGGTCATTCTTAAATAGAACTCCGCTGTTATTGTTATCGTATTCCATACTAAATTTTAAATCTACTTGGTGCTATATATGCTGTGCCTTTTCGTGTAATAGATAAAGGCGGCAACATAACTTCTTCGTACGTTTCTTTTGGATCGTGCATTTTTATAAACTCATCTGAGTAAACAATTGCCTCAGCTTCAGCGTAATCACAAGCGATGACATTGTAGACTGACTGATGTGGATCAATTACAACCTCAAATACATCATAGTGACTATGCTCTAAAAAATCGTCAATAGCTTTACTCATTAGAAATCTAAGTCTTGTGATTTACTTTTACCGTGATCGTTTGTTGCATCGGGATCTTTTGTATCATCAATGCAGAACAAACCATTCAACGCATACTTGCGAGCATATGAACTAGCGGCACCCGTTATTTGTGCATCGTCCATACCTTTTTTGTTCTCAGCTTCACGAGCGAAACCTTGAACACCAGCGATAGCCTCACCAGTCTCTGCGTCCCACAAACTTGCGATTGCTTTAACATATACACGTCCACCAATCTCTTCAATCTCGTCAGAGATTGTGAGAACAGCTCCGTACTTTTTCAAAAGAGGTTTAACTGCCTCTTGTATTCCTTCTGCGGATCTGTAAGAGTATCCCCCGAATTTGTTTGTCAGACTTTTTGGAGCTCTTAGCTCCGCCTGAATTTGTAGTAGTATTGTCTTGTTCATAAAATTCTTTTAATAACTTTTTAAATGCCTTAACTCGTTTACTAATGTTGTTATAACTATCTATCTCTGAGTGACTTGCACCTAGTAAATGTAATAAGAAACATTGGTCATCTTTGAGTAAATTGTTTTTGAAGCGACTTGTCAACTGATTTAATCCAACTGGGTGTAATATTTTTGAATCATCTTTTCTAAGATAAGCGGCAATGTTTTCTAATACATTGGGAAGTTCATAGGGATCGCCTTTACACATTGATGTATGTATGTTTTCTATTTTGCCTATCAAGGTATTAGCTTGCCGACTTATGACTCCGCGAACTTCTCCACTTAAATGATCGTGATCAACAACCCAATCATTTGTTTTTGT
>Ga0209348_1000387_pt1 | contig 23810 bp, 29 predicted proteins | sample ETNvirenome_2_30_FD_184065 | JGI IMG/M metagenome (GOLD analysis project Ga0209348, IMG submission 184065) | Marine viral communities from the Pacific Ocean - ETNP_2_30 (SPAdes) (version 2) | ecosystem: Environmental > Aquatic > Marine > Oceanic | place: Pacific Ocean | collected 2013-06-22
GGAAGCACCTTATTGAAAAGTATTATTGACCAGAATCCAAACGTACATACTGAACCAGTTTCCCCAGTGATGGAGTTAATGTATCATAGTGAGCAATATTTTAAACAGAGTGAACAATATATTGGATATCCTAAACCAAAAAATGCTTACAAAATTGTTGGTAGTTATATTGAAAATTATTATTATGAAATAGACAAACCAATTGTCATTGATCACAATCGAGCATGGTCAAATAATATTGAAAGAATTAAAACATATCTAAATCCAAATCCAAAAATCATTTGTCCTGTTCGTGACATCTCAGAGATACTCACATCATTTATTACAATGATACATCGAAACTCTGATGAGGTTTCTTTTATTGATGAAGACTTAATTGAAGGGGGATTCACAGTCGATGATGATAATCGATGTCAATATCTAATGAGTGATAATGGTATTGTAGAGCAAGCACTCTGGGCACAATCACAAGCTTTCATTCGAAATGAAACGAAGCACTTGCTGATGGTTGAGTATGATGATATTGTGAATACTCCACAGGAAACAATGGATCGAATATATAATTTTTTAGAGATAGATGGATATAAACACGACTTTAATAATGTTAAAAATAATCATCGTGAAAGTGAGAAGCAATGGAATCTAAAAGATATGCATCATGTCAGAAATAAAGTACAGAAAATATCTAAGAAACCTGAAGATGTCTTATCACCATATATTCTAAATAAATATAGCAAACTGGAATATTGGAAGTATCCTGATAGCACCTACTTAAAAAATGGCAGCAACGAATAAAAGAGGTGTATTCTCTCTTGAAACGATAATAGAAAGACAGTCGGATTATAATTGGTCAGACATAAGTAATGTTTTTGCTTATGAAAACTCTTCAGCAACAGGAGGATCAGTTAGTAATCATGGTTATTTTACAGGAGGAGCATATCCTAGTGTATCTTCTGAGAAATCGACTATAGATCGGATTGATTTTACTAATGATACAGCAACAGCATCACCAAAAGGCAATACATCTATAGCACGTAAAAATCATGGTGCTACTGGTAATAATTCTCATGGATATTCAGTTGGTCATTTTCCTGCAAACTCTACAACAGATCGAATTGATTACTCTAATGATACATCAACAGCATCACCAAAAGGTAAATTAGGGGAACCAAAAGGTTATGTATCCGCTACAGGTAATAATAATTTTGGATATGTTGCTGGTGGATATTCACCAGGTAATGGTAGTCCAACTGACAGATCATCAACTGTAGATAGATTAGATTATTCAAATGATTCGTATAACTGCACACAAAGAGCTAATTTGAGTAGTGGTAGATCTTCTGGATCAATGACTGGTAATCAAGACTTTGGATATCTTTGTGGTGGTAAAGTACCTGGCATAGTATCAACGGTAGAGAGAATTGATTACAGCAATGATAATGCAACACCACTTACAAAAGGTCCATTAAGTGCGACACGTAGATATAATCATGCTACAGGTAATGCTAACTTTGGATATGTGTCTGGAACTGGTGGGTATAGTACACAAATAGATCGAATTGATTATGCAAATGACACAGCAACAGCATCTCCTAAAGGTCCATTTAGTGCTGCTTATTCATATCGAGCAGCAACAAGTACATCCTCATTTGGATACTTTGGTGGTGGACAAAATCCATCATCAACAGTTCACACGTATATAGATCGTCTTGATTATTCAAGTGATACAACAACAGCATCACCAAAAGGTAATTTAAGTGTTGCATCTAATAAAGCAGCAGGGGTAAGTAGTCAAGAATGTGGATTATCAAATAAACCAAGAAGATTTAGATTTTATGATAATACACCAGCTCCAAGAGGATATTTTGCTGGTGGATTTAATAATAATACCGAAGGTAATCCATGGAATTATTATTCAACTGTAGAGAGATATAATTTTGATAATGATACAGCAATGGCATCACCAAAAGCTAATTTACTATTTACAGGAACTACGGATCTTGCTGGTATTGCGACTCCTGATTTTTCATACTTTATTGGAGGTACATTAAGTTTTGGTCCTTATCCGTTTACTTATAAATCTTACGCAGAACGTCTTGATCATAGTAATGATTCAATGGTAAGAAGAGGTACTATTTTACCAACACGTCGTGCACAAGTTACAGGAAACTCTAATTTTGGATACCTCAGTGGGGCTACTTATCCTGGTGATTCTTCATCTTACACTCAACTTACTTCGATAATAAGATTTGATTTTTCGAATGACGATACTTATCATAGTCCAACCGCTGCGATTTCCGCAGTATCACCACCTACACTTAGGGGAGCAGTATCAAGTGAAAATTTTGGATATTATGCAGGAGGATATATATCTGGCTCATCTTCAACTTTTGTTGAACGAATTGACTTTTCGAATGATACAGCTAATCTTGTAGCAAAAGGATCATTAAGTGAAGCAAGACAATCTTTGGGAGCAACAGGTAATAATCATTTTGGATATATGGCTGGTGGTAACTCTAATCCTGGTAGCACTTATCGCACCACAATAGATCGTCTTGATTACTCAAACGATACAGCAAATTTAGTTGCAAAAGGACCTTTATCTGTAGTGAAGAAAGAGTTTGGAGCATCGTCAAGTAATTCATATGCATACTTTGGTGGTGGATATAATCTTATTCCCGGTGGAAATAATTATCTATCTTCCACTGATCGTCTTGATTTTTCAAATGACACTGCGACAGCAGTTGCGAAAGGTAACCTATCTAGAAATAGAAATCAAATTGGAGCAACATCATCAGTGGTTCCAGCGACAGCACCAGTTCAACCACCATTCACATCTCCAACTATGTTGGTACAATATCCATCAGCATTTGGATATGGATATATTGTTGCTGGACCTAATGTCAGCACAGTTTCAAGAATTGACTATTCAAATGATACTGCGACAGGAGTATCAAAAGGTCCTGATGACACTTCTGCAAATAAAGCATCCACAAGTAGTGAAACTCATGGATATCTTCTTGGTGGATACAGTCCAAACCAAGCCACCACAATCAAAAGAATTGATTATGCAAGTGATACATCAACAACGTCACCAAAAGGTAACTTAACAAGTGAGGCACTCCTCGCAATGTCTGGGCAAGGATTACATACTCCATCATATGGATGGATAGTTACTACTTATCCTGGAGGCAAAGTTGATAGAATTGATTTTGCAAATGATACTGCAACTGCACCACAAAGATCAACAGGGGGAGATACTTCTATCAGAACAGGAAGCACTGGCAATCAAAGTTACGGTTGGAAAGTAGGAGGTTCGCCAAACAAAACTTTCACCTTTAGACTTGATTATGAAAATGATACATCAGCATTATCACCAAAAGGAAACATGGATAGTGGAATAGATTGGCCTTCTTGTTTTGGTAATCAAAATTATGGATATTATGGTGGATCTCCTGGTGAAGAAGTCCCTAACTATACAAGAACATCTACTCATCGTATTGATTATGCAAATGATACTGCTACATCAGTTCAAAAAGGTAGTTCCCCAATAGCATTTGGTATAGGATCTGGAACAAGTCATAATGACAATTATGGATATATGGGAACGGGTGATATATATCCTGGTACTTATACGAGTAGCATTTTTCGAGTAGATTATGCAAATGATACTGTAGCAGCATCACCATCAGGTCCAGTTAGTTTTCCTGCTGCTTATGGAGCTACTAGAACTCGTGCGGTAAGTGCCGCTGATGGTGGCATGACACCTGGCAGTCCTTATGTTACTTGATTAATTTAAAAAGATTTGTTATAATAAGTAAAACGTTTATTTTATATGGGTTTGATGATTGCCCTCCCCTGTCATGGAGGGATTGTAACTGAGAAAACTACGATGAGTTTATTCAAACTCGGTAAACTTTTGGCGAGAAGTAATATACCTCACGGTCTTTTAACACAAGCAAATTCTTCTCTGATTACTCAAGGTAGATCGAAATGTGTTAATTTTTTTATCAATAATACTGATCACGAATATCTTTTCTTTTTAGATAGTGATATTGGATTTGATGAGTATGATGTGTTAAAGTTAATTAATCATCAGGTTGATATCGTTTCTGGTGCTTATCCAATGAAAACAATTCCAATTCGATACTGTATTAATGTTGTTCAACCAGAACAAAGAAAGGGAGACCTCTTAAAGATTGAAGGAAACGGAATGGGATTTACTTTGATTCATCGAAATGTATTTCTGCAAATGGCACAGAAATTTCCAGATTTAAAATACATTCCACCGAAGGATGATAGTAATGTTCCACCCACAGAAGCGGAGATAAATAACTCATACCATTTTTTTATGGAACATAAAAAAGGAGACGGGTTCTTATCTGAAGACAAGAGTTTCTTTTTTCGAGCAAGTATGCTAGGATATGATATATGGCTAGATACTACAATTAAATTACAACACGTTGGTTCACATATTTTTTCTGAATAGATTATGAAATCAGGAGCAACCGAAAGTTCTTATCAGTTTCTTTCGCAATATTATAAATTTCCAGAAGATGTCGAAGTAGCACATCTTCCACAGGAAATAATTAAATCAAAAAAGAAATATAAAATTCTCTGGGCACATCATGCATATGATCAACCAGTCTTTTTAAATTTTGATCACAATACAGTTGATCATATTGTATCTCCTTCACATTGGGCAAAGGAACAATTAGTTCGTTTTTTAAAAGTACCAAAGGAAAAGATAAGTGTGATCTCAAATGGAGTATCTGATAAATTTAAATACTCTGATGATAAAACAAAGACCTTCATCTATACATCAATACCTTATAAGGGATTAGAATTATTACCTCGAATTATTCCTTTAATTCAACAAAGACATCCCGATGCTAAATTTAAAATTTTTTCATCTATGTCTTTATATGGTAACATAATTGATCCTTATGTTGATCTATATCAAGATTTAAAATTGCTAAAGAACGTAGAGTATTCTGCTGCGGTTGATCAAGATGAATTGATTAAGCATTATCATGAATCTGCTTTCTTTATTCATCCAAATATATGGGAAGAAACATTTTGTGTTTCAATGGCAGAAGCGATGAAGTGTGGTTGCTATCCAATCATCACAAATATTGGAGCACTACCTGAAGTTGCAACTGATAAATTTGCTTCGATTGTTACACTGGAAGGAACCCGAACAACTGAAAAATATGAGGTTACAGATAACTTTATAAATAAATTCGCAGAGATTTGTGTAGCTGCTGCAGATTACTTCGATGGTGATCGTGCTACATATAATCAGATATCAAAATCTGCTTCAAATCATATAACTCAAAAATGTGATTGGAAGAAAATTTCCAAACAATGGAAAAAACTAATTACAAAAATTACAAGTGGAGAACCAATGACAAGTGACAAAAAAACTTCAGCATTAGATGGATATCAACCAATTAATTCTGAACAAGCGGTGCTTGATGAGGAATATTTGCATAAGGCATTTCAAAATGTATTGAGATGGGAGGAGAGTGATAAGGAATTAGCACAGGGTAGAACTAACTTTCAGTTAGAAAAGTTTGCACTACTTGAAACTCACACATTACCTGTTGCTTTTGAGAATACATTAAAGTCTCGTCGTCAGATGGCAGAAGGATATATGTACAAACTCATTGAGATGAAAGAGAAGGTTAGAGAGTTTGAATACAAATGGAAAGATAAAGATAGAACACAACCACTTCTATGGGATCGAGGAGGTCCAGAATCAGGTAAAAAATTATGTTGGTTTGATTTAGATGAACTCTCACTTACACATTATCTGAAGTCATGTGAACTTGAAATTCGTGATCGTCTTCATCAGATGGAACACTTGGATAAGATTCTTGAAAAACTTGTTGAACAGAATGATGGTAAAGTAGTAACTCGTGAGCAATTCCTTAATAGTGATGGTGAGTATTGGGAGCGTCGTTTTGCTGATCAGGCAATGGATGAAATGATTTCTTCTCAGACTGGTATTTCGATTGGTAACTTACATAGTATGCGTCGTGCTTCTGCACCTGCGATTGTAGATAAGAGAAATGAAATTCCAAATGGTTATGTCCCATTAAATAAACTTCTTGAAAGTCCAAATGGAAAAATGGAATTCTTAAATGATCTTCAGAAAAAAGTCGTTCAAGGAATATCAGAAGTTACTGGAAATAATCTTGGAAAGATCACTGGAACATCAGAGGAGGATCAGAAAAAACTTCAAGGTGACTAATGAATCAAAAATTTATTATTGTAGATGATTTTTATGATATTGCTTGTCGGGTTGGTAAAGATATCAACCTTAATTTTGATGAAACTGAATATAAAGATGGGGTTGTTGATGAGCTAACTGACAAAGTATCTCTTATTTTAAATCGTCCTATTCGAATAAATCATGTTATTAATGAAGTAATTTCAGAGGGTTCTTCAAATTATATTACATCAAATACAAAGTTCGATTGGATTGCAATTATATATTTTAATCTTCCTACGGAGACACATCATCTTGGTAGAGGATTAAGTTTTTATTTGCACCAATCTACTGGATTAGATTGTTTTCCAAATGAAATGGCATGTAAAATAAATGGTCTTCAAAATATGGAAGATATTTTACGATGTTTTGATGTAAATAATCAATCATATTGGAAAGAATTTTTAAACATTTACATTAAATATAATCGCATGATATTATTTCGTGCTGATTTGTGGCATTCATATGGAGTTGGTTTTGGTAACGAACTAAATAATTCAATGAAGCAACAAAAAGTATTAATACAAAATGTCTGATAACAGGGGAATATTTACATTAGATGAGTTATATGAACTTCAAGTAAGCGGACTTTTCGAGCATATAAATGATGTTTGGATATATGCTCGAAACATTAAAAATGATTTTGGTTTTTATGCTGGTTATCATGATGGAGGACATTCATATGTTACAAATATATACCGCCATGATTTTAGTGATGATACCATAACATCGGCAAGTCAACTGACTGTGGCTAAATCACAAATGGGAGCTGTATCTAGTAGTGACTATGGATATTTCTTTGGTGGAAAAAATCCAAGTTCTTCCGTTGTATCGAATGTAGACCGATTAGATTTTAATAATAACACGACAGCAACATCACCAAAGGGAAATTTAGCTAATCCGATTAATATTTGCGACTCTGCTGGTAATGCTTCTTATGGTTATGCTCATGGATTGGCTTCTACTTCATATGCAACTTATATCCATAGAATTGATTATGCAAACGATACTGCAACAGCACCAGCACATTTAAATTTTCCAGCAGCAAAATATTATGGTGCTGCAATGGGTAATCAAAATTATGGATATTGGGCAGGAGGATCAGCACCAGGTCCTTCTTACACCAAAACATCTACTATTCATCGAGTTGATTATTCTAATGATACTGCAGACGCATCACCTAAAGGAACTTTAAATAATATTGGTGTTTACGGAAATAATACTCAAACCTCTGGACAAGGTAATGCTGATTACGGATATGTTGCAGGTGGATATATATTTGCTGCTGTAACAAATGTAAGAAGAATTGATTACTCAAACGATACAGCAGTAACAGTAGATAAAGGTAATTTAGCTTCCCAAATGGCAAAGGGTGCATCTACTGGTAATCATTCTAATGGATACTTTGCAGGAGGATCTAATGTTTCCTCCATCCAGAAAGTAGATTTCTCTAATGATACTGCAACAGCAACAGCAGTGGCTTCTTTAACTGGTGCAGGTAATTCACCGTATTTTATAGGTGATAGCGGCACCAGTCCTTTAGAAAATGGTAATCCAATAACATACTTAGGTGCTATAGAGGGAATTCCTGCTACTACATTAGGTCCTGCCATGGGTTATGTTCTTGGGGGAGCATTTCCATACAGTTTTTCAATAGTAGACCGTATGGATTATTCAAATGACACTGCTACAATGGCGGTCAAAGGTCCATTAAGTGCTGGAACTTCATATCAAGCTGCTGTAAGTAGTAAAGATCATGGATATTCAATGGGTGGTAAGACACCTTCAAACGGTAAATCATCAAAAGTAGATCGTGTTGATTACGCAAACGACACTGCAACAGCAGCAGTCAAAGGTCCATTATCTGCAGGTGTTTACAGATCATATGCTGGAGTTGGAAATAAAGATTATGGATATCATTCTGGTGGAAATAGACCAGGAACATCCAGTACAATAGATCGTATTGAATATGCAAGTGATACATCAACAGCAACTCCTAAAGGTAATTTAGCATCTGCTAGATATCTTCACTCTGGAGCAGGTAATTTAAGTTATGGATATCAAATTGGAGGATCTCCACCATTCCAAAATAATTCTGTGGTTCAAAGAATAGATTATGGAAATGATACAGCAACAGCAGTAACAAAAGGTAATCTAAATCAAGGTTCAAGAAAAGCAACTTCAACAGGAAATGCTTCATATGGATATGTTGGTGGTGGAACAAACCCAAATCTATCTCAGATAACACGAATAGATTATTCAAATGATACAGCAACATCAGTCGCAAAAGGTCCGCTGACTGTTGACAGAGCATCTCTATCTTCTTTTAGTGCACCTGGTCATGGATATTTTGCTGGTGGTAATTACACTATGTTATCATCAGTAGATCGCATGGACTATTCAAATGACACAGCAACAGCAGTCGCAAAAGGTCCATTAAGTTCTGCCAGAGGTTATAATTCTGGTGTAAGTTCGAGAGATATAGGTGGTTCATTATCAACAACAAGTAAACCAGCAAGAAAAAGATTTTCTGATGGTGCTACTGAAACACCTGCTGGAACAGCAGCTCCTGGACATGCATATTTTGCTGGTGGAGGACCTTCTCCAAGTGGAAAAACAATAGTAGATCGACTTGATTTCTCTAATGACAGTGCTGCAATGGCACCTAAAGGATCATTGTCTCAAAGTAGAAAACAATTAACTGCGGTAGGTAGTCCTTCTTATGCGTATATGATGGGTGGATATGATGCTAATGCTTCTCCTGGATATGAATTATCTTATATTGATCGAATTGATTATGCAAGTGATACCTCAACAGCAACACCAAAAGGACTATTAGCAGAAGGCACATATTATGCTGGAGCAACAGGCACTGCCTCTTATGGATATAATGGTGGAGGAAGAGCAAGTAGTGGTGTTATATCATGTACGGTTCAACGTATTGATTATAGTAATGATACTGCAACAGCATCACCAAAAGGTTATTTAACAATTCGTAGAAGAAATTTTGCTGGATGTGTGGGCAATACTTCTTATGGATATTGGAGTGGTGGTGAGAATAATGCTTCTACATTTATTTCAACAACAGAAAGAGTTGACTTTTCAAATGATACAGCAGCAGCAGTAGTCAAAGGTCCAGTAGACGGTCCTGTTAGAGGAGCTTCTGATGGAACAGGTAATGCAAATTATGGATATTATGCTGGTGGATATTATCCAGATAGTCCAGCCCCAGCTCATAGGTATTCAATAGTATCTCGTATTGATTATTCAAGTGACACAGGAACAATACCAACAAAAGCAGCATTATCTAATAGTTTATCAGCAACGGGAGCAGCAGGTAACGCATCATATGGATATTGGGGTGCTGGAGCAGATCCTTCAGGTCTTAAAACATCAGTAGATAGAATAGATTTTTCAAATGATACTTCAACACCAACAGTAGTAACAGCTTACTTATCAAATGCCAGAGCTCAGGCAGGAGCAGCAAGTGGTTTAATGTATGGACTTCCCCAAACAGCCTCAGCAGCAGTCGCAGCACCAGTTCAACCACCATTCCCATTCCCAGTACAAGCACATAATCCAGCTAATTATGGATATTTTGCTGGTGGATATGACGGTACTAATCCTTCTGGTCCTACTGGTGATTTGACAATAGTACAACGTATTGATTTTTCAAACGATACAGCAACAGCGTCATTAAGAGGTAATCTTGCAAACACTCCTGGTTCTTTAAAATCTACTTCAAGCAATAGAAATTATGGTTATGTTGTTGGAGGATCTACTGTTCCTTCTGTTTCATATGTAGAGCGTATTGATTATGCAAATGATTCTGCAACCGCATTAGTAAGAGGACCTTTAGGAGGACCAGTAAGAGGATCTACAGCAGGGGCTGGAAATAATGATTATGGATGGCACACTGGAGGAATGTATGCTCTTCCCTCTAGAACAAATTACTCACTCGTAGAAAGAATTGACTATTCAAATGATAGTTCAACGACTTCAACAAGAGGACCATTAGTATCTGCTAGATGTTATCATAACGCAACAGGTACTCTTAATTATGGATACTTCGCAGCAGGTTCTCCAAATGGAGCATTTGGTCCTAATAGTTCTACAGTACAACGTATTGATTATGGAAATGATACAGGAACAGCATCACCAAAAGGTCCTTTAGCTCATTCAACATCTCAACTTGGTTCGACAGGCAATGCTAATTATGGATGGTTTATTGCTGGATACGGTCCTGCTAGGTCAAAAATATCTCGTGTTGATTATGCGAATGACACTGCAACAGCATCAGCAAGAGGACCATTGTATCAACCATCATACAGATTAGAAGGAACTGGTAATGCTAATTACGGATACGTTCATCCTGGATTGTATCCTTCAAATCCTGCAGGACCTGATGGTAGCACTGATGTAGCAAGAATTGATTATAGTAATGACACTACTACAACATCGACTAAAGGTCATTTTGCCAGAGCATACCAAATTCAAGAAGGAGGAGTATCTGCTGCAGAAAATGGACGTACTTAATAATTTATGATATAATAATTACAACTATGGTTTTTTTATGATAGACAATCCTTTGACAAATATTTTAATTCGACCAAACATAATAAACCCAGAGGGTTTAAAGGAAATGGTTGATCATATAAAAATAGCTAATAAAGAAGATTTATCTGTATTTGACCCAGATGAAACAAATCGGACAGGAGAAACTCAGTGGAGAACAGATAAGAAAGTCAGAGACACTCAGGTGGTTGAGATGGGACATTTGTTTCCAAAGATTTGTGATCTTTTTAAATATGCTGTTAAAGAAGTCGTAAATCCTTTTTATGGTTTTGAAGTTGAAAGCAGTGAAGTTCCACAGGTTTTATCTTATGGAGTCGGTGGTCACTATCAACCACATATAGACGGTGAAAGTATATGGGTTACACCAAATGGAGAAAAAATTTGGAAGAAATCAACAGACAGAGACTTATCATTTGTATTCTATTTGAATGATGAATTTGAAGGTGGAGACTTTGTATTTCCAGAGCATAACATTCGAGTTAGACCGAAGCCTGGTATGTTAGTTACTTTCCCTTCGAATCATAATTATTTACATGGAGTTGAACCAGTCACCAGAGGTAAAAGATATTCAATTGTGACATGGGCTAAAATAAAAGGATTTCCATCATTACAGGAAATAAATGAAAATTTATCTAGACAATACGGTGTTCCTGTGATATAAATATTATGAAACTAAAAAAATTTAAATGAAATATTTAAAACATTACTGGAAATCCACAGAGAGTGGAGATTATCTTACTACTGTTAATACTATTCATAAGAGACATCCAGAAGTAGAATTTGCTGGACTAGATGTTCAAATATGGATGCATGATGCTGATGGCATAGATGTCTGCATGGCACAAGTTCCTGATAGTACAACGATTACTGATGTTACAATCGGTTCTAAAAAAGCTATTCAAGAGTTGACAGAAACACAGTATAATACAGTGAAGACACCATTAGATGCTTCATATGCATTGAATGAAGAAGCAATGACTGCTGAAATGAGTGGTGATACAAGCACTGCTGAAACAAAAAGAACAGAGGCAACTACCAAATATAACGAAGCAAAAACTGCTTTACTTGCATTATAAAACTGAATGAAAACTTTTTATTTTATGGCGGGTCTTCCTCGTTCAGGAAGTACTCTTTTGTCAACATTATTAAATCAGAATCCAAGAATTTACTCAGGTCCTTCGAGTCCTGTTCTTGGTACAATCTATGCGACTCATGATAGTTTCATATCCAATGAACTTTATACAGGATATCCAAAACCAAATCAGGTGAATGAAATCATTGGTTCAGTGATCGAACATTGGTATAGTGACATCGATAAACCAGTCGTAATAGATAAGAATCGTGCTTGGTGTGCGAGAGTGCCTTTTATTGAAGGATACATCAAGCAAGAAGCAAAAATAATTGTGCCAGTTCGAAGAGTTGATGAGATATTAGCATCGATTCTTACGATGATTAAGCGCAATCCATTTCAAGATGGACAACCAAGAATTAATTTTGTAGATGAATATCTAGTAAAAAATAATACACCAATCAATGATGAGAACCGTTGTCAACATCTTTTAAATCCTGATGGTATTGTATGGGAATCATTAAATGCAACTAAACTTGGAGTTGATGAAGGATATGGTGACAAATTTCATTATGTAGACTATAATGATTTAATTACAGATCCACAAGGTCAACTGAATCAAATTTATGAATTTTTAGGTGAAGATTCATTCGAACATACGTTTGATAACCTATCAAATGATCATCGTGAGGATGATCTCACAACTTATGGATTAGGTGACATGCATAAAGTTCATAAAAAAATTCAAAAAAAATCACAGGATCCAAATTCAATTATTCCTGACTCAATAATTGAACTATATAATAAGAATAAAAAAACACTTGAATTTTGGAAAATTCATGATACAATGGAAATGAAACCTAATATTATTTCACCTAACAATTCAAACAATTATAATCTATTTTCTAGATAAAAATGGCAATCACACATACACAAACTGTCAGTAACCTAACAGTTGTAAATGACGGTACAGATGTCGTATCGCAAGTTTCAGTTAAAACAGTATCGGTAGATGATTCTGATCCAACAAATCTTACCATTGAAGGTGAAGACGTTATTGATGTCGATACAAGCGGGGGTAACACCGCATCCGGATTTATTAATTACAGTGCTCTCACACAAGACACGATATTAAATTGGACTGAAGTCAAAACTGCTCTTGATAATTCTAATACAAAGGTCAATCAAGAAGCATGGATTAATTCAGTTAAGACACCTCCTACACCATCACACGTTAATAAGGATCTACCTTTCTAACTTACATCATAATACTTTATTATGCCACAGAAAAAATATTCATTGTTCCATGTACAAGGTGGATTTGGAAAACATGTTGCATCGACTGCAGTTGCGAAGTGTATTAAGAACAACTTTCCGAGTCGTGAGTTGATAGTTACTGGTGTTTGGACGGAAATATATCAGAATCTTCCATTTGTAGATCGTGTCTATCAAATGGGAAATACAAGTTACTATTATCAAACGTATGTTGAAGATATGGATTCACTGGTCTTTGCGAATGAACCATACTTTACAACTGATCATGTAAATAAAAAACTTCCTCTTGTTGAATCTTGGTGTAAGATGTATAACCTTGATTACAATGGGGAGATGCCACAGATAAAATATAATCCTTTACAGAAAAAAATAGCAAGAGAGTTTTGGCCAAGTCGAGCAAATGGTAAACCAATTATGGTGATACAAACTAATGGTGGTATGTATCAGGAACAAAGACCATACTTATGGGCAAGAGATATGCCTGTGGTTCTTGCACAAAAACTTGTAGATCATTATGCTGATGATTATCATATCTTCCAAGTCACAAGACCTTCATGTGAAATCCTAGACGGTGTTGAAGCAATCAAAGATCCTATGTCTAACATGGAACTTGTTAGTACATTATTATATGCTGATAAAAGAATTTTGATTGATAGTTGTTTACAACACGCTGCTGCAGCACTAAAGATGCCATCAGTTGTATTGTGGAATGGCACAAGTCCAAAAGTATTTGGATGGGACATGCACACAAATATACAGGCAAAGAAACCTGCGAAGTTTAAGTTACCGAATAGTGTATTATTTGACTTTGATTTTACTGGTCAGGAAGCTGAGTATCCATATGTAGATGAGGATGATGAGATATTTGATTTTGATAAGATTGTAGAGGCAGTTGATAAATCATGAATGTAGTTGGACTTTATGGTGCGATTGGTTGGAACGTAGTTATTTCTGACAATCCAAAACTTTTGAAGCAATCAGAAGACTCTTGGACGCATGGTGCGAGTGTAACTCTCATCAAGGATGGAGAACACTGTGTCAGTATTAGTGAAGAGAGATTAAGTAAGATTAAATATGATGGTAACTTTCCGAGAAAGTCCATAGAGTATTGTTTGTCCGCTGCAAACTTAGATAAGAATGATATTGATTTGGTCATTGTTCCATCAATGGCGAACCAAAATTTCTATAAAAATTATATTAATAAAACGATTGAGAAGAAAGTTAAAAGATATTTTCCAAAGGCAGAAGTTAGAATCGCATCTCATCACCTATGTCACGCATACTCTTCTGTATTCTCTTGTGACTATAATGAAGGATCGTTTGTGACACTTGACAATGCAGGGTCAGTCATGTTTGATACATCAGGACAGATATTTGCCTGTGAGAATCATTCATTTGGATACTTCAATAAGAAGAAAGGATTGTTCAAATACTATCCTGGCGTTCCAATGACAAATAATCTTGGAAATTATTATTGGATGTGGGCATATCACATTTATGTGAACAAGATGCAGAAAGAAATACAACTTACAGATCCAAAGTATCGTGAAACTTTTTGTGGAAAAGTAATGGGACTCTCTGCCTATGGTAATCTCAAAGAGTTTAAGAAGGATTGGAGAACACACTTTGAAGGTATACCACAGGTTGCACTTGAATCTTTACCTGGTCGTGACTTTAACTATGGTAATCTTTCACCAGAGAATAAGGCAAAGCAACTCCAATATAATTTTGAAAATGGAATGCTTGAATGGATGAAGGAACTCAAAGAACAGGATTATATTAGTGATAATCTTTGTCTTGCAGGTGGTGTCTTTCTAAACATACTCGCAAACTCTGTGCTGCGTAAGAATAAGGTGACAGAGAATATACATATCCCACCATTCCCAGATGATACTGGGCTCTCATTTGGAGCAGCATGCATTGGCGCGTTTAAGAATAATGATGTTGTTATCTTGCCACATAATATTTCTTTACTTGGTAAAACTTACAGTGAGGAAGAGGTCGAAGAGGCACTCGTAGATACAGAATATAAAAAATATGATGACTTCGATAAACTTTGTGAAGATATTTCAGAGTATCTTGCGGACAATAAGATTATTGGATGGTTCCAGAACAGGTCAGAGTTTGGTCCAAGAGCACTTGGATCAAGATCAATACTTATGAATCCAACTCCACAGAAAAATAAAGAGACAATTAACAAACGTATCAAACATCGTGAAGAGTGGAGACCTTTTGCAGGTATTATGCTTGAAGAATATCAAGAAGAATATTTTATGGATGTATTCCCAAATGAATATATGTTGTATTCTTTAACAGTAAGACCACATAAGAGAAAACAATTAGGTGCCATAACTCATAAAGATTTTAGCTGTCGTATTCAAACTGTAAACGATGAATTACATCCAGAAGTTACATCTCTTTTACAAAAATATCATAAGCTAACTGGTTGTCCTGTTCTTTTAAATACATCATTTAATGATAATGGTCAACCGATTATTGAGACACCAAAAGATGCTATAGATACATTTAATAAAATTGATTTGGACTATCTGGTTCTTAACAATTTTTTAATTACTAAAAACAAATAAATAAAATTTTAAGCATATGAATTTTGCAGTCTATTCCAAAGATGGTTGTCCATATTGTGATAAAATAAAAGAAGTTTTAGACTTGACAAAGACTAAGTACGTGGTCTATAATTTAGGAGAGCACTTTGACAGAGAATCATTCTATGATGAGTTTGGTCAAGGATCGACATTCCCACAGGTCTTGGTCGATGGTAAAAAATTAGGAGGTTGTATTGACTCAATCAAATTCCTTAAGGAACAACAAATCATCAAATGATCAACTAAATAAAGATAATCATTTAAACCGTGGAGTAGAATTGATGCTCAATTCCTCAAGGAATAAGAGATCAAAACCAATTCATATCATGTTTAAAAAAATGATTTGTTTTTTTAATAGAGAATTCAAAATTTCTTTTGAATTTTCATTAAATATAAAAAAAATTTAATAAAAATGGAGGTAACTATGTCAACAGAAATTTTATTGGTTATTATGTTACCTATTTCATTTTTATTATTTTCGGCGGGTATTCTTGGTGGTTGGTTGGCTAGAGATTACATGATGAACTATCGTGAAATTCCAAGACCTCATCCAGAAATGTTTGATCCAGATGGAAATCTCATACCTGATGAAATTGTAGCATTCAGATTTGAAAATTATGACGACAACAACGAAGAAGAAGACAACTAAAAGAAAAAGTGTCACTGTAAAACCACTGTCACTTAATTTACCTAGAAATCCATTTGCCTTTGAGGTTCTTGATTTAGCATCAAGACAAAGATCAAAAGCTAAAAAGATTGAGGTATTGAAAAAATATGAGGATATATCCCTCAAGGCAATACTTATTTGGAATTTTGATGAGTCTATCATATCAGTTCTTCCTGAGGGTGAAGTCCCTTATGCTGGATATGATGATCAAAATACCTATAGTGGCACTCTTACAACAAAATTGACAGAGGAAGTTCGTAAAATGCACACCACTGGATCTTTTTCGTTAGGTTCAAGTGATCAACAAGGACACACCACAATTCGTAGAGAGTGGAGAAACTTTTATCACTTTGTCAAAGGCGGTAACGATAGAATGAGTGCAATTCGTAGAGAGACAATGTTTATAAACGTTTTAGAGGGTCTCCATCCTTTAGAGGCAGAGATAGTATGCTTATGTAAGGATAAACAATTACAATCAAAGTACAAGATTACAAAAGAAATAGTTTCAGAAGCATATCCTGACATTACGTGGGGAGGCAGATCATATGGATAAGGATAAAGCTGCTGAGTATGGTTGTGAAGTATTACTTGAGAATACAACAATAGACAAAGCATCGGATGTAAATTTCCCTACTGATGCATACATTGTTAGATATAAACTTGATGATAAAGATTGTATTGATCTCACAAGGACAGGAAAATTAACAAGTTTATTTGATATGTATTATGATACTCATGGTAAAAATGTTATTGAAAAGATTGAATTTGGTAGAGGTAATCGAGATCCAAAGTTGTGGGGCATTAAATCACCACCAAAGAAAAAAAGATTGAAGGGGTAAACCAAAATCAACTTTTAATTTCAAAATATCGGGGAAAAAAATCCCGGTATTTTTTTGCCTGTAGGGTTTTTACGAAAGTCAAACCCATTATTTAGACATTAATTATTTCAAATTGTGTGTTGAATCTAAAAAAATTATAAAATTGTAACACAAATTACAAAACTACTTGCCTATATAGAGTGAATGTGTTAGTATAAACACAACGTTCATCCGAATGATAGAACTCACACTACTGGCATCACTCCTTGCTGAACATAATGCTTCCCACTGGGAAATGTCTTGTTCAGATTGGAACAAAAACAGAATTGAGATACTTAGCGATAAGAATCTTAACTCTGATGCTCACGAGTATCTTATAGATTACTTGAGAACTAAAGTGTCAGATGACTGTGATGCTTATATCATCGGACGCAAGTAAGCCGACTCGGAACGGGTTCGTTCATCCTTATGTACCAAATTCTTCTTAGTTTAATAGTGATTGGAGCACCACTTGATTGTGAGACTGCTGCTGAACTAATAGACACTGCAGGAAATAATCCTAATAAATCTGAGCAATTAGAAATAACAAGGGTTGTGGTAGCACATACTAATCCTATGTGTTTTAAGGACGCAAAAGCCGACTGAAGGAACGGGAACACGGATCACTCGAAAGAGTTAAAGGTGCAAAGTCCAATTACTTTAGGAGAAACCAAATGGCACAAGTCACATATAGAGGTGTTCAGTATGACACCAAAGAGTACAATGCAAAAGTACTCGCAGAAGCTGCAAAGAGGCAGCGCCATGATCTAATGTATCGTGGTTTAAAAGTTACTAAAAAGGTAGCTGGAGGTGTGTAATGTTGGTCACTGTAGAAATTCTCGCTGCAAGTGTAGTATTTCTTACGATCATCTACGCTGAAGCAAGACTCTTGTACGGCAGGAGTTAAAAAAAATAAGGGGGGGTTGATTCCCCCCTTTTTTGTGCTATAATAAATAAAATGAAAATCTCATGAATAAAGAAAATCTAAAAGTACTTATTTCTGATCTTGAACGTGCAGTCTCAGAATTGAAAGCAGAGGTATATTCTGATAAAACTTCTTATTTGACATACGAAGATTATAAGAAACTGGACGGAAAAGATTTGAATTATGGTCATATTTACGAGGACGATGAATGAGATCCAAACAGGTATTAAAAAATCTTAAAAAAGCACTTGAACAAGATTTCCTTTATAATGAGCAAGAACTCTCTTACATGAGAGAACAGCTATCGATATTGGAGCATGAAATATATGAAAAAAGAAAACAAAAACCAAAAGGATTTGGATGACTATTAACTTAATAAGCATCACACCTGATGCAGAGAAAACGATGGCACATATCGCCAGAGTGTCTAATCCAGACAATCAAGATAATCCAAACTATGCAGGATTATTGAAATATTGTATCAAGCACAACCACTGGTCTGTATTTGAGCAATCATCAATGACACTTGAGATTGAAACGACTCGTGCAATCGCAGCGCAAATTCTAAGGCATCGTAGTTTTACTTTCCAAGAATTTTCTCAAAGATATGCAAAAAGTAATCAACTAGGTGAGATCGAATTACCAGAATTGCGTAGACAGGACACAAAAAATCGTCAGAACAGTATAGATGATCTTGATAGTAAGGTCGTCGATAAACTGAACCGTCAGATGATTACCCTGTTCAGTTCTGCACAGAGTCTTTATAATCAGATGATTGAAGAAGGAGTGGCAAAAGAATGTGCTCGCATGGTATTACCACTTTGCACTCCTACAAAGATCTATATGACAGGTTCATGTCGTTCTTGGATTCATTATATTAATCTAAGATCAGCACATGGAACTCAGAAAGAGCACATGGAGATTGCAGAGGCATGTCGTAAGGTATTTACCGAACAATTCCCCTCTGTGTCTGAAGCCCTTGAATGGGTCTAAATAACTTTACAAAACTTAATTCTCATGCCTACATATCCAGTAATAAATAAAAAAACAAAGGAAAAGAAGGAATTGTCAATGACCATGAAAGATTATGATCAATGGAGAAAGGATAATCCAGATTGGGATAAAGATTGGCAAGCAGGTGTTGCAGCAGCTCAAGAAATGTTTAGATGGACTGGAGAAGCAGCATCCTCTGGTTGGAATGAAGTATTAGATAGAGCATCAAAACAACCAGGTGCAAACGTTCGCAAAAATAGAGATTATTCATTCTAATGCCTAGAAAAAAAAGAGGATCCTCTGATCAACCGATTGGTGTCGGTTTGACTGTTAAACAGATGAAGAGGAGAAAACCCTTAAGCACAGATTACCTTATTGATATTGAACCACTAACTGATAATCAAAAGGTTTTATTTAAATCTTATAAAGATGGGAAAAATATTATTGCATATGGATGCGCTGGAACTGGTAAAACATTTATCACTTTATATAATGCGATTCGTGATGTATTAAATGAAAATACACCCTATGAGAGAATATATCTTGTACGTTCATTAGTTTCGACTCGTGAGATTGGATTCTTACCTGGTGATCATGAAGATAAGGCAGACATATATCAAATACCTTATAAACATATGGTTAAATATATGTTTCAAATGCCTTCAGATGCAGATTTTGAAATGTTATATGGTAATTTAAGATCACAGGATACAATTAAATTTTGGAGCACATCATTTCTGAGAGGAACAACTTTAGATAATTCTATCATCATAGTTGATGAGTTTCAAAACCTTAATTTCCATGAATTAGACTCTATTATCACTCGTGTTGGTGAAAATAGTAAAATAATGTTTTGTGGGGATGCAAGCCAGAGTGATTTAACAAAATCGAATGAAAGGAATGGTATTCATGATTTTATGAACATCTTGCGTAAAATGGAATCTTTTGATATAATAGAATTTGAGGTTGAAGATATAGTTCGATCTGGACTCGTGAAAGAGTACATCTTAGCAAAACAATCTATTTAATTAATGTTTAATCATATTGATATCAATCTCCCAAAATTATCAAGGGAGACTATAGATGGAGTTCGTTATTATTCCGTACCAGACAATGATGAATTAATTAAATTAGTTTCTATAACTTCTGTTACAAGTCATTTTAACAAACAAATTTTTCTTGATTGGAGAAAAAGAGTAGGTAATGAAAAAGCAGATCGTGTCACCAAAGCTGCCACAACTCGTGGAACAGACATGCACACTTTGACAGAACATTATCTGAAAAATGATGAAAAACTTCCAAAAGTCCCTCCTATATCTAAGTTTCTTTTCAATGTTGCAAAAGAAAAACTTGGTAAAATAGACAATATTCATGCCTTGGAGGGATCACTATATAGTAGGCATCTAGGCATTGCAGGAACTGTCGATTGCATTGCTGAATATGATGGTGAATTATCGATAATAGATTTTAAGACAGCAGCAAAACCGAAACCCAGAGATTGGATTGAAAATTATTTTGTTCAAGCAATGGCTTACGGTTGTATGTTTTACGAACTTACAGGAATATCTGTCAAAAAATTAGTTATCATTATGTCTTGTGAAAATGGAGAATGTGTTGTTTATGAAGAATACGACAAAACAAAGTTTATCAAATTACTCGACAAATATATTAAAAAATTTGTTCACGACAAACTGGAGTTGTATGGAGTCAAACAAAGAACTTGAAAAAGTCATAGAGGAAAAATTTTTAACACCCTCTAAATTTTCTATGGAGATTGAAACAATTGTTTCCAAAGAAAAAATTAATTACATAGAAGCAATATGTCAGTATTGTGAGGATAATGACATTGAAATTGAATCAGTATCAAAACTTATATCAAAACCTCTTAAAGAAAGGTTGAAATATGATGCGATTCAGTTAAACTTTATGAAGAAAACATCAAGAGCTAAACTACCTTTATAATGAAAGTGACACCTTTTGAGACTTATCAAACATACTTATCAATGAAAAGTCATTTTACTAATAAAAAATATGACTTTATTAAGTATGGAGGTAAGTCAAAAGCTACAATGACTTCCTTCAATAAAAGAAAGGATAAGTATTGGTTTGAAAAAACATCAAGAAAATATTCTGATCAACAAATTACAGATTTTTTGTTGGCAAATTTTGTCACAACTGATAATCCTAAAAATTTGTGGATCGGAGAGATTATTAATTCTGGAGAAAGGACTTATGCAGAATGGATGAAACGACAGCAAAGTTTAACTTACTTGTTCAAAGAACAATCAAGGGAATTGCTCTACGAAAAAAAATTGGAGAGCATATTCGATTGCTCGAAAGGACACCCAATGATTCTAAAAAAATATCTGGGTGGAAAAATAAGTTTAGAAACATTTTCAATTTTTGAAAAAATATTTTCTTTTAAAAAAAATTTTGATAAAAAGTTGAATGATCCAGTGTGGGAAACCGTTAGTATGAAATTAAAAAAGTATTCTCCTTTCCTAAATATTAATGTAATTCAATATAAAAAAATACTTAGAGAGATAGTTAATGTCTAATTTTTTCGACTCAGAAATAGTGAAAGAAGCATTGGATGAAATCCAAAGTTTACAAAGTTCTTTGTATAAAAACGTATTCATGTTCGAAAGCATGGATTCGGAAGAAAAAGAAGAACACATTGATAAATTATCTGAACTTTTAGATAAACAAAGAATTATGTACGCTCGTCTATCACTCTCAGATGACCCTGTTGCAACCAAAATGAAAGAACATCTGCAACAATCTATAGCTTTGATGGGATTCCCACCAGAAACTGATATGTTGGTTTTGTTTGACGGTATGAAGAAAACGATTGAAAAATTGAGGGGTATGAAAGGAGCATAAATAGTAATGTTGACAATATCTTAATTATCTACTATAATCTTAGTATCTTCCAAATCTAAAAAATCCGAGGAAATCCAAATGTCTTTTGCAAATTTAAAAAAGCAATCTAAATTAGGCTCTTTAACTGCAAAGTTAGTCAAAGAAGTCGAAAAAATGAATAATAACGGAACATCAGGTGATGACCGTTTATGGAAACTAGATGTTGATAAATCTGGTAATGGTTATGCAGTAATACGTTTTCTCCCATCACCCGATGGTGAAGACTTACCATTTGTAAAACTATATTCACACGCATTCCAAAGCTCTGGTGGATGGTATATTGAAAATTCACTCACCACTCTTGGGCAAAAAGATCCAGTTTCTGAGTACAATACTCAACTCTGGAATAATGGAACAGACGCAGGAAAAGAGGCTGCTCGTAAACAGAAACGTAAACTCACATACATTAGTAATATCTATGTTGTGAAAGACCCTGCTAATCCTGAGAACGAAGGTAAAGTATTCTTATATAAGTATGGTAAGAAAATCTTTGATAAACTTACTGCTGCAATGCAACCTGAGTTTGAAGACGAAGAGGCAATCGATCCATTCGATTTCTGGCAAGGTGCTAACTTTAAGTTAAAGGCAAAGAACGTTGCAGGTTATAGAAATTACGATAGTTCTGAGTTTACTGCTCAAACTCCTCTACTTGATGATGATGATGCACTTGAAGCACTATGGAAAAAACAATTCTCTCTTGCAGAGTTTGTTAATCCAGATCAGTTTAAAACTTATGATGAGTTAAAGACTCGTCTAGATTATGTTCTTGGAAACAAGAAGTCTGTCGCACCAGTATTTGAGGAAGAAGATACTGATCGTGGAGAAGCAGAAGAGTTAGTGACTGCATCCGTAACACCATCATCCGTTAATGAAGATGATGATGATGCCTTATCTTATTTTCAAAAATTAGCTGAAGAATAATTAAGGAATAGTAACACGAGTATTTTCTGTTCTAATTAATCTTCGATTTACAAATTGAGATGATTCTCTATAGATCATCTCATTTTTCATGTCATCCAAAAATTGACCAAGGTAAATTGGTTTTAAAACATAGATAGTTCTTTTCTTTTCGTTTTGATCAACTTCAAAATCATAGTTTGAAATAGCTTTCACGGTTTCACTGGCAGAGGTGGTGATAGGTGTTGAATCAAAGTAACTTACTGTAAAATCTGAATTTACAATTTTTCCTGCCGGTAAAATCAATTTTCCATTTGAATCTTTGATTTCTTTGGTGACATGGTGATGTGTGTCATTTAATTTTTCAACACCATATTTTTTTAATGCATAGTCATACAATTCTTTACTTGTGATTGGCCATTGATCTCTTATATTTGTAATATTCGCAGTCAAAAGAACAACATAATCATAACTAGGTCTGCCATATAGTTCATCTGCAACAGTGTCTGGTCTGGATCCATCAACAATTTGATACTTATCAAAAATTGTAAAAATATTCTGCAAGTCATCACGAATTTTCATTCGACGAAATAAATTTTTTGCTAATACATATGATGAATCTGACAATCTATCCGAAAATGGTGATTGATATTCTAAATTTGGTAACTCTCTAAAATAACCCATTAGTAACCTACTCCGATTAATCCGTCGTCTGAATCATAATCTTTTTGATATATTGGACTTATTTCA
>Ga0209348_1000388_pt1 | contig 23807 bp, 7 predicted proteins | sample ETNvirenome_2_30_FD_184065 | JGI IMG/M metagenome (GOLD analysis project Ga0209348, IMG submission 184065) | Marine viral communities from the Pacific Ocean - ETNP_2_30 (SPAdes) (version 2) | ecosystem: Environmental > Aquatic > Marine > Oceanic | place: Pacific Ocean | collected 2013-06-22
GACCATAGAGATCGATCCAGTAACAGACAGGTATCATATTACAATTCCCGAAGAGGTTGTAAACGAACTTGACTGGTACGAGGATCTTGTGTTAAAATGGAATTTTAATATCGACGGAATTTACCTTACAACAAAGGATGACTAAAACTCATACAAAAACTTATCACATCTATTTGAATGATAAATGCCTGTTTAAGAATTTGAGTGAAGAAGAGTTTAATATGATCTGGAGTAAACTTTATACATCTTATTGGAGAGAAGAAATCACATATACAGAGGTATACGATATGAATGTGGAAGACCCTACAATTTTCGAATCATCTTATTGACAAAGCCTTCTATATAAGGTATGATATGAACATAACAACAACAAATTATGGCTAAAGGATTTACAGTAAAGGCAAAATCACCTACAATTAACAAATCATCTACACCAGAATGGGATTATAATAAAGCAAAAGAAATGGTAAGAGGAAAATCCATTGTCTTTTGTCTACCTGGTCGAGGAGTCTCATACGTATTTTTAAAGAATTTTGTACAACTCTGTTTTGATCTTGTACAGGCAGGAGCAAGTATACAAATATCTCAGGATTATTCATCAATGGTCAATTTTGCCCGTTGTAAGTGTTTAGGTGCAAACGTTCTTCGAGGACCTAACCAAATTCCATGGGATGGTAAACTTAAATATGATTGGCAATTATGGATTGATTCTGATATTGTCTTTAATACAGAGAAGTTCTGGCAATTAGTACTAATGGATAAGGAAATTGCAGGTGGATGGTACTGTACAGAAGATGGTCGTACCACTTCAGTTGCTCATTGGTTAGAAGAAGATGACTTTCGTAGCAATGGTGGTGTGATGAATCACGAAACAATTGAAAGTATGCCAAAAAGAAAGAAACCTTTCACTGTTGACTATACTGGTTTTGGTTGGTTGTTAATTAAGAATGGTGTATTTGAGCACGAAGGTATGCCTTATCCATGGTTTGCACCGAAGATGCAGGTTTTCGAATCAGGTGATGTACAGGATATGTGTGGAGAAGACGTAAGTTTCTGTTTAGACGCAAAAGAAGCAGGTTTTGAAATCTGGTGTGATCCAAGAATTCGTGTCGGACATGAAAAAACAAGAGTCATCTGATCGTTATACCATTAAGTTAAAGGGAAAGGAGGTCTTTTCCGACTTAACGGCATCTGAATATTTCGAACGTATGCAAGATTATGCGATTGAATTCTATCAAACAGGACATCCTACCGAAAATGAACTTGAAACTATTATTACAAGGAGTGATTTAAATGGCAAAGATTAAACAAGGTATCATGGGAGGCACTTATGTTGATGCAATCCCGAAAAAAACTCGTCAAGGAACAGGAAAACACACGAAATACTCGGCAACTTCTCGTAATCGAGCTCGAAAAAGATACCGAGGGCAGGGAAAATAGAGAAAGCACTCATTATTGAGTGCTTTTTTATTGGAAAATCTAGTATAAATAAATAAAAAACCTTGTAAATGTCCATTAATAGGGTATCGAGGGCATTTAAAGACATTAGTTTGTCTTTTTCACCTCATCCAGTCACGAAAGACCTACCAGTTATTAAGAATGAGAGTGCAATTCGTCGTTCAATTCGTAATATTGTACAAACAATTCCGACTGAAAAGTTTTTTGACTCCGATTTTGGATCTGATGTATACCAAAGTTTGTTTGGTTTCGTGGATTATGGTACAGCAGCAGTTATTCAAGACCAAATTCAGTCCACAATTCGTAATTATGAACCAAGAGTTGAAAATGTCAACGTTATAGTGTCTCCAACACCCGATGAAAACTCATTTGAGGCCGTTGTGAGTTTTGATATCATAGGTCAACAGTTTCCGACACAGGAATATTCATTTATATTAGAGACAACAAGATAATCACATGCCTTTTACTAAATTTTCAAACCTAGATTTTGATCAAATTAAGACTTCGATCAAAGATTATCTCAGAGCAAACTCAAATTTCACTGATTTTGACTTTGAGGGATCGAATATGTCGATTCTAATTGATACATTAGCATATAATACCTACATTACCTCGTTTAACTCGAATCTTGTCGTAAATGAGTCCTTTCTCGACTCGGCAACACTGCGTGAAAACGTTGTATCACTCGCAGGTAACATTGGATATACACCTCGTTCAAGAACATCAGCAACAGCACAGGTAAATTTAGAACTTTCAATCTCCACAGATACTCCTACAGTCACATTACAACCAGGATTAGTCTGTACTGGGAGTGTGGCAGGATCATCGTACATATTTTCAATAGTCGAAAAGGCTACAACGTCAGTTGTGGACGGAATTGCGACTTTTTCGAACCTAAGTATTAATCAGGGAGTCTTTTTAAAGAAAAAATTTCAGTATGATGGGTCACTTAATCAAAGATTTATCTTAAATAACCAAAATATCGATACTTCGAAGATTCGAGTATATGTAAGTAATGATTCGGCAGAGTTAGGAATCGAATATTCACCTGTAAACAACATAATTGATGTCCATTCAACTTCAAGAATCTATTTTATACGTGAAGTACAGGATGAAAGATACGAAATTCGATTTGGTGATGGTATTTTTGGAAAAAAACTTGGATCTGAAGGAGATGCAGACGGAATTTTCATTACGGTTCATTATTTAACGACTGATGGTCTTGATGGAAATGGTGCAGAAGAATTTGCATTCTCAGGAATCGTTCAAAATCAAAACAATGTTGATGTTTCGATTGAAAGAGTCACTCTAACGACTGTAAATGCCTCTCAGAACGGTGGAGATATTGAATCTGTTGATTCTATTAAGTATTATTCACCCTTAACCTACTCGGCACAGAACCGTGCTGTGACTGCAAGGGATTATGAGGCAATAATTCGTAATATTTACCCAGACACTGAGTCTGTTTCTGTTGTTGGAGGTGAAGAACTCGATCCTCCCGAATTTGGAAACGTTTTAATTAGTATAAAACCAAAAAATGGTAATGCAGTATCAAATTTCGACAAATCAAATATATTAGCAAGATTAAAACAGTATTCTGTATCAGGAATTAATCAAAAAATTACTGATTTGAAGATGTTGTATGTTGAAATCAATTCAAGTGTTTATTTTAATGATTCTCTTGTCTCAAGTGTGAATACATTGAAAACAAACGTTATCAATAGTCTCACAAACTACTCAAAATCATCAAATTTAAATAAATTTGGAGGTAGATTTAAATATAGTAAAGTTTTACAGATTATTGATGATACAGATGAAGCGATTACATCAAATATTACAAAAGTTACGATTAGAAGAGATCTACAGGCATCTGTAAATCAATTTGCACAATATGAATTATGCTTTGGTAATCAATTTCATGTTGACCCTAGAGGATTTAATGTTAAGTCTACAGGATTCACGATACCTGGTGAATCGTCAACTGTTTACTTAACTGATGTTCCAAAAGGAGATCTTAAAACTGGAACTCTTGCGATTGTTAAGTTAATTGATGGTGCAAATTCAAGAGTTATTATTGGAGATGCTGGAATAGTTGATTATGTTAAAGGTGAAGTGATATTAACCACAATTAATATATTATCAACAGAAAAACCAAATGATATTATCGAAATTCAAGCTTTTCCAGAATCAAATGATGTGATTGGGTTGAAAGATTTATATCTCTCATTTAGCACATCACAAAGTACAATAAATATGGTAAGAGACGTAATTGCATCTGGTGATGAAATCTCTGGTGTTAAATTTACCAAAGATTTTTATACATCCAGTTATTCAAATGGAAAGATAATCAGAGAATAATATGATACAAACAGGATTTGAAAGTAAAGTTAAAATTCAGGATATAATATCAAATCAACTTCCAGATTTTGTTCTGGATGAAAGTCCTGAAGCTGTTGATTTTTTAAAACAATATTATATCTCTCAGGAGTATCAAGGTGCACCCACTGATCTCTCTGAAAATTTAGATAAGTATTTAAAACTGGATAATCTAACTCCTGATGTTATAGTTGATAGTTCAACTACAGTTGGTGTTGTTACAAGTGGTGCTGATGTAATTTATGTTAGTAGTACCAAGGGATTTCCAAAAGAATATGGACTGTTAAAAATTGATAGTGAAATTATCACTTATACTGGAATTAGTACAAATGCTTTCACAGGATGTATTCGAGGATTTAGTGGAATTACATCTTATCATCAATCTTTAAATCAAGAAGAATTAATATTTTCAACATCACAAGTTAACGAACATTTTGATAATACTAATGTTCAAAATTTAAGTGCACTATTTCTCAAAGAATTTTACCAAAAAACTAAAAAAACATTTACACCAGGATTAGAAGGGACTGATTTTAATAAAAATATTAATGTTGGTAACTTTATTCGAGAAGCAAAATCTTTGTATGAAACAAAGGGAACAAATAAATCTTTTGAGATATTATTCAAAGTTCTTTATAATGAAGTTCCAGAAGTTTTAAATTTAGAAGATAGTTTAATTAAACCATCAAGTGCAAATTACATAGTAAGAAAAATTGCAACTGCAGAACTTATTTCTGGAAACCCTCTTCTTTTAAAAGGTCAATCAATTTTTAGATCTAAACTTAATGATACTGATATTAGTGCCTCTGTATCAGAAGTTGAACCTTTTAATCGAGTTGGTATTGGAACTTTCTTCAAATTTAAATTATTTGTTGATGATTCAGGATCAATTGATATTTTAAATAACTTTGATATTATTCCAAACACAAGAGTGATTGATCCTGTACCAAAAGGATCTTCAATTATTACAGTCGATTCTACCGTTGGATTTGATACCTCAGGAATAATTTTATCAGGTATTAACACAATAACATATACTGATAAAACAGTTAATCAATTTTTAGGTTGTACTGCAACTAGCACAGGATCATTTGATGCTCCAATTAATCCTACAGATAGTATTAGATCCAATGATTTTTATTTTGGATATGAAAATGGTGATCCATCAAAAATAGTCAAACTGAGATTTACTGGTGTCATATCAGACTTTGTACAAACAGAATTAATAACTGTTGATGAGGGTGATATAATATCTGTAAAGAGTATTGGTGATAAGGTAACCAATCCTGAACAAGAAAAAACATACAAACAAATATTTGCGAATTCGTGGATTTACAATACTGCATCCTCTTATAATTTAAGTCCTACCAGTACTTCAGAATCATTATCTTTTCTAAGTCCACTTGATAGATCAAGTTTAAAAAAAGGTGATCAAGTTGAATTAATTACAGAAAGTGGTACAATTTTATATCCAACAGATAACAGTGAAGCAACTCCATATGTTTTAGAGGATATTAAAAATGGAGATCAAACAGTAACCTTGGCAAATTTTGGATACAATAAATCTGTTTTAAATACTTCACTTCGAAGAAAATTACAAAAAGGATTTAGTACCAATATACCAATTGAATTTGATAATTACACTGTCACTAGTGATGTTCAGAACGTATATTTTTCTGATGATAATTTTGCTTATGTTGCTTCAAACTCATTGCCAGGAACTAATCCAAGTGTTGATACTGAAAATAATTATGAATCTTTCCCTTACAACAAAAAAATTGAAACAAAAATTATTGAATCTTCTATTAATATACAAGCAGGTACAGGAACTTTAACGGATGTTTTTGATTTAGATGAACAAACATTTTCAACTATAAAATTTAATTCTCCAATTAATTTTCAAACTGGAGATAAACTTCAATATTCATCAATAGGTCAACCATTATCAGGAATTAATACGGGAATTTATTTTGCTAAAGTATTGAATGGGAATTCAATTCAATTATATGCATCAAATGCTGGAGTTGAAACAGATCAATTTATTCCTCTAGGTATTGGAGATGGGGCAAATTCTACACATAAATTCACTTTATTTACTCAAAAGTCAGGAATTATTGGTCCTCAAAAACTGTTAAAGAAATTTCCAATACCTTCAAGTCTTGGAGATGGTTCAAAAGTAAAAACAATTCCTGGTGGAACAGGAATGCTGATTAATGGTGTTGAAATAAACAATTATAAATCTCTAGATAAAGTTAAATTTGGACCTATTGAATCTGTTTCTATATTAAATTCTGGAGAGGATTATGATGTAGTTAATGAACCAAATATTACAATATCTACTGGAGCAGGAATTACAGCACTTGTACAACCAGTTGTATCTGGTAAAGTTAAAAATATTAAAATCATACCACAAACGTTTGATGTAGAACAAATTATTTCAATAGGTGTAACTGGTGGAAATGGAAGTGGATGCGTTTTAGAACCAGTTATAGGTCAAAGATTTAGAGAAGTTACTTTTCAAGCAACAAACTTTACAGATGGTGGTGGTATAAACACATCAACTTCGGCAGATAACATAGGAAAAATAATATTCAATGAAGATCATAATTTCAATGATGGTGAAACTTTAATTTATGATTCTAATGGAAATACAAACATAAGCATCGGATCATCAGACTCAACCCTTTCTAATTTTGGTTCATACTATGCAGAAATTATCAATAGTAAAACAGTTAGATTATATGAAACTCCTGAACAAGCTTTAATTGGAATACAAACAAGTGCAATTAGATTTAATGGTAAATCTGGTGGTGGTACACAAAAATTTAAAGTAGTACAAAAACAAGCCTTATTAGATGTTAAAGTCATTGATGGTGGAAAAAATTATACAAATCGAAAACTTTTTGTTAAACCAACAGGAATATCAACAAATTTTAATACGGTTAATTTTAAAAATCATGGATTTAATAATGGAGATCTAATTGAGTATTCTGCCATAGCAGGTATTGGAAGCACACAACCAACAAATATTACTGGATTATCAACAACTAAAAAATATTTTGTTTTGAAAGAAAATGATAATTCATTCCAATTGTGTGATGGTGGTGTTGATGGTGCAAATACAGTTAATTTTACAACAAAAAATGTAGTTGGATTTGGAACAACTTCAGGAACTGGATATCAACAATTTAAATACCCTGATATAAAAGGAACTGTTAGTTTTATACAATCTGGTATATCTACAATTAATGTATCATCGACAGGTGTAATAAGTCCAAAAACGATAGACATTACCCCAATTGTAAAAGGATCAATAGTTGATACATACCTATATGAAAAAGGAACTGGTTATGGATCTAAAATTATTAATCTTGATAAAAAACCATTAGTAACAGTTAAAACAGGAAAGGGTGCTTCTTTACAACCACTTATTTCAAACGGTCAAATTGAGACAGTTAAAATTGATTTTGGAGGAAATGATTATTTTTCTTTACCTGATTTAGAAGTAATAGATCCAACTGGAAAAGGAACTGGTGCAGTTTTAACTCCAGTGTTAACAAATCAAAGAATAAGTAATGTAGTCGTATCAAATCCTGGTATTGGATACTCTACTGATTCTAGTATATTTGTTAAGTCTTCAGGTCGAAATGCAAAATTTGATTTAAATATCAGAGAATTAACAATTAACGATCAAAAAAAATTAGGATCAGAACAATTAATTGATACAGAAAATAATTTAAAATACACAGTTTCAGGATATCAACCATCACTTTTTGGTGATGATGGAGAAAAAACCTCAGGTATAATCGGATGGGCATATGATGGTAATCCAATATATGGTTCTTATGGATTGACAAATCCTACTGAATCTCCATCTAACCCCATTTCAGGATTTAAAAGGTTAGAATCTGGATGGAAAAAAGATTCAACATTAGTAGAAGATAGACCAGATGGTTATGAAATTGGTTATTTCATTGAAGATTATAAATTTGATGATTCTACTGGTGATTTAGATGAACATAATGGTAGATTTGAAAGAACAGAAGATTTTCCAAATGGAATTTATGCATACCATGCAATTATTGATGATAAAGCAAATGCAGTATTTCCATATTTTATTGGAGATAGTTATAGATCTTTACCAATAGAAGAAAATTTATCTAATTTAAATCAATCTAATTTTGATTTTAATTCTTCAAATGTTTTAAGAAATACTTTTCCGTATAAAGTATCAGATAGATTTGCCAATAATGACTTTATAATAGAGACGAATGAAATAGAAAATCAATCAATTGAAATTCAATCAACAAATGCAGGTTCTGTAGAAAAACTTGACATCATTAATGATGGATCTGATTATAAAGTAAATGAAATTTTACAATTTGATAATTCAGAAACTAAAGGTAAAGGTCTATCAGCTAAAGTTTCATCAATAAAAGGAAAAACTATAAACTCAATAGAAACAACAATCAAGGACTTTGAAAATACTTTAATTACATGGGGTGAAGATAAATTAACTTTTGGTATTTCAACATCAATTACTAATACTTTAAACAATAATGATACTGTAAAAATTTCTGGAATTTCCACCAATTTATCAAAAATTAATGGATCTTATAAAATCGGCATTACAACATTTACTACAAATACAATATCTACTATTAGTGCTTCAGATACTTTAGGTATTACAACAGAAATATATGTATCTAATATTCCAGAATCTGTTTCTATAGGTAGTAGTATAAAAATAGGATCTGAAACTTTAGAAATTTTAAACAAATATGATGGTCTTAATATATTACGAGTTAAGAGAGGTCCAGTACATTATTCAACTGAATATCCTGAAAGTACAACTGTTGAATTTTTACCAAATTCTTTTACAATTAATAAAAAAATTGATTATTTTGAATCTAGTCAAAAGAAAATAATATTCTTTAATCCAGCAGAATCAGTGGGATTAGGAACTAGTATAGGGTCTTCATATGATGTATCATTTAAATTTGGAAACAATAATGTATCTCGAAACATTCCTGTAAAACAAATTTATATTGAAAATCATCCTTTTGAAACTAATGATAAACTTAATTTTATTCAATTTGGATCGAATACAATTTCAATTTCTACCGACACAAATCCTGGTACTTTTAATCTACCATCATCGAATCTTTATGTTGTAAAAAAAGGACAAAATACGATTGGAATTAAAACAGGAATAGGAACAGATGTTTATGGTAATAATTATGAAGAGGTATTTTTCCGTAGTATTAATTCTGCAAATAGTGACTTATATCGTTTTGAAAGCACAGAAAATATAGAGGTGTCATGTAAAGTTCAACGTATTCAGAGTACAGTTTCTGTCTCAACGTCTCATGAACTCTCCGAAAAAGATTCAATTACTTTAAATATCAAACCAAACGTGAATTCTGGTATAGGATCAGATGAAAAAGTAATTTTAAAAAGAGATTTAATCACTGGTAATTTATTAATTAATCCAATTACGTTTGAACCCTCAGATATTGATGTATCTGCTAACACAATTGGAATAAGTACAAATTATTTAAAAACAGGTGATAAGATTTTATACTCTGGAAGTGCAACTGGTTTATCAACAGGTAATTATTATGTGTATAAAGTTGAGGATAAATTAATAAAATTATGTCAAACTTCTTTTGATTCTTTACAACCAGTACCAAATGTTATAGAAATAACAGGAACAGGTAGTTCTGGACAAACAATTAGTTTAATAAATCCTGAAATTGAGTCAATTACAAATAGAAATTTAATTTTTGATCATACTGATTCGTCCATGGATGGATATGAATTTAAAATTTATTATGATCAAGAATTTAATAATGAATTTGTATCCACTGGATCAACATCAGTATTTAATGTTTCAACAGCAAGTTCTATAACAACTATAAACTATACTGATAATTTACCTAAAAAATTATATTACAACTTAAGCAAATCTGGATTTATCTCTACCTCCGACACTAATGTATCAAATTATTCTAAAATTTCATATGTTGACAGTGAATATAATGGATCTTTCAATATATCTGGCATAGCAGCTACTTCATTTAATATCTTCTTAAAAGATATACCAGAGAGTGAGAGGTATACACAATCAAATTGTGATGTTCTTGAGTATTTTACAAATTCAAAAACAGCAAAAGGTCCTATTAACAAAACAAATATTATTTCTGGAGGATCTGGATATCAAAAATTACCTAAGTTTACAGGAACTGGATCAAAGTCTTCTGGAAGAGATGCAATAATACTTCCAAAATCTAATAATATTGGTAATGTATCTGAAATTAGAATTATAAATCAAGGTTTTGAATTTTCTTCCGATAAAACTTTAGAACCAACTGCTTATATTTCACCAATAATTAGATTAAAAGATTCAAATACTGTTGGTGTGGTTACAGTGACTTTTGGTGGAAGAAATTATAATGATCCTCCAAATATAGTTCTTGTTGATAGATCCACAGGAAAAAAACTTGATAAAGGATTTATACAAGCAAATATGGTAGAAAATTCTATAACTTCTGTGAGTGTTATAGAAAAACCATATGGATTACCTGATGATACTGTCAGAGTTTTAACAACTAATAATACTAATGGTATTACAATTAGTGAGGTTGATGTTGTATCTGCAACTGAATATAATATCACATTAATAACTCCAACATTAGGTTTCCCAAATCCACCATTAACTACAAATGATAAAATTTTTATCGAAGGTATTGAAAAATTTGGAACAGATGGATCTGGATTTAATTCAGAGGATTTAGGATATAATTTCTTACCAATAACATCAATTATTTCTACAAATCCATTCAAATTTAAAGTTAATGCTGTAGGTTTAACAACGAATGTTGGTATAGCAGTTACAATACCAACTAAATTTACATCAGTTGTTAAAGAAATTGACTATCCAGTGCTTAACGCAAATCAAGTAAAAGAGGGATTTGTAAAGGGTGAAACTATTCTCAGAAAAGTAGTCGGAATTCTTACTGATGTTGTTTCAGATATTAAAATTACAGACAGCAGTACTAATACTATTAAAGTTTCTGGAATAGATGTTGATAGTTTAAATGTAAATGATATTATTATTGGTAGAACTTCTGGAAATGTTGCTACAATTTCAAATATTACTAATAATTTAGGAAGATATAAAGTAAACTTTTCATCTACAAAAAATATTGGATGGTTTGATGATATTGGAAAATTAAATCTTGATACTCAAGTAATTCCAGATAATGATTATTATCAAAATTTATCTTACTCTGTTAAGAGTTCTATTGAATGGAATGAATTACAAACACCTGTCAATAACTTATTACACACTAGTGGACTGAAAAATTTTGCAGATACTGGTATTACTTCAACGAGTAATATTGGAATTGGATCAACATCAGTTATAACATCAATTAATGACATTATTGAGGCACAAAGAGTTGATGCTATCAATGATCTTGATTTAGTTTCTGATAAGGATGTATTAAGTGATGGTGTTGCAAGATTAATTGATTTTAAAAACATAACATTATCAGACTTCATAAAGTGTAATACTAATGATGTATTTTTAATAGACAATATCAACAAACAGTTTTCTAATTTAGAAGATAATTTGAACTTATTTGTAGATGTTCTTCAAGTACCAAATAGTGGTGAGTATACTAATTTATTACTTAAAATTACAAACAATAGTTCGGTAGGTATTACAACACAAATTCAATTATCAGAAATAGTTGTACTTAATCGAGATGATGCAGGTGTTGATAATAATCAAAACCCAAATGTATTGTTAGAAAAATATCAAGTAATAAATTCTGGAACTGAATATCAATCTTTTGAAGAAGATAGATTTGGATCTTTTAACTTGTTTAAAGATCCTGATACCAATATTACTACTTTAAGATTTACTCCTAATGAAAAATTTAATACTGATTATAATATAAAAGTTCTTCAAAGTAGTTTTACAAATTTTGTTTCTGCAGCATCGAGTGTAAATATCGGTCCGATTAATAGCAATGCTTTTATTGGAACTTTTGCAAGTGAAACTACAAGTGAAATATTGACAATATCAACAAATGAAATCAATTCATTTTTTGTTAATTCTCAAATAGTTGATAATCTAACAGGAGCATCAAATTTTGTAGAAAATTACGTTACACATGACGGTCAGAATACTTACATTGCAGAGGCATATATTGATTCCAAAGATTCATCTTTATCAGACAGTAGAATAGGAATTCTAACTGCAACTTTATCTGGACAAACATTATCATTTAAATACGAAAATAACTCTCCAAATGTTGTTACTGTTAGATCTAGAATTATCGGTTTTGGAGATCCTGATATTGGTATTGGTACATATAGATTTAAATCTCCAGATCAAATAGATGGATCTGAAAGATCTCTTATATATGAAGGATTTGCACGTAGTGGTGTTGGCACAACATCTGTTGTTGATTTAAATTCAAGTTTATTTGATGGAGTTAAATCCTTAATCGAAGTTAATTCAACCACTGGTGCAAGAGCAGTTCATGAAGTTTTATCTGTTAGAGATAGTCAAGGTGTTTATGTTCAACCAGCTCAATATTTAAGTGGAGATGGTAATTTAGGATTAGGAACTTTCGGTGGTAATATTAATGGTAGTAATTTTGAAGTTCTATTTTATCCAGATGATTTAGTGGGTGTTACCACAGTGTCAGTATTTAATCAAGGTTTTTATAAAGATTTTGATAGGTTTAATGTTGCAAATTCTCTTAATTATGGTGATGCTTTAACAGAAGACACATTCTTCAAATTATATAATGCAATTAATGGTGAAAGAGTTAATAGAAAAGATTTTCAATTAAGAACTAATAATGTTCCAATATTTTCTAAAACATTTAATCCAAGTTCAGTTTCATTATCGGCAACCACAGGTACTTTCAACATTGATAATCATTTCTTTAGGACAGATGAAGAATTAATTTATACTCCAGAATCAACAGTGATTGGAATAGGTTCTACTGCAATTCAATATAAGTCATCCACAGGAGCTATGGAAGAATTACCTTCCACAGTTTTTGCTATAAGAGAAAATGATGACAATTTCCAAATTTCAACTACAAAATCTGGAACAGCAGTTACATTTACAGGTTTAGGAGAAGGAAATAGACATAAATTTACAATGGCAAAGAGAAATGAAAAATCTTTGATTACAATTGATGATATTATTCAATATCCAGTATCACCTAGTACAGTAAATTACAATTTAGAGAATAATATTGGTGGAGAAATAGGAATTTCAACAAATATTATTTCTTTGAGTGGAATTTCTACAATTAATGCAGATGATATTCTTAAAATTGAAAATGAGTTTGTGAGAGTTGTAGATATTGGTTTTGGAATTACCACGTATGGACCTATAGTGCCAGGATTGCCAGAAACTGGTAATTTCTCACTTGTAAAAGTTCAAAGGGGTTCTGTTGGAACTTCAGTATCCGCACATTCTGATGGAACACAAGTTGAGAAATTTAAGGGATCTTATAACATTGTTGATAGCACTGTACATTTTCTTGATGCACCTAGAGGAAATCCCGATGTTCAAGTAACTTCTAGTGGTTTACTACTTGACACATCAGAATTTCAAGGAAGAGTTTTTCTTCGAAATGACTATGGTAGTAATTTAATATTTGACGACGTATCAAATAGTTTTAATGGAATAACAACTTCATTTACTTTAACTGTTGGTGGTGCAAATACAATAGGTATAGGAACTAGTGGTGGAAATGGAATTTTGATGATTAATGGAATATTCCAAACACCCTCAACAGACAATAACCCAAGTAATAATTTTAAAATTATAGAATCTGGTAGTGGTGCAACTGGTATAACTTCCGTCGTATTTTCTGGTATAACTTCTGTTGGCACTGGTGACATAGTTATAGATCCTACAGATATTAACAATAATGACTTACCAAGAGGTGGTATTCCAATTTCATTTGGATCTACAACTGGATTGGGTTATGCACCCCTCGTAGGTGCCCGTGTAAGGGCAGTCTTAGATGGTGGTGGTGGAATCACAACACACGTAGGTGTTGCGACAACTGGATCTGCTCTAGCTATCTCTACTGCCAATTATAATAATAACACAGGAATTCTATCAATTAGAACAGTAGATGAACATAATATTAAGTTTAGTGATCCAAATGTTGATGAAGTTAAATTAGTGGGATTAGAGTTTGATTGTCCTCCAGGACATGCTGGAATAACTACTACAATATTCCCAGACGGAACAATTGGAGATAAATTTGCAATTGTTGGAACAGGTGTTGGTATTGGATCAACAAATGAAATCAGAGTTAATGTTGGTACTAGTACAATTCCTCATAGTTATGTTGGATCTGGAACTGCATTCCCTTGGTACGGTCATTTAACACTAGGTTCTGGTTATAACAATATAATTTCTATTGGAGTTACTATAAGTGATCCTACAGGATCAAATGCAAGAATTACTGCAACACCGAAACAATATAACACTCATTCATTTGATGTTGCAAATAGTAGTTTAAACAATAGTATTTCAAAAAATTCTTTCTCAGGATTAACATTTACACCATCAGGAGCAACATATGCACCAGATACTGGTTTACTAGTATTATCATTTGCAACTGCTCATGGCATTAATGGTAGTGACACAATTGGTATTAAAACTGGAAGTCTAGCATTTAGATGTTCTCAAGATGATTTCAATAGTCTACATTATTATCCAAGATCTACAGATCCAGTTGCAGGTGTTCAAACATCAGTTTTATCATTTACAACTAATACTCTAACTGTTGATGTTGGAAAGTCAAATGTTAATACTGGTGGAGCACTAGAATTTACAGTTGAGGACAGTGGTTCAGGATATACAGATCCAGAAATATATGTAACTTTACCTTCATATGAAAATTTATCTGTTAGGGGAATATCTAGAGTTGGTTTAGGATCAACCTCTACCACTGGAACTGGACTACTCGTAACTCCTGTTGTTTCTGCAAGTAGCACTACGGGAATAGGTTCAGGATTTTTTGAATTCACCCAATTTAATCAAAATAGATCTGGATATGCCTTTGAAAGAGGTGATGTATTCCAACCAGTTGGATTAGTTACTGATAGAAGATTATATAAACCATATAAAGAAGCTACAGTAGAAATTGAAAGAGTTTACAAAGATGATTTCTGCATGTGGCAGTTTGGTGAATTAGATTTTCTTGATACAATTAAAGGTTTGCAAAATGGATCAAGAACTAGATTCCCATTAAAATATAATGGATTACCAATTACACTTAAGTTAGATCCTGAGTTAGACAGTAGTCTTGAAAGTTTATTGTTGGTTGTTATTAATGGTGTTATTCAAGAACCAAATGTAGCATACGAATTTATCGGATCAGGATCTATTAACTTTAAAGAACCATTAGATCCTTCTGCAGATGTTGCACTTTATTTCTACAAAGGAACTGATAGTGTTGATAGTTTTGTTTCTACAGGAACTACAAGTATTTTTGAATTAGGTGATCAAGTTCAAATCATAGGTAACTCTCAATTAGGTGGTCAAGAAAAAAGAAGAATTAAATCTTTAGACACAGAAAGTAGTTTAGAAACAATAATTTATACAGGATCTGGAATTGATACAACAGGTACAATCAACAGACCAATAAAATTATTAAAACAAAAAGAGGATGTTGTAATTGATAATATATTAATTTCCAAAAAAAGAAAGAATCTAGAACCTATAGTATTACCAACTGCAAAAATTATTGGTGATTTTACAACAGGTGATAATGTTCTTTATCTTGATAATGCAGAATTATTTGATTATGAAAAAATTCCAGCTGGATCAAATTTAATTTTTGGAAATGCAATTGTTTCTGGAAAACCCATAGAAACTGCAGAAATATCTTCAGTTGTTTCTGCTGCTGGAACAGTTCAGTTCCTTAATATTGTTAATCCAGGCATTGGTTACACAGTTGGAGCAGCAGTAAGTATAACAATAGGTGCACCAATTGGTGTCAGTGTTGGAAATGTAAGCAGAGACCAATTTGCCACTGCAGGAGTGTCTACCTTTGCTTCGGCAACTGTGACTGTTGGTGCAGCAGGTACAATAGAATCAGTAAATATTACTAATCCTGGTTTAGGATACTCACAAACAAATCCACCAAGAGTCATTATAGAGTCTCCACAGTCTGATGAAGAAATTGTCACATCTGCTGACGTAGGAATTGTTGTCCAATCTACAGCAGGAATACTTACAGGAATTGGTACCACTACCATAGGATCAACTTTAGGTATTAAATTTATAGGAATTAGTACAATTACTACAGGTGCTGGAAGTTTTGATGCAATTGAAGTTGGAAAACCAATTTACATTTACAATACTGGTGTTGGTGCAGGATTGACATCCATGGATTTAACTGGTATTCATACAGTTGGTATTGGAACTCAATTTGTTGATAATATATACACTGTGGCAGAATTTACAACTAGAGGTAGTGCACCTTCAGTAGTTGGAATTATTACATGTGCCATAGAATCTAATACAAACATAATTGGTATTGCTGCCACAGCTGGAATTGACTCTGATGAGCAAGTTGGTAATTATTCACTTGGAGTATTATCAAATATTGTTAGATCTACTTCAATGGAAAAACGTATTTCAATTGGTGTGACTGGATTAACTGTAGATTCTGGTTTATCAACCTTCCCAACTATACAACGAAGAGGTATTAATGGAGATGATACTTTGAGACAAACTGGTGGTTTGGAAACACCTATTTAAACATGTTGTATAAATATCTAAAAAACTGATAAGATGCCCGCGATAGTAACAGATCAATTTAGAATATTAAATGCAAGTAATTTCATAGAATCTATTGAAAATGAAAATAATTCTTACTATGCATTTTTAGGATTGGCAAATCCAACAGAAGGTGGTGGAGCCGATGGTTCAGGAGTTGGGATTGGAAGAAGTAGTACTTGGAATGATAATACGGATACTAGTGTTCCATCACCAATCGATAATTTACAGTATAGGACTCTTTATCGAGATACTTCACTTTTTGCGAAAAAGATAACATCATCAAATGTTAGAAGAGTTGTTAAAAAACATGATTGGATAGCAAATACCAAATACGATATGTATCGTCATGATTATAGTGTAAGTAAAAACCCTGCACCTGGTGGAGGTTCTGGATTATACAACACAAATTATTATGTTATAAACTCAGATTTTAGAGTTTATATTTGTATTGATAATGGATCATCTGGTGACTTGGTAGATGGTAAGGGTTCTTTAGATGAACCAACTTTTACAGATGTGGAACCATCTGCAGCTGGAACACAAGGTGATGGTTATATTTGGAAATATTTGTATACTGTTTCACCAAGTGATATTGTAAAATTTGATTCCACTGAATACATTGTACTACCAAGTAATTGGTCAACTTCAACGGATTCTCAAATTCAAGAAATAAGAGAATCTGGCAATTCTGACATATATAAAAATCAAATTAAAAAAGTTTATATTAAAAATGGTGGTGTTAATTACACTGCAGGAAAAACTGAAATTTGTAATATTCTTGGAGACGGAACTGGAGGAAAGGTACAAGTAGAAACAGATAGTAGTGGTAAAATTATCAATACTGTAATAACTGCTGGAGGATCAGGATATACTTTTGGAGTTGTAGACTTATCTCCACTTAGAGGAAGTCCAACAATTCCTGCAGAGTTAATACCAATTATCCCTCCATCTAAAGGTCATGGATTTGATATCTACTCTGAATTGGGAGCAGATAAGGTATTAGTTTATGCTAGATTTGATGATTCAACAAAAGATTTTCCGACTGATACGCATTTTGGTCAGGTTGGGATTATAAAAAATCCTCAATTATTTGATTCTACAGGAATATGTACTAGTAATACTTATTCATCTTTAAATTCTGTTATGTTAACAGATACTGCTCTTAATGAAATATCTAACACTCCAGCTCTCGTTGGTGTAGCAATAACACAAACTGTTGCTGGTGGAGTTGCAAAAGGATACGTTGCATCATTTGATAGAGAAACTAAAGTTTTAAAATATTTTCAAGACAAGTCTCTATACTTTCCAAATGCTGTTGATCATACAGATAATAAAAATGTTGTAACAGACTCACAAGTTTTGAGTTTTTCAAATTCTAATCAAATTAAAGCAACATCAGTAGGTGGTGGATCAGGTTTTGAGGTTTCTGTTAACAGTAATTTTTCTGGATTTTCAACTTCCGTCAATAACAAAAATGTCAATTTGGGTGTTAGGTTTGAAAATGGACTTGCAAATCCTGAGATAAATAAAAAGACAGGTGAAATAATTTACATTGATAACCGTAAAGAGGTTGAACGTGATTTAAGACAAAAAGAAGACATTAAAATCATTCTGGAATTCTAAAAAAAATGGCACAAAAAACAAATTTAAATATAAGTCCATATTATGACGACTTTGATCCTAAAAATAATTTTTACAAAGTTTTATTTAAACCAGGATTTCCAGTTCAAGCTAGAGAGTTAACTACATCTCAATCTATTTTACAGAATCAACTACAAAATTTTGGTGAAAATATTTTTAAAGAGGGTTCTGTCGTAATACCAGGTGCAATTGAGTTTGATAATCAGTTTTCTGCAGTAAAGATAAATGAAGTTAATTATGGAATTGATGTATCAGTTTATATTAAAGATTTTTTAGGAAAAAAGATAACTGGTGTAAATTCTGGAATTGAAGGAATTGTAAAATATGTTGCCTTACCTACAACTGATGATGTTGATACTCCAACAATTTATGTCACATATACGAGTGCTGATAGTAATAATGAGATAAACACTTTTTCAGATGGTGAACAATTAGTTTGTTCGGATAATGTAACCTATGGTAACACAACTATAAATTCTGGAACACCATTTGCATCTTTAATATCTTCTGATGCAACTTCTGTTGGATCTGCTGCATTTATCACAGAAGGTGTTTATTTTATTAGAGGATATTTTGTAAGTGTTACTGACCAAAGTATAATTTTAGATTACTATACCAATTCACCCTCATATAGAGTTGGATTGAAAGTTGATGAAATACTGGTTAATGCAAAACAAGATGAAAATTTATATGATAATGCAAAAGGTTTTAGTAATTTTGCTGCACCAGGTGCTGATAGGTTTAAAATTAATTTAACTTTAGTTAAAAAATTAATCGAAGATCAGGATGACACTGATTTTGTTGAATTAATGAGAGTTAAAAATGGCAAAATAAAAGTTATTAATCCAAAATCAAATTTTAATATTATAAGAGATTATATTGCAGAAAGAACTTTTGATGAGTCTGGAGATTATGTTACAAAACCTTTTGAATTATCTGTTCATAATTCATTAAATGATAATTTGGGAAATGGTGGTATATTTACTGAAAATGAAAAAACAGATCAACTCAATACACCATCTGATGATTTAATGTGCTTAAAAATATCTGATGGAAAGGCATATGTAAGAGGTTATGATGTTGAAAAAGAAGGAGTTACGATAATTGATGTTGAAAAACCTAGAGAGATTGGTGTTAATAGTACATCTAGTGTTCCTTTTGTTATGGGAAATATAATTGATGTTCATGCTGTTAAAGGTATTGCAAAACAAGGTGAACCAGTTCAGTTATTTTCAGATTTTGCCCAAGGTGGTGACAATATAGGTAGTGCTAGAGCATATAGTTTTAATTTAAAAAATCAAAGTTATGAAGGTGATACGAGTGTATGGGAATTGCGTTTATTTGACATTCAAACAAATACCTCATTAAATTTAAATAAAACTGTATCATCAACACAAATTCCAAAAGGATCTTATATTAAAGGAAAAAATAGTGGTGCTACTGGATATTCTGTAGGTGCTGGAAATAATACAACAAGAATTGATGTAAATCAAACAACAGGAAATTTTGCAAAAGGTGAGCAATTGCAAGTTAATGGAGTTGATGTTCCATTATCAGTTGGTATTGCTACTGTTTTTGACTCTCATTTAATAAAATCAATAAAACAAGAACCAACAACAGGATATCCAGAATTTGCAGCAGATACTATTCAGGATTTGTATACACTTCCAAATGGAATTAATATTGTAAATATTACTGCTGCTTCTAATAGTACATCTACAGTTACTGCAGCTAACGGAAAATTTGAAGCAGCATTAGGTAGAGGAATAACTTTAAGATATCAACAACCAGGAACAAACACAGAAACATACAGTAAAATTATATCAGTTGGTGCTGGAGGAACAAGTTTAATTATTTCGGGAGTGAACACAAGTGTAACAGGAGTTTATGATAATTCATTACCATCGTCTGACATACAGGTTCAAGCATATGTTGGAGATCCTACAATAAAAGGTAATGGACGTTTATATGCACCATTAGCTGATTCAAATGTGTCAACTGTTGATTTATCCAAATCAGATTTAAGAGTAACTAAACAAATAACAGGTGTAACTTTTTCCAGTAATTCAGCAACTATTACAATCAATGATGTTAAAGCATTGTATCCAGATATTGATACAGCATCATTTGAACCTTATGATGAGGAAAGATATTCTGTACATCTTGCAAATGGGCAACAAAGAGATCTACCTGAAAGTAAATTTGCAATTAATGCAGATGGTTCACAAATAACTTTAACTAGATTCCCAAATACAACAAATGCTGTTGTTAGCACTTCAATTAAGAAAAATAATATTAAAAATAAAATAAAAAATTATACTAGAAGTCAACTTTTAGACGTAACATTTTCAAAATATGAAAGATCTGGAAGTATTGCTGTTGGTATAGGTGCGTCTGTGGTTCCTGATGGTTTAACTTTCGATAAAAGATATGGTTTAAGAGTACAGGATCCAGAAATATCATTAAATTATCCTGATGCGGTCAAGTTACTAGCAGTTTATGAGTCTGTTGATACTGGAAGACCATCTCTTGATGAGTTTCAGTTTAATAGTACCGCTGCTGTTCAAACAAATGCAGTTATTGGTGAAGATATAGTTGGTAAATCTAGTAAAGCAATTGCTAGAATAGTTAGTAAATCAACATCTAATGCTAATTCATTAGGAATTGTATATCTATCTGAAACTAAATTTAACGAAAGTGAAGTTGTTGAATTTCAAGATTCAAAAATTAATACAAATTTAGTAAGTGTAACTAAAGGTTTATATCGAGACATAACTAGATCTTTTAATTTAGACAAAGGTCAAAAAGAACAATATTATGATTATTCAAAATTAGTAAGAAAGAAAGGAATTCCTGAACCTAATGGAAGATTGTTAATTATTTTCGATCATTATTCAGTTTCTAATGAGGATGAGGGTGATTTATTTACTGCTTTAAGTTATGATAATGATAGATTTGATACCGATATTCCAGATATTGCTGGAATAAGAGCTACCGACACTATTGATTTTAGACCAAGAGTTTCCGTTTATGATTCTACTAATTTAAATCAAGAATCTCCATTTAATTTTTCATCTAGAGATTTTACAACCAATATAAAACAATATCTAATTCCAAATGAGTCTTCCACAATAGGATATGAATATTATTTACCTAGAATTGATAAATTATATTTAAATCAATTTGGTGATTTTGTATATGAAAAGGGATTATCTTCAATAACTCCAAAAGCACCTCAAAGGGGTGAGGATTCTATGGAATTAGCAACAATTGCTCTTCCTCCATACCTTTACAATCCTCAAGATGCGATCATAAGTTTAATTGATAATCGAAGATTTACCATGAGAGATATTGGTAATATTGAAAATAGAGTTGTAAATTTAGAAGAAACAACTACATTATCACTTTTAGAGGCAAATGCTCAATCTTTACAAATTCAAGATGCTCAAGGTAGAAGTAGATTCAAAACTGGATTTTTTGTTGATGGATTTAAAAATTATGCATTAATCAATCCAATATCAATAATTAACATTAATCCTAATTTGGGAGAATTGATTCCTAGAAGAGCAAGAAATACTTTAACTAATCAAATAACACCAAAAACTTCTTTAATTAGTTCTGAAATAGATTTTCAAGAAAATTTTGAATTATTTGATGATAAAGTTCAAAAAACAGGTGATGCAATAACTTTAAAATATGATGAAGAAGTTTGGTTGGGTCAGTATTACGCTACCGAAGAAGGAATCGTAAATGTCAATCCATATGAACTTCCTGCAATAGTTGGTAGAATAAATCTTCATCCATTTGAGGATATATGGACAACTACTACTCAAAATCCAGTTACTCTTGATGAAACAACAACAAAACCACCTGTAAATAATAATATAAATTTAAATCAAACTATTGATCTAACAGGAGTTGGTCCAATAACCACTGGTAATGTAAACACAGGGAAATGGGCACAATTCCAACGTTTTAGAACTAAACAAGAAAAATTTCAAGGAGAGACAAAGACAGGATCTTTCACATTTACAGAATCAGATACTAATCTTCAAAATAGAAAAATTAAATCTGCTAATGAAGAGTTTATGAGATCTAGAAACACTGAATTTAAATCAAGTGGATTTCCAGTAAAAACAAAAGTTTATTTATTCATAGATGGAACGAGGATCGAAGATGTAATACCAAAATTATTACCAATCACAAAAACTACTGCAACAGATGCTGATTTTGGATCTGTTGGTTCTTTCCAAGTTGGTGAAGAAGTTAAAGGTTATAGACCAGATGGTGAACAAATTATTAATTTTAGACTTTGTACTCCAAATCATAAAGATGGAGCATTTAATAATCCAACAGAAACTTATGCAACAGATCCATATACTGGTTTAGATATCCAAAGTTTGTATAGTCAATCATCAAACATTTTAAATGTAGACACTCATTCACTAGCAGAAGAGGCACAGGGAGATTATTCTGGATATTTAGTTGAAAATACTAAATTGGTAGGTCAAACAAGTGGTGCACAAGCATTTGTTAAAGGATTGAAAACTAATTGGTTAGTAACTGATGAATTTGGAGAAATTATTGGTACTTTCTTTATTAGAAATCCTGATTTGGCAAAAGTGAAAATTAACACTGGCAATAAATCTGTTAGACTCACAACTTCTATTGATAATCGTCAAGTTGCACCAGGACAGGATCCAAATGTAATATTTGCAGAAACACAATATGTTACAAGAGGAACAGAAGAGACATTCCAAGAAACATTGGTTGGAACTATACAACAAACCACTGTAAATATAACAGCACAAACTGATGTCTTAGCTAATATTAAACAACCTATACCACCTCATGATGATCCAGTGGCTCAAACATTTGTTGTTGGAGGTAATGTTTATTCACCATCTGCAACTCAGGCAAATGAAGATCTAAATGGATTATTTCTAACTTCTGTTGAAGTATTTTTTGCATCAATTGATCAAGATGCAAATTCTCCAATAACATGTGAAATTAGAGAAACAACAGGAGATGCTAGACCATCAAGAATACTTAGGGGTAGAAGTAAAACATTATATCCTTTCACTACTGATGAAACTGGACAAAGAGTTCAAAATATTCAATTTGATGCAAATTCTGCAAGTATAGGAACTAAATTTACTTTCCCAGAACCAATATATTTGGAACCAGGAAAATCATATGCTTTTGTATTAATTGCACCAAGAAGTGTTAACTACACTGTTTGGTTTGGTAAGCACGGAGATGTTGCAGTTAATCCACAATCTATTCCTGGTTCAACTGGAGAAACCACAAGATATTCTAGACAGTATGGTGCGGGTGCATTCTTTATGTCACAAAATGGATCACTATGGACTGAAGATCAAACAAAAGACTTAACTTTTGTACTCCACAGAGCTAATTTCACAGAATCTCAAGGATCTGCTTACTTCAATAACCCAGATCTTAATGAAAGTAATGGATATGTTCCAACTTT
>Ga0209348_1000389_pt1 | contig 23781 bp, 25 predicted proteins | sample ETNvirenome_2_30_FD_184065 | JGI IMG/M metagenome (GOLD analysis project Ga0209348, IMG submission 184065) | Marine viral communities from the Pacific Ocean - ETNP_2_30 (SPAdes) (version 2) | ecosystem: Environmental > Aquatic > Marine > Oceanic | place: Pacific Ocean | collected 2013-06-22
GTGGCTTTACCAAATAACAGAGTAAGAGTAACGCATCCTGCATGGTTTGCTGTGGGAGAGGGTGCGCCCGATTTTAAACCTTCACAACATATACACTATTCAAAAAGTGATTTAGACTATACATTAGACGTAAATCGCATTTTTGATAATCTTTATAACGAGGAATAAAAATGGCTGTATCAGGATCAACAGACTTTGAATTAGATGTAGCTGAGTATGTAGAAGAAGCCTTTGAACGTTGCGGTTTAGAGGCTCGTACAGGCTACGACCTGAAAACAGCCAAAAGATCTCTTAATCTGATGCTTGCTGATTGGGCTAATCGCGGTTTAAATCAGTGGACTATAAAGCAGAGAACACAAGCATTAACAGCGTCTGATGGTCAATATGATATGCTAACAGACGTTATTGATGTTCTTTCCGTTGTTGTAAGAAGGGACGGAACAGACTTTACAATGGATAGGATTAGCAGGGATACATACCTTGCTATTCCTACAAAAACTACTACTGGAAGGCCAACGCAGTTTTTTTTAGATAGGCAGCTAACACCAAACTTAAAAATATGGCCTTTGCCCGAAAATAGTACAGATATTTTGGTTTATGACTGTTTGACAAGAATAGATGATGCTGATGCTCAAGTTAATACAATGGATATACCGTTTAGGTTTTATCCATGTTTATCAGCAGGTTTAGCTTATTATATTGCTTTAAAACGTGCTCCAGAGCGTGTGCAGATGTTAAAAGCGGTATATGAAGAAGAAATGAGAAGAGCGATTGATGAAGATAGAGATCGTGCTTCTTTTCAAATTACACCAAGTTTAGGAAATTATCGTATTGTCTAAATTTGCAACAGGAAAACATGCTTTTGGCATATCAGACCGATCTGGATTCAGATATCGGTTAAAAGATATGCGTAAAGAATGGAATGGTTTACTCGTTGGTAGAGATGAGTGGGAAGAAAAACACCCTCAACTACAGCCACTTAGAGCCATTCCTGATCCTCAAGCATTAAGAGATCCGAGACCAGAACAAAATTTAGATGAACAAAGAGACATACAATATGGTTATGATCCTGTTGGATTTAGAGATATACCCGGAATAACACCACCAAATAATTTAGTTGCTCAAGGAGAGGTTGGAACTGTTACAATAACAATATCCGACACAGGTAACGAAACTGTGAACGCTACAGGTTCAGTGGGAACATCTGGAATTGGTTCTGTAACGGTAAATACCACTAGTGCAAATGTAAATGTTAGTGTTACAGGTTTAGGTGCAACAGGTTCAGTTGGTGCAATTCCAAACGTAATTTCCGATACTTTTGCAGTTACCGTAGCTAACCCCGGATCAGGTAACAGGTATTATATTGATACTGTTTTACAGGCCACTCTCAACTTGAATGAGGGAAGAACGTACATCTTTAACTGGTCTGCTGCTACAAGTCATCCATTAAGGTTTTCAACTACATCAGATGGCACACATGGTGGTGGTTCAGAGTATACAACAGGTGTTGTTAAAGATGACAGTGCATATACAACTCAAATAACTGTAGCGGCTAGTGCGCCAACCTTGTACTATTATTGCCAGAACCATCCAAATATGGGAGGCCAGATTAACACACCATGAGCTTTACATTCGATCAACTTAAAACAGCCATTCAAGATTATACAGAAAATGATGAAACAACTTTCGTCAATAATCTCTCTTTATTTATAAGACAAGCTGAAGAAAGAATATTAAAAAGCGTACAGCTTAGTTTATTTCGTAAAAATGCTACAGCCTCTTGTACTGCAAGTAATAAATATCTTGCTTGTCCCGGGGATTTTTTAGCACCTTTTTCTCTTAGTCTTGCAGGTACAGATGGAGATAAGTTTTTTATAGATTTTAAAGATCCTAGCTTTTTACAAACGTATACTCCAGATTCTACAACTACAGGATCTCCAAGGTATTATGCTGTTTTTGATGTTGATAACTTTATATTAGCTCCAACGCCAAATACTACATTTACTGCAGAACTTCATTATTTTTATCGACCTACAAGTTTAACTGCAGGAAGTGGTAGCGGAACCACTTGGCTTAGTATAAATGCTGAATTATCATTGCTTTATGGAGCACTTGTTGAAGCTTATATTTTTATGAAAGGCGAACAAGATATGATGGCATATTACGATAAAAGGTTTACAGAATCTTTATCTGGTTTAAAAATGCTTGGAGAAGCGAAAGAAACAACAGATGAATACCGCACAGGAAAAGTAATTAGGGCAAAACAATAATGTTTAAAATTGATGTAAATGTGCCACAACATGAACAAATTGTAGGCGTCAGAACAACGGAAAACAGGGGATTTACTCCTGAAGAGTTGGCTGAACAATGTGTAGAAAAAATAGTTTCGGTTTCGGATCAGGCCCATCCCGGCATCAGAGACCAAGCTCATGCTTTCTCAAAGCATGTTGAAAAGCTTGTTGCATACTATATGAGGCAAGCTATTCGCAGTGACCGCACAACTGTGTATAATGCAATCAAAGATGCGGGTCATCCCCAACTGGCTGAACTTATAAGGAGACTTTAATATGGCCTTTTCTGGAAACTTTATGTGTACTTCTTTTAAGCAACAATTGCTTACGGGTAGTCATAATTTTACAAACTCATCTGGCGACACTTTTAAACTCGCTCTATATGACAACAATGCTTCGTTTAACGCTGCTACTACAGCATACACTTCATCAAACGAAGTGAGTAACTCTGGCTCGTATAGCGCGGGTGGAGGGGCGTTAACAAACGTAACACCCACAACTTCTGGAACAACTGCTCTAACAGATTTTGCAGACAAGACATATACTTCTGCAACAATTACTGCTCGCGGTGCGTTGATTTATAACACTACAACAGGCGCAGGATCAGGAACTACAGATACAGTTGTTGTATTAGACTTTGGGTCAAACAAGTCTTCTACTTCTGGCGACTTTCAGATTGTGTTTCCAACGGCTGACGCAAGTAGCGCGATTATTCGTATCGCGTAAGGCAGTCTACCCGTGACAAACATCACAGGTTGGGGACGTGGAGCATGGGGCGAGGGTGCTTGGAATGAAGCGACCCCTGTTCGTGTTGGTCATACTCTCAACGGTTGGGGTGGGTTAAGTTGGGGGGAAACCTCTTGGGGCGGTGAAAAATCTACTCTTGCAGCAATGCAGGGTCAGGTTGGCACCGCTGTTGTTCGAGAAGATATATCTGTATCTGTTACGGGATTAGGTGCTACCGCAAGTGTTGGTAGCGTCACAGTACAAGGCAATAACACTGTAAATCCTGCGGGTCTTGCCGCTACAGGTGGTGTTGGGCAAGTCACTCTTGTTACGGAACAGAATGTTCCACTTACAGGATTACAAGGTCAAGGGTTTGTAGGCACTGCCACAGTTGTTCAAGGTGGTGGTGTTGATGTTGTTGTTTCAGGACTATCAGCTACATCTGCGGTTGGATCTGGCACAAGTATTATAATCGGTGTAAACGTACCACCCACAGGCATTGCAGCTACAGGTGGTGTAGGTTCAGTTACGATTAGCGAAGGTGTTGGTATTGATGTTACACCAACTGGTGTTGCAGCTACTGGAGGCGTTACTGAACCGACTATAATTGGTACGGCACCAAATGTTGCAGCCACAGGTGTAGCGGGTACAGGTACAGTTGGGCCTGTTACAGTATTAACATCACAAGTTGTGCCAGTTTCACCAGATAACTTGATTGCAACGGCATCAGTTGGTACAGTTACGGTGGCTACGATCAGCAAAGCTCATGTAACTGGTGTTAGCACTAGCGCATTAGTTGGTTCTGTGATAGTTTACGAAACAATAGTTCCTGCACCGGGTACTTCTTGGTCTACGGTGGGTCCAAATCCGGGCAGCACATGGACAGAGGAAACACCAAGTCCGGGGACAACTTGGACAACGATAGGCGAAGCAGCGTAAAGGTAAGGAAAAATGGCAACCTATACAACAAACAGCGGTATAAAGAAGATCGCTACAGGTGACGAATCTGGAACATGGGGTACGTCAACCAATACAAACTTCGATATTATTGACCGTGTTGCAGCGGGTGTCGGAGACATTACACTCTCAGGAACAACGCATACACTGACCACCTCAGATGGTTCTGCATCAGATGGACAGTACCATGTGTTAGTTTTAGGCGGCTCACCTTCTGGGACAAATACCATAACAGTTTCACCTAATGACGCAAAGCGTATGTACTTTGTAAAAAATAACTCAGGTCAGTCTGCTATATTCTCACAAGGATCTGGTGCAAATGTAACCGTAGCAAACGGCGCATCAGCCATAATTTACTGTGACGGTGCAGGATCTGGCGCAGCGGTTGTTGATATAGGGGCTGCGTTACCTTTATCAGGAGCGTTGCTTGCAGCGAATAACTTATCAGATGTTGCAAATGCATCAACAGCAAGAACAAATTTAGGAGTTGCGATTGGGTCAAATGTGTTGGCTTATGATGCAAACCTACAGGGATTTGTAACGGCTCTTACCCTACCTACGTCCGACGGGACTAACGGGCAAGCGTTGGTTACAAATGGCAGTGGTACTATCTCTTTCGGTAGTGCCGGAATTGGAACAGGTAAGGCCATCGCAATGGCTATTGTGTTTGGATAAAGGAGGCTAACCGATGGCAGCACCGAACATTGTAAATGTAAGCTCTATACTAGGAAAAACAGATCAGTATGCTCTTACAACGACTTCACAGACTACAATCTTAAACAACGCAGCATCGAGTGATAATGTTCTGAAAGTGAATATGATCCAAGTTGCAAACGTAGATGGCACAAATGCTTGTGACATTACGATAGATGTACACAGCGCGGCATCAGGTGGCGGCACTGCATTCTCATTGATTGCCACTGCATCTGTAGCGGCTGACTCTTCACTGGTAGTGTTGGATAAGAACACAGCGATATACCTAGAAGAGAACATGTCTATCACTGCGACAGCAGGGACTGCTAACGATCTGGAAGTAATAATCAGTTACGAGCAAATAACTGACTAAGGAGAGTTGTTGTGAAGGTAATTGGCAACTTAACCAAAGACGGCATCATCAGGGCTGCGGTCAGTGAAGGATTAGCTATTTCTTCGGCTGTTGATTCAACTGCTGTTTTTCTTGACGCTGATATAAGTTATTCCAAAGTAATTTTTGATAGCAGTAATAACAAATTTGTAGTTGCCTTCAAAAGAATTAGTGACAGTAAAGGCTGTGCCGTTGTTGGAACTGTGAGTGGAACCTCAATAAGTTATGGCTCTGTTGTAGAGTTCGAACAAGGAAATACTCAATATATTTCAGGTGCATTTGATAGTAACAGTAATAAAGTTGTAATTACTTATCGTGATTATAATGACAGTATACATGGTAAAGCTATTGTTGGAACCGTATCTGGTACGTCAATTAGTTTTGGAACCGCTGTAACATTTAACGCAGCAGAAACTGAGGAAATTTTTACTACTTTTGACAGTAACAGTAATAAAGTTGTAACTGGTTATAGAAATGTCGGAGACAGTAGACATGGGTATGCTATTGTTGGGACGGTTTCAGGAACATCAATTTCATTTGGTTCTGCTGTTGAATTTGAAAATGCAAGAGTCAGTAGCGAAGGAATTACTTTTGATAGCAACAGCAACAAGGTTGTTATTACTTATAGAGATCACGGCAACTCAAACTATGGCACAGCAATAATTGGAACGGTTTCAGGAACATCAATTAGTTTTGGTACGCCTGTAGTTTATCATAGCACTAGTTCTCAATATAACACACCCGCTTTTGATACTAGTTCAAATAAAGTGCTTGTTGCTTTTAGAGATGGAGCGCAGTCTGATATAGGCCACGCGATAGTCGGCACAGTAAGTGGTACGTCAATTTCGTTTGGTACTGTTGTTGAATTTGAAACTAATGCAACAACTTATATCTCAAATGTTTTTGATAGTAACGCTAATAAGTTTGTAATAGGTTATCAAGACGGTGGAGATTCAAATTATGGCACTTTAATTGAGGCAACCGTTAGCGGAACTTCAGTTACTTTTGGGTCTTCTGTTCGAGCTAATGCTTCTGCTGTGGGGGTAAACACCTCATTGGCTTTTGATTCAAATTCTAAAAAAGTGATTTTTACTTATAGAGATGAAACCAATAGCAAGGGTAGATCAGTCCTTTATCAAGTAGGTTACAGCCAAGCCACAGGCGGCACGATAGCCGATGGTTCGGCTGTCATTGTAAATGCAAATGGGACGGTGAGTAGTGTAGCTGCATCATCAGTTTCTGAGGTAGTTGGCACAAAAGCTGTGTTTGAATCGGCACAGGCTGACTATACTAGGATTGCTTATGATCCTGTAAACAACAAAGTTTTTATTGCGTATGTAGACGCAGGAGACAGCAGTAAGGGCAAATGTGTAGTTGGGACTATCTCTGGAACCTCTATTACATATGGAAGTGTAACTACTTTTCATAATAATAGCACAGCTTTTGTTGATACAGTTTATGATACCAATGCAGGAAAGTTTGTAATTGTTTATTATGATGGAGATAATTCTGGATACGGAACATCGGTTGTAGCAACAGTATCAGGTAATTCTGTAACTTTTGGATCTGACGTTATTTTTAATAGTGCAAACTGTAGCTACATGTCTTTAATTTATTCTACAGCAGCACAAAAAGTTGTTGTTTCGTATAGATCAACTTCAGACGTAGGTAAGTCTCAAGTAGGAACAGTTTCAGGAACAAGTATTAGTTGGGGTAGTCAATATGACTATAACACAGGAGCTACAGGGCCACATATACACTCAACCTATGACGTAGCTAATGACAGGTTAGTAGTAGTGTATAAGGACGAAGGAAATTCTAATTATGGTACAGCCCGTGTTGGATCAATAAGTGGAACGGCAATTACTTGGGGGTCAGAAACTGTTTTTAACGCAGGTAACTATACAGACAATGTAAGTTCAGCTTACGACGCGTCAGCCGAAAAAATAATAATAACATACAGAGATAATGCCAACTCTAATTATGGCACTGCTATAGTTGGGACAGTAAGCGGCACAGCTATATCCTTTGGGTCGGAAGCTGTAGTGTTAGCTTCTAATTCAACAAATTTTAATATTGTTTATCAGCCTGATGCCTCATTCAATGTTATAGTTTTTAGGGATGCGGGAAATGGTAACATAATTAGATTTGTCACAGCGACTATCAGTGGAACATCACTTAGTTTTGGCACTGTGACTCAACTGAATGGCGAGCAGGGATACTATATGGATCAGGTATGGGACCCTACAGCTAAAAAAATAATTGTTGTGTATAGAGCTAGTTCAAACTCTGATTATGGAACAGCGGTAGCATACACTCCTGCTCACAGTGCTCCTAACCTCACCTCCGAAAACTTCGTAGGGTTTATGGACGGTGCAGCGTTAGACGGCACGAATGGCGAGATACTTTCTTCTTGCTCAATTGCAAGAAATCAAACAAGCTTAACAGCAGGGCAGACATACTTTGTGTCACCCACTGATGGGGCGTTAAGCACATCAGCAGGAAGTCCTTCCGTTACGGCGGGAACTGCTATATCATCCACAGAGATAATAGTGAAAGGTTAGACAATGAAAACTATCGTGGAAACTTCAACTAAATTAAGCAAGTATCTACTTGCAGATGACGTAGTAATCACAGCAACAGCGAATGATATCACAGTGGGTGATCCTGCTCAGTTTATTATCGCTGATCTAAACAGTGGCAATGCGACTATTACTGAGAACGTAACCAACGCACCAGAAGATTGGGTGGGCAACAAGTATAAGTTAGATGGCACAACGTGGTCAGCTAATCCTGATTGGGTAGAGCCAGAAGAAGAAGAGTAGGACTCCACATGCGTATCATTGGTAACGACCCAAGCGTACCAAGACAGACACAAGAAGTCGCCAGTGGTACGCTGCCAAACGGCAAGCCTGTAGTTGTAAATTCTGACGGGACTGTAAGTGTTGTTTCTGAAACAACCGTTACTCAATCGGTTGGTGCCGCAGTAGCTAGAGATGACGGTGGAGATGCTACTTTAGGAACTTATTACTCCGCAGGTTTTGATAGCTCTAATAATAAAGTTATTTTTGTCTACAGAGATAATGGGGGTTCAGGAACTGGCAGAGCAATTGTTGGAACTATATCTGGCACAAGCATAAGTTTCGGCACACCTGTTGAATTTCAAAATAATAATATTGGAGAAACATCCGTAACTTTTGATAGCTCTAATAACAAAGTCTTTATAGCTTATCGGCATGCAGCTAATAGTAGTTATGGCACTGGAGTTGTTGGAACTGTATCTGGAACTTCTATAAGTTTCGGAACTCCTGTTTCTTTTAATAATGGATATACAACAAAAGTATCTGCAACTTTTGATTCAAGTAATAATAAAGTTGTTGTAGCTTACAGAGACGATTCTCAAAGCGATCATGGTAAAGCGATTGTTGGAACAATAAGCGGTACTTCCGTATCATTTGGCTCAGAGGTTACTTTTAACGCACAAGGTACGCATCAGTTAGCGGCAGGATTTGATAGCAATGCAAATAAAGTAGTCATTGCTTATAGAGATTCAGGTAATAGTGAGTATGGAACAGCCATAGTTGGTACGGTTTCAGGAACAAGTATTAGCTTTGGTTCAGAAGTAGTTTTTGAAAGCGCAGAATGTCGTAATTACGGTATTGCTTTTGATTCAAGTAGTCAAAAAATTCTTATTGGTTTTGAATTAGAATCTAGTGGCACAGGTTACGCTATCGTAGGAACTGTAAGCGGAACAAGTATTAGCTTTGGTTCTAAGTCTCAATTCACAACAAACCAAGTAGATGTAATAAGGTTAACCTATGATTCTGTTGCTCAAAAAGTTGTAATTCTTTACAGAAACCAAAGCACCTCTCCCTATTCTGGAAGGATTTTCCCTGCAACTATAAGCGGCACTTCTGTTTCATTTGGAACTGAAACAACTTGGACATCTACAAGCTTTTCTGAACCTGCTTTGACATATGACTCAAATCAAGGCAAAGCTGCTTTTGTATATGCAGACGCAAACAACAATTATTATTTTACTGCAAGAGTTTTTCAAACAGGTTACACTCAACAAAACCTCACCTCAGAGAACTATATCGGCATATCTCGTAGCGGCGCAGCAGACACAGCAGGAGCTATTATAGATACGCAAGGTGCAATAGCCGACAACTTATCTGGACTGACAGCAGGGCAAAGCTACTACGTTCAGAATGATGGCACATTAGGTACAACGGCTGATGATCCTAGCGTCTTTGCAGGGACGGCTGTATCGGCAACTAAACTTATCGTGAAAGGGTAACTATGTTAAGACGTATAGGGGCTGAAGAAGGTGGTGAGTTTAAAGCGATAGCCAGTGGCGCGGTGTCGAGTGGTAAACCTGTGATTGTGAACAGTGATGGGACGGTAAGTCTGCCTGAATCTGTCACTGGAGGAAATGGCACTCCAAACACATTTTCAGGTGGAAATAATGCTAACCATAATGGCATGTCCGAAGTAGGTAATAGTAAATTTGTAATTGCTTACAGAGATTCAGGTAATTCAAATCACGGAACTGCTGTCGTTGCAACAGGAAGTGGAACAACACTTAGCTATGGTACTCCTGTAGTTTTTGATAGTCAGGACTGTAGAGAACATGTAGTTGTGTATGATTCAAGCACAGACAGAGTTGCGATTTTTTATTATGGCACAAGTGATGACAAGTCATATGCTATTGTTGGCACGGTAAGTGGCACGTCTATAAGTTTTGGCACAAGAGTAGAATTTGAACCTAATGAGATGGGAGATGGTTCTGGAGTATTTGATCCAGTAAACAATAAAGTTGTATTTTTTTATAAAGATGTTGGAAGCAATACTAATTATGGAAGATATATAATAGGGACAATAAGCGGTACTTCTATTTCTTTAACAACTCCGACTGCTTGGCATAGCGCAACTACAAGACAGATTGCTGCGGTTTATGATGCTACAAACAGTAAAATGGTTGTTGCTTACAGAGATGGTGCTGCGTCAAGTCATGGTAAAATGTTTGTTGCAGATCCGGGTGCTTCTTCTTTAACATTTGGAAGTGAGCAAACATTTGCTTCAGCCACTACTTATCCACATGAATTAGTAGATGATACAGTAAACGGTAAATTAATAATTTTTTATGGCAATGCAAGTCAGCAAGGTTCGGCAAGAGTAATAACAGTTGATGGAGCAAATAAAACTATTTCAGCAGGTAGTGAACTAGTTTATGAAGCAGGCTCTACTGATACAACAGGTTCGGCTGCTTACAATACTCTAGCAGGAAAAGCACAGTCTATGTGTAAAGATCAAGGCGATTCCAACAAAGCTAAACTATATTTATTTACCGTATCTGGCACAAGTATTACACTTGATTCTACCACAGTGATTGATACCAACGGTTGTGACAGATTTGCAGGTGATTTTAGCCCTTCTTTGGGGGCATCTGTTTTTGTTTACACCGATGAAGGAACATCTCAAGGAGAGGCTTTTGTTACCAAACTTGGGTATAACACACTCACCTCAGAAAACTACATTGGTATGTCGAGGGGCGCGGTCACACCATCAGTCTTGGGGACTGAACTTACATATGTAAGTGAAAATGCTTCTGAAAATATTCTAGCTTTTGACAGCAGTAATAACAAAGTTGTGTTTGCATACACTGACGGATCTAATAGTCCTCAAAAAGGCGTGGCAGTAGTTGCTAATGTATCAGGGACTACTATGACCGCAGGATCAGCGGTAACTTTTGCAAACGTAAATACAAGTATGGGAGGAATGGCTTTTGACAGTTCTAATAATAAAATAGTCATAGCCTATAGGGATGGAAGCGACACTTACGGAAAAGCGGTAGTCGGCACTGTTTCTGGTACGTCAATATCTTTCGGATCGCCTGTAACTTTTAAATCTGGAAATACCAATAACATAGATTGTTGTTTTGATTCCAACGCTAATAAAATTTATATTTCTTTCGGTTTTAATAACACAGGAATTGGTATTGTTGGAACAGTGAGTGGGACATCAATATCATTTGGCTCAGAGCAAATTTGGATAGGAAGTGAAGCTACTTATATAAAAAATACTTTTGATAGCTCTAACAATAAAGTTATTACTGTTTATAGAGATGATGGTGGTAGCTCAAATGGAAAGGCTATTGTCGGAACTATAAGCGGTACTTCAGTTTCATACGGCTCCCCCACTGCATTTAACTCTGGGTCTACAGGTAACACACGTGTTGAGTTTGATAGTGCTAATAATAAAGTTGTAATTTTCTTTCAACAAAGCACTTATAAGGCAATAGTTGGCACAGTATCAGGAACATCAATATCTTTTGGTTCAGAAGTAGAATGGTCGAGTGTTGAAAACCATGATAATTATGGCGTGTCTTTTGATCCGACTTTAGGTAAAATGATTGTTATATATAAAACAACTGGCAACATAACAGCGTCAAAACAAGGAACTGTTTCAGGAACTTCAATATCTTTTAGCGATCAACAAGACAACCTAACTTCAGGGCAGGTTTATACTCCTAGAATAACCTACGATACCAATTCAAAAGTAAGTGTGCTTGTCTACAGATTGACTACAAACAGTAACTATGGAACGACAAGAGTTTACAATCCAGAGATTAGAGGCCAAGCAACTAACGGTCAAGCTGCATCGGTAGACATCATTGGATCAGTTAGCACAAACCAAAGTAGCCTCACCGCAGGACAACAATACTTTGTACAAACAGATGGAACGATAAGCACAACAGCGGATAGCCCAAGTGTACTTGCAGGGACTGCTATCTCTGCAACCGAACTCGTAGTAAAAACATAGGTGATGAATGCCACTAACCAAACTTCAATTCCGCCCCGGTGTCAATCGAGAGACCACTTCTTACACCAATGAGGGCGGTTGGTTTGACGTAGACAAGGTGCGCTTTCGTTTTGGTATGCCTGAGAAGATTGGTGGTTGGGAGAAGTTTACGAATGCTTCGTATTTAGGCACAGCAAGGGCTATGCATCCTTGGGTGGCGTTAGATAATAGCCGACTCATTGGCATTGGCACCTCATTAAAATATTACATCAACCAAGATGGTGGTGCTTTTAATGATATTACACCAATAAGAAACACAACATCTGCGGGTGACGTAACCTTTGCTGCTACCAATGGGTCATCAGTAATTACAGTAACAGATACAAATCACGGCGCAGTGGTAAATGATTTTGTTACCTTCAGTGGGGCTGCAAGTCTTGGTGGCAACATTACAGCGGCGGTGCTTAACCAAGAATACTATGTTACTCAAGTAATAAATGATAATAGCTACAAAATCGTAGCCAGAGCCGCAGGCACCACAATCTCACAAATTACGGTCAACGGTGCTTTATCTCCAAGCCAAGTCAATGCAAACTCTTCTGACTCCGGCAACGGAGGTAGTTCTACAGTTGGCGCATATCAGGTCAGTGTTGGCTTAGATACAACCGCAACAGGCGCAGGTTGGGGCGTCGGTACTTGGGGTCGTAACGGTTGGGGCCAAGCTGCTACCACACCTATTGTTACAAATACCTTGCGTATCTGGTCACACGATAACTTTGGAGAAGACTTACTTATTAACGTGCGTAATGGCGGCATATATTATTGGGATAAAACAGGCGGTTTTGCTACACGGGCGGTTAGTTTAGACTCTCTTGCCGGATCTACAAAAGCACCGACTATTGCTAAACAGATTATGGTGTCAGACAGAGACAGGCACATTATTGCCTTTGGTTGTGACACTGAAACAAATCCCGGTGTTCAAGACCCATTAGTTATACGTTTTTCTTCTCAAGAGTCTTTAACTGATTGGGCAACAACAACGGCAAATACTGCAGGTGAATTAAGGCTTGGATCTGGTTCAGAGATCGTAACAGCAGTTGAGACCAGACAACAAATATTAGTTTACACTGACGAATCCTTATACGCTATGCAGTTTTTAGGACCACCGTTCACCTTCGGTGTAAACCTTGTGTCAGAAAACATTACAACCATGGGGCCATTGTGTGCCGTGGCTGTAGAAGACAACGTATTTTGGATGGGGCTTAAAGAGTTTTATGTATATGGTGGTACGGTACAAAGATTGCCTTGCTCTGTGAGAGACTTTGTATTTGATGATTTTAATCTTTTACAACGTGAAAAAATTGTAGCTGCAACAAATACGGCTTTTTCTGAAATATGGTGGTTTTATCCTTCTGCATCTAGCGACAATAATGATAGGTATGTGGTTTATAATTATGAACAAAAGGTTTGGTATTATGGTTCACTTGCAAGAAGCTTTTGGATGGATCGTGGTATCTTCGACAACCCTATTGCAGCAGGGCCAAACAACTATCTCTACACTCAAGAATCTGGATTTGATGACGATGGGTCTGCACTTACTGCTTATATTGAATCAAGCCAACTTGACATAGGAGATGGAGAGCAGTTTTCTTTTATCCGTCGCATGATACCAGATTTAACATTTAGAGGATCGACTGCAGGTAGTCCATCTGCAAATATAACTGTAAAAACAAGAAATTTCCCCGGTGGTAATTATCTACAATCAACATCAAGTGCTGTAACGAAGACAGCGTCTGTGCCTGTCGAACAGTTTACAGATCAAGTTCATTTAAGATTACGTGGGCGTAGTTTTGCAATGCGTATAGAGTCTACAGCAACAGGCGTAGGTTGGAGATTGGGATCTCCAAGACTTGATGTACGGCCTGATGGGAGGCGTTAGTGTCCCGAAATTTAATTTTACCTTTTTTCGCTGTACCTCCAACGCAGTACGATCAACAATATTTCGCAAATCTTACGCGAAGTTTTGCTATTTATATGGAGCAACAACAAAATCCCGGCGAAGAAAGAGCAACGAGACTCACTTTAACTGATTTGCAAACAGATGATTCTGGTCTTGAAATTGGTGCTTTGTTCCAACAAGATGGATTTGTAAAAATAACCCGAACAAATGTTCCCCATGTTCGTGGTTCTAGTGCAACAGGATCTGTGGGGACAGTAACGGTGACAACAACATGAGTGATGATACTATTCTTATCATGTCTAATGGCTCCAAATGGAAGCCATCCACGAGCCAAGACTTAATTCATTGTGCTTCTTGTAATAATGCAGTTGATACCCCCGAAGAAATTGCATCATATCCAGACGGTAATTGCCCCCAATGCGGCAATACTTGGACAGGATCTGAATCAAAAGGGGTTCGTATTTTCGCAACTGCACCAGAGGCTATATCAGGAGAAGCCTGATATGGACCCCGTTAGCTGTGTAGCTCTAGCGACAGGGGCGTACAAGACGATCCGTGCGGCTATTTCTACGGGCAAAGATTTACAAGACATGACGGGAACTTTGAGTCAGTGGGGCAAGGCTTTTTCTGACTTTAGTAATCTAGAAGAAAGAGAAAAGAACCCACCTTTTTGGAAGAAAACATTCAAGGGATCTGATGAAGAAACTGCTCTAGAAATCTTTGCTAACAAAAAGAAAATGGAACAAATGAGGGCTGAAATCAAAGATCATATATCTTGGACATATGGCCCTAGTGCTTGGAAAGAAGTCCTGCAAATAGAAGCAGATATGCGCCGAAAAAGAAAACAAGAGCTATACCGAAAACAAGAACGAATAGATGCCATGATAAATTTTGCTATAGGAGCTACAATATTTGTAATAAGTGGAGGCATCTTATTTGTTATTTTCTACTATTTGGGCAAATGGCAAGGTAGGTGGTAAATGTGGGTATTGTTGTGGTTACAAGTGGTAAGTGGGAGCTTCGACCACTATCATGTGGGTAGTTACTCTAGCGAAGAAGCTTGTAAAGAGGCACAAAAAGAAGCAAAAGTTCTTGTTACAAATCAAAACTCAAAAGTAGTATGCATTAAAATAGAACGGTGATACTCAAGGAATGGCGCAATAAATACATTGTATATGACAAAAACGGAAAAGTGGTTATAATAAGCCGTGATAAACGAGTTGTTATGGCATACGCGAGGTCAAAGAAATGACAGAATTTGAAAAAGCTGATTTAAATAACAACGGTGTTATTGAAAAGGCTGAATGGAATAAAATAGCGTTAGAAGACCGTAGGCTTGAGATGATTGACCGTGATCTTAAACGAAACGCAGAGCGTAGATTTACAGGATTTGCCCTCGCAGGCATGTTGATATATCCGTTTATTATATTACTTGCATCTGTGCTTGGATTTGACAAAGCAGCAAGTTTAATCACAGATATAGCAAGTGTATATGTAATTGCAGCTAGTGGCGTTGTGGCTGCTTTTATGGGATTTAACGCCTACAGTGCAAAAACTGAAAGTAAGAAAACAAGCATTCAGATGGAGGGAGACTGATGCTAGATTTAATAGGAAAACTGGTTGATCCGGTAAGTAATATCCTTGACAAGGTAATAGAAGACAAAGATCAAAAGGCTAGATTAGCTCACGAAATTGCAACAATGGCTGAGAAAAACTCTCAAGCTCTTATGATGCAACAACTTAAAATTTTGCAAGCTGATGCACAAGGAAACTGGTTTCAAGCATCGTGGCGACCCCTTATTGGATGGATCGCAGGCATATCGCTCGGTATAAATTACATGATCGCCCCAATTGCTTTGGGCTTTGGTTTTGAAATACCACAGGCAGATATGTCAGTAATGATGCCATTGCTCTTAGGTATGCTTGGTATCGGTGGAATGCGTTCATTTGATAAGCTTAAAAAGACGGACAGTAAAAAATGAGTGACTTAAAAATACCAGTAGCATTAGTTTTTGCTATGGCAGTGCAATTAGTGGGTTTGGTGTGGTATATTAGCAACATTGTGCATGATATTGAACATCTTCAAGGCCAAATGTCGGCACAAGAGGACATTATTGAGCTTCTCAACGCCGATGTAAACGATCTTTGGGCTTTTTGCACGTTTACTGAAAACAAATGGGCTGAAAGTTATACTTCTGACATGGTGTATGAGCGTGTTTGTGGGTCTAAGGAGTTTGTAAATGAGTGAAGCACTTAAAACATTACAGGAAAAAATAGGTTCAAATCCGGATGGTGCTTTTGGACCCAACACAGCAAAAGCTATTTGTAATCATTATGCATTGAACCCAGAGCGCGGCGCTCATTTTTTGGGTCAATTGGTGCATGAAAGCGGTACGTTTCGTTATGTTGAAGAAAACCTTAATTATTCTAAAGAATCCATTCTAAAAGTTTTTGGCAAATATTTTCCAACTGAGGGTGAGGCAGAAAGTTGTGCTCGAAACCCCCAAGCTCTTGCTGATCGTGTATATGGTGACAGAATGGGTAATGATGGACAAGGCTACCTGTGGCGAGGGCGTGGATTTTTACAATGCACTGGCAAAAATAACTATTCTCAGTTTTCGGCTGACATGAATCTACCTGAAGTAATGGAAGATCCTAATCTTGTTGCCACAAAATACCCTATGGAATCAGCTATTTGGTTTTTTCGTAGAAACAAATTATGGGACATTTGCGATGAGGGCGTCAATGACGATACAATTAAAACGATTACCAAAAGGGTAAATGGTGGTTACAATGGATTGAAACACCGAAAAGAAGAAACTAAGAAGATATATGAGTGGTTAAGATAATTTAAGTGTGACACTTTGAAATTAGGAAATAGTATGTTAAAAAGCACATATGATACTCGGAGCGCCTAATGTTAGATAAAATTGTACAAGGTATCGGAGCCTTAACAGGCGGTAATTTTGTAACCAATCTTATTGCAAATGCTATAACTTCTAAAATCCTTGGTGGCAGTACAAAAGACGCTCTTATGTTTACTGCGCTCCAACAAGGTCTTGGCGGTCAGGGACTTAATTTATTTGGCGGTCAAGAAGCAGCGCCACAACAGATTAATCTCCCTCCGGCTCCCTCTTATGCGACTAGCCCCATGATGGAAGCAGGAAGACTTGTTAATCCGGCAAACAAGATTGTAAACGCAGCAGGCGCAGCAAGTAAAATTAATCCAGTTTTTACACAAGCAGATAATACGCTTGGTTACGCTAAATTTCTTGTAGATGCAGGATTAGTTAAACCTGACAGTAAAATAGCAACTCTTCTAAATTCTCGTGTTGGAGAAGCTTTAGCAACTGGTCTTGGCTCTCAACTTTTAGACACCTTTAGTAGCGATGATCCCAGAGCAGGGAGAGGCTCTAGACCATTTGGTGGTGAAGGTGATATAAAAATTAATATACCGAACAAACTTGCTAACGGAGGCTATATTGACGGTCAGTATTTTCCAAGGCGTAACGGTGGTATAATGCCATCTGAAGGTTCGGGACAAAAAGATGATGTTCCTGCCATGTTAATGGCAGGTGAATTTGTTCTTACAAAAGACGCTGTAAAAGGTCTTGGCAACGGCGATTCAAATCGCGGAATTGAAAAAGCCTACTCTATGATGAATAAATTAGAAAATAAGGCGAACAATTATGTCTGATGAAAATGTAATTACGCAAGAAACTATAAAGCGCCGTCCAGAATACATTGAGCGTCTAGAAAAAGCCTTATTAAGCGGTATATTTGGCACTGAAGATTCCGCAGGAGTATTACAAGACGGTCTTCTTCAAGATCCTAACATGTTTGTAGTAGCTCCTTACAAACTAGCAGGTCAAACTGGTCGTGATCCCGCTACTGGTGCAATTACAGGTCTTGGTCTTGAAACATTTGCATCACAAGCGTTAATGCAAGATACAAATAATGATGGTATTCCAGATTTCATCGGTCGTTATCAACCTTACTTTGATGTTGCAGGTGGAGCAGCTACTGGTGGCATTGAATCATTAGGTCGTGGTCTTGGCGCGTTAGGTGAAGCAAAAACCTTCTTTGGTCCTGCTGCTCAATATGTGTCTGGTGGGCGTGGTATGTTTGACCCATCATCATATGTGACGCAATTTATGTCTCCATATACTGAAGACGTAATTGATGAAACAATTGCTGACATTGAGCGTCAAGGTAATGTTGCTCGTAAGAAAGCTTCTGCTGAAGCAGTTGGTCGTGGAGCGTTTGGCGGTTCTCGCCAAGGCATTCAAGCCGCAGAGGTAGAACGTGCAATTTTAGACGCAAAAGCAAAAGCAACAGCAGATTTACGCGCAAGAAATTATGAACAAGCTCTTGCTGCATCATCTCAAGCTTATCAACAAGCAGCGACTCGTGATTTAGAAGCAGGTCGTTTATTAGGCGGTCTTGGTCAATCTGTTGGTCAGCTTGGCACAGCATTCGGTGGTTTGGGTGGTCAATATGGTACTTTAGCAGGAACAACCGCAGATATTGGTCGCGTATACTCAGCGTTACAACCTGCGGATCTTGCATTTATGTCTGGTGTAGGCGAAGCAGAACGTGCGTATCGTCAGCAGATGATAGATACAGCAAGACAAGAATTCCAACGTCCGACAGAGCAAGCGTTGTTACCATATACATATGCGTATGGCGCATTATCTGGAACACCTTCAGCGGGTGTTTATTCAGATACGCAACAAAATTATTATGAGTCAACAAACCCATTTTTCGGGGGGATTGGAGCTTACACAGCTCTCCAAGGTGTTAACCAAGCAGCGGCATAAGGCGAACAATTATGGCGAATGAACCTATTCGTAGCATGAAAAACCAAATGTACAATTACGGGATAGGTAGAGCTTTTGCCGACAATAGGCCCGTAACCAGAGGTCAAATGGCAAGAGCAGCCATTCCAGAGAGCCGTAGCTTACTTGATGAAATTAAAAGACTTCAAATGGCAGGTGGCTTGAGTGGTAGAAATCAGTTAGTTGAAAACAAAGCTTATACTTTACCTGCTTTTGCAGATTCTCTGCCCAATGATATATTTTCTGCAACGGAGGAAGTTGTTTCTACAGCTAAAGGGGCAAGAGTGCCTGATGATTTTGTTCCTTTTGTGGTGCCTACAGAAGGTCAAGAGGGCGTTGGTATCGTCCGTGGTGGGCCGGAATCTAAAATTGATAAAACAATTGCTGACGGAAAAACATTTTCTACTGATGAAATTTATTCCAGTGGTCGCCAAGGTAATCTCGGAACAAGAGTAATGCCATCTGATCTTGCAGGCGGTAGAGGCGATCTCATTGAAAGTTTGACTGAACGTGCAGATTATATTTCGGAAGAATCAAGAAAAAAACAAGAGAAGAGTTTTGACCAACCAAAATCAGATAAAGGAGATCCTGTCACCAACGCTTTTATGGCGGGAATGGATGAGTTTATAAAATCAGCCCGTGATGCTAAGTCTCCAGACGATACTGAAGTTAAAGATCTTCCGTACTATAAGCAAGAATTTGCAGACGCAACAGGTTTAGATATCAGTGGCAAAGTGGATAAGAGCCAAGCTCTCATGGCGTTTGGTTTAGCCCTGATGCAAAACCGTGCAGGTAAAGGCTTCAACGTAGGTAAAATACTACGAGAAGTTGGTAAGGCAGGTGAGAAAGCAATGCCAGAGCTAGAGGCTGCACGACAAGAAGCCAGAGCAAATGCAGCGGCTGCGGGTAAATATGCTTTAGATATGCGTTCTGCTGACCAAGAGAAAGCAATTTCAGCAGCTATAGCAGCACAACAGCGTGGCAAATATTACATTATGCCTAAGTCTGAAGGAATAAGTGGTTTTCTTTCTGTGATGGATGAAGGAGTAGCAGAATTTTTAAATGCCACAGAACTTAATGCATTGGTAACAAATCCAGAGTTTTCTGAACAATACGATATAATTACTGAAGAAAGGTTTGCCACACTTGCAGATGCAGCATTAAATTCTGAAGAAGCTGCAGAACTTTACTCAACCACAAAATCCGACATGGTTTTATTCCCCGGAAATAATGTTGACGCTATTTTTACTTTTAAAGTAAACGATGTAAATCCAAATTTACCTGAAGATAAGGCTCCCAAATTTGGTAAATTGTCAAATCCCGGGCAAGCAGATCAAATCTATGATGCTTTGGGTAATGCATTACAAGATTTAAATAAATTTGAAACCACTTTTGCGGGAGCCATTGCAGATATTGATGAAGGTGGGGCAACTTTACAAGCTCAAGCTCAAAACGTTCTCATTCAAGCCCTTAACAGAATAGGTGTAGATGTAGATGCAAATACGCCTACACAAGATTTAAAAAGATTTGTTACTAAATTACAGGCTCAGAATGCTGCTGAAATTTTAGGGGAGGCAGGTAAAACTCTTTCTGATAAAGATAGACAACTTGTAGCAGAAATTGTAGGCGATTTGCCGGGTCTTTTAGGTGGATCTCCTGACGATTTAAGAAAAAAGCTTCTTCAATTAAAAACAGAAATAGTTGATAAAAAAAGAAGACAAATACTTTCAGCCGTTAAAACATTAGATAATCATTCGCGTAATAATTATCATTCCTTGTTTACTGATGGTGATTTCTCAGAAGAAGATGAAAAAGAGTTGCTTAGATTAAGAGAAGAGCAAGGGGTTAAAGCTTAATGGATAAGCAACAAGAACTCCTTATTAGACAGTTGCTTGCACAGCCTGAAGGTTTAAGCAAACGCCAAGAACTCATTTTGCGTCGCGCACTTGACGGTCAAGTAGACGCGGATAGAGCTTTTGGTGAAATATATATGAGAAATTTAGGATCACCCAAAAGTTTTGAAGAAAAAATATTAGAGGCTCGTGGTAAATCTATAACTGAAGAGAATCGTTTTGATCGTAAAAGCGGCATAAAAGATGCAAAACTACGTTCTTCTCTAGGCGCAGCAGAAACCAAAGAAGAAGAAGATAGTATTCTATATAAGTTTGGCTTAACACAATCAGATTTTATTCGAGACAGGCGTGGTAATTTAGCTCTTACTCCTCAAGGGGCCACTAAGTTTGGTGTGAAGACAGACCGTAACATTGTAATTGATGAAGAAGGTTTTAGTCGTTATGATTTAGCAGATTTAGCAGCCATAGCTCCAGAGTTTAGTGGTGCGGTTGCAGGCGCAGTTGCAGGTCAGGCACTTATTCCTATTCCTATTCTTGGCGCAATGATTGGCGCAGGGTTAGGCGGTGCAGGCGGTTCTTTGCTTGAAGAGGGCATAGAGGGTTTAGCAGGTGTTTCTAAACAGACCGCAGGAGAAATAGCTAGAGATGCGGCAATAGAGGGTGGAATCTCAGCCCTTGGTGAAGGTGTCGTAGGAGGAGTTGCCAGAGGCTTTAATTTTCTTAGAGCAGGTCAAAAAAGTAAAGCAGATGAAGATACAATACGCGCTGTAGGTATGGGGCGTGAAGAATTTGGTATTACGGCTGATCCGGGTCGTTCTGGTTTCAATGCACTTTTGGCTCGTGTCTTTGCTACAGGTGAAAAAATATTTGGTGGCTCTCCCCGCACATACAAAAACAACATAGCAATTCAAGATGTTTTAAAAGAATTTAGAGACTTGGGTGGTGATATTGACGCAAACAGGCTTGGTGAAGCTTTATTTAACGCACGATCAACTGGACAAAAAATATTAAGTGATGATGTTTTAGATGCTCAGAAAAAAGTATTGAAGCAATTTCAATATATTGCAGATGATTTAGGCAGGGCATCTAAAAATGATGTACAAGCGATTAATGCAGATTTGTATGACGCTTGGAAAAATGCATATGTAGATTTTCAATCTCTTGCCACAGCAAAATTTTCTTCTATTGACGATGCAGTAAGAAGTGCTGTGGGAGATGCTAATATTGTTCCTATAAACGATATCAAAAAATTTACTAAAAATAATTTAGATAAATTTGAAGGCTCTGTATTAACCGATAGTACAGGCACGACAGTTACGGCTTTAAGTAGTTTATCTGGATTAGGAAGAGGCAATAAAGCGTCTTTTGCGCAACTTTATAATGCGCGTAAAAGTTTAAATGATTTTATTGCGCAACTTCCTAAAGATGACACCCTTAAAAGATATGGTGGTGATCTGCTTAATATGTTGGATAATAAATTAGAATTTACAAACATTGAAGACGCAGTCGCTAATGCAGGAAAAACCGTAGATAGTGCAGGGGCAGATTTACTTGTTCAAGCTGCAAAAGATATTCCAGATGCTAGAAATTTTTATAGAGAAGGCATGACTCGTTGGGGCGAAGTTTCTAATATTGCAAATTTAAATCAATTAAGAAGAGAGGTAAAAGGTCTCGGCAGAGCAAATCCTGCAGGCATGATGGATCGTTTAGTTAAAAATAATAATCCAGATCTATTAAAACGTGCAGAGGAAATGCTTGGAGATGGTTGGAATAATTTAAAAGGCAGAATTGGAGGAGAATGGATTCGTAAGAACATTGGTAATTCTGTAAATGATCTAGATCCTAACGATTTTAGAGCCACTTCTTTTCGCACTAAAGTAGACAATTTGGGAGCAACTGGCGAAGAATTGTTCGGATCTTCTGGGTATAACGAATTAAAAAAATTAGCCCGTCAAATGCAAGCAACTAATCTTAAAACTACTGACCAAACCGTGATAAGCCGAGTAAATGCTTTAGTTGATGCAGATGAACCTACGATTGGTCTTTTAAAAGGATTGCGAGATACCCAAAAACAATTCAATGAGTTTGAAAGAGACCGTGTTTTATCAAAACTAGATAGTGGTGACTTAGATGAGGTTGCTGCAGCAAACTTAATTACAAGTCCAAATACAAGCCCAACAACAATCAGAAAGTTATCAAAGTATTTTGATAGCCCAGAAGTCGATAGGAAATTTCGTAGCGTTTATATGGAAAACCTTATTGGTGACTTTGGCGAGAAGTTTGTTTCAGAACCCGGCAAGATGACTGAGTTTGGGACAAGACTAATTAAAGAATCAGACTCTGGTAGATTAAAAGAATTGTTTGGAGAAGAGATGGCGGGACGTATGCGCCGCTTTGGAGAAACGCTTACGTTCAATGCTAAAACTGCAGACGGTGGTGGAATCGTTGCGGCTCACGTTGCAATGTCACCTTTACAAAATTTAGATAAATTAGCAAGGTTTGGCTTGTTGACTCGAATGATGTCTACTAATTTGTTTTATAAAAATTTAGACGATCAATATAAAGCTCTTACTGGCAGAGCTAGTGTAAAAGAAAAAGCAAACACTTTTGGTAGATTGTTTGCAGATTCTATTTCAAAAGCTATAGCTCAAACTGGAGCGCAAGCTGTTGATGAGTCAGCATCCAATGCAAGACGCACAGCAGAGAGCTTGCTCGAAAGCACAATAGAAGAGAACAGGCCAGAGGCGACACCAACAGCTTCTCCAACACCGCCCCCAACGCCGAGACCAATGAGAACTCCGGTGCCTACAGTTAGCCCAACATTGAACGTGGCTCCTCAACCAACGCAGCCCCAAGACATACTTGGTCAGATTCGTCAAAGGGCAATTGAAAAGAGAAACATACGACAGAGGGCAAAAGAAAACCCCGCAATAGCAGCTACACTATTAGGGGGTCTTGGAAGCGCAGGGCTTCTTTAATCTTCTATGACTGCAGATAAACCGCCAACGTATTTTTTTCTAAGCTTGGCAGGTAAATCTGCTTTCCTTAATTCTCTCATCCTGTATTCTTCATCGACTAACAGAGCTAATTGTTGTGAAATGTTTCGGCGCTCTTCGTGTGCAAGATGAACAATCTTTTCATAAGTGTCGATACCGACACCTATTGACTTGTATTTTGATGGTTTAGGCACTAGCATAACTCCCATAATGTTCTCGAAACCAACATATAATCCCAAACTAAAAAGGTCAAGACCCAAGTACGGTAATAA
>Ga0209348_1000390_pt1 | contig 23770 bp, 26 predicted proteins | sample ETNvirenome_2_30_FD_184065 | JGI IMG/M metagenome (GOLD analysis project Ga0209348, IMG submission 184065) | Marine viral communities from the Pacific Ocean - ETNP_2_30 (SPAdes) (version 2) | ecosystem: Environmental > Aquatic > Marine > Oceanic | place: Pacific Ocean | collected 2013-06-22
TAGTTTTGCAATCATGTCCTGCTGCTCTGGGCTTGCAGTTTCCTCAGAGCGGCTGTCTGCTTCCATGTCTACGACACTGAATCTTCTTTCCGTTCCGGTGCCATAGGGCTTCGTAGCCTCATCAACCGAGGCAGAAGATGCTCTAATCCCGTTTTCTTCGACGAGCGTTGCCCACTCCTGTCGCTTTTCTGGGGAGATGAGTCTTGGGTCGTCATACCAAGCGACTCTGTCGCCTGCTTCGTTTTGGAGGGCTTTCGTTCCGTCATCGAATGTGTAATCCTCGTTTAAGATTCCTCCAGGCTTATTGAGCCTGGTGCCGAATGAGTCAACTCTTGGCAATTCAGAGCTTGGCAAAAGCAATTTGCTTCTCTTGCCAGATATTTGCGCCCAAGTCTCCTCGGTGAATTCGTATAAGTTGCCATCAAGCTCATACATGAGCCTGCTGTTTGTTGGGCCTCCGGTGTACTGTCTCATGGCAACCGGAACAAAAGTCATTCCGTAGTTAGTTGCCCCGTATCTTGTTTCGGATGCACCCATCGACTGCGCTGAGTTATTGAAATCAACTTCTCCGCTGGTGCTGTTTCTCAAAATGTAGTTGAGAGATCCGTGATTTGCAGATTGGCCACTGGCTGAGTTCCATGTATCCCAGTGGTACATCCCAACGGATACATTTTCTGCATCTAGACCTGCTTGTTCGTATTTTTGTCTTAGATTAGACGAGACATTACTTTCCAGAGCTTCATACAAAGCCAGCGATCTGTCTTCTTGGAATATATCTGAAAGCCCATTACCCTGGCCCTTTTGACCATCGTAAACATTAATTCCATCGGTTCTGTCGCTACCGAACATGTTTGTGATTTGCACACGGTCCATCACAAGAACGTCGGTCCTGCCAGTAACAAGTGCAAGGAATGAAATGACCTTGTTTCCAATGCCAATTCCCTTTGGCATCTCTGCGTACATTCTTCTTCTAAGCTCTCTGCCACTGATGGAGGAGTCGGAGAAGATTTCATGGGCGTACTGGAGGTATGTGCCATCTGTCCCTGGCTTGAACTTTGACAGCTTTGGTAGCATGGTTTTGAATACTGCGTTTACATTGTCAGATACAGACTTTGCATTTGCAGGAATGTTTCTAACAGCCTTGCTTGCAAGACTTGCCCACTTTGCATCAGACCACTTTTCGGCAGTGCCATCTGCAACAGCGTCAATTACCTCAAGCATGGCCTCGCTTGTAAACAAGTGCAGCGCGGCTGTTTCGTGGGGGTAAGGACTTGCCCTTCTGCTAAGAAGCCCCCAAATCAAAAGCTGACCAGTTCCAGAAGGAGTCACTTGGCCGCTGGAATAGGCTTTCCTAAACTCGCGACCTAATTGCATTCCTTCGTTTCTAGAGTCAATTTGAGACTGGCTCAAGTTAGATAGAACTTTAACGTCTGAGTTTTCAATAAGTCCATAGGGGACAATTGGTGTCACAGGTCGCCTGTACAGATCCGCAAAGAATCTTTTTGCAGATGCTTCAGTGTCTAGGCCCGGATTTCTTTCCATCAAAACATCGATATTTTGAAGGAACTCAGCACGACCAGTCATTTCTACATTTGCTTTGATGAAATTCGGTAGTCCACGAACCCCTGGCTTAAAGAACTGTTCTCCTAGTTCCTCTTGAAGCAACGGGTGCAAGTTTTTATGCGACGAGTCTTTTGCATACAGCGAGCTTTTGAAGCTCTTCTCGTACATTTTGGCAAGTCGCTTCTGAAAGTCCGCCCTAATATCTCTCGCTTGGCCGCGATATGTCATCATCAAATTGTGATCGATTGTTCTGGCATTCTCGATGCCGTTGTAAACAACATCCGCCAAAAGCGTAGAAATTTGACTCTTAAGGGGCCTGAGCATTTTGCCTTGCGGGTCAATGTCTGGTGCGCTCACCGCTTCATATTCGTCAACTCCAGTAATAACTTGGAGCATCTTGACCCCAAACTTTTCCATGGAATCAATGACATTTAGGGTTTCATGATCAAACCTTTTATACAGTGCATCCCACTGATTTTCATCAAGTCTTTCAAATATGCCTTCTCTAGGTGCGACACTGAATCTTCTGCCACTGTCCCTTGCCTTGTCAGACAAGTCATTGAACTTTCTAGAGGCTTTCTTTCTTGCAACGTAATCTCCAATTGCAGTCTCTCTGAGTCTTTCCGGTTGCGGCTTGTTGTTGATAGTAAACACCGGAGCAGTGCTGTTGTTCTCGTATCCAGAGAAACCATTGTCAGTTGCCTCAATGTCGCTGGCAATTTCTACCGCATATCCCATCTCAGCAAGAGACTTGTAGACCTGGGCCTCGTCGTATGTGACCTGCGGCTGGCTTTCTACTGTGAGTCCAAGGTCCAGGGCGTAGTTTGCCGCTGTCTTGGTTGCGATCACAACAGTTCCGTCGCTGCCTTCAATGCCGTTGTCAATTCTCATCGACGCAGGGTTGCCGTTTCGCAACATCATTCTGCCAGACACGGAGCCTGTGTAAATCTGGCCGTCGAACACATCCAGGTTGATCGAAGGACCGGAGGCCCAGGAACCTGTTCTTGCCTGATCGGTGTTGACCTGGGTCGATATCGAATAGCGCCTGCCAGCCTTCTTGTCTCTTTTGGCCTTGGGTGTGGGCGACATGGACATGTCAGCCGCTCTTGTAACGCTTCCTTGAAGCTCTGAAATCAACTGCTTGGTTGCTGCATCAGTGACTTCTTTGAACACTCTCAAGCGAAGAACTCTTTCGATTCTCTTGAGAGTGGAGAGAGATTCTGGCATACCGAACGTATCCGTTGATCCTTCAAACCTTATTTCTTGGATTTGCCCCTTAAGCAACAATCCAGTAAGAGTTGTGTTTAGTTCTTCAGATGGTGGCTTGAATTGATTTATTGGATAGTCGTTGAAACCCGTACCATTTTTTACGTCAAGGTCCTGCATCCGTTCGTTGAATTTTTCCAGTTCAAATACAGCAGAAGCAATTGGATCTTGATTTTTCTTATCTATGGCGACTCTACCCCGTGCCATGCCAGCTATGTACTTAACTAGACTTAGGACTTCACTCACTCTCTCGTTTTGAAGCCTAACCAAGCGTTGATTTAGTTTTCTATTAGATCGGTTTTCTTCGCTTGTGTATTCGTATTCCATAAGCATCCTCTTGACTGCTTGGCCAAGAGGGCTGTCAGGATCTGTATTCTCGCTCAAGTCTGTAAGCGACTCCATATCGAAGTCGGCCTCAAATTTTTCTACAATTTTGTCAACCTGTTCCCTTGAGATAGTTCCAAGAGCTTCATCAGCCCTGAGTTTCTTGCCCTGCCTGACCTTTCTCCTAACACCTGCTTCTGGGTCATCAGCAACCATCTCGTCAACTTCGCCAGAAGTGACCTGTGGGATATCTTCGCCTTGTTCAACAATTGCGTCAGCAAGTGCTTCAGGTGACGTAGCTTCTCCAGCCTTGGTGTTAGCAACGCCTGCCTGCAAACCTCTAGGGTCACGCAGTGAGTCGAAAGCCTGGACAAAAATGGCGTTCAGCTCTTTGTATAGCTTTATCTGTTCCTCGCGACTAGGCTGATTCCAAGGCACCGCAGTTTTTCTGTCAGCTCTGTCGGCAGTGTTTCCGTCTTTGGCTGTGTACTTCTTCTTGCCATCCTTGGTCAACCCCATCTTTCTTGCTACGGTGATGAGGACCTTGAGGAGGGGACCGAACTTTCTGAGGTCAGGAGTGTTCTCAGTTGACCCAGTCTCTGCGTTTGATCGCATTGCATCCAGCAGCTCAGGCTCTGTCAGCGTTGCTGCAACAACTTCAGCAAGAAGTGCAGGGCCTTCGGACTCAATCATTTCCTCTGTCAAAGTTGCTGTCAAAGGGGAATCTGCAAATGCCTTTCTATAGGCAGAATCATATTCCAGCATCTTCTTCTGCAACAATGCTCTGTACTCAGGAATTCTGTAGAGTTCCATGGCCATCCTGCGGAAAGCCTCTGGGTCTCTAACTTCCAGGTCATGCACAGCTTCGTGCCAAAACACTTCGTACAAGGCTTGGTCTGTTTTTAGAGATGCGTGGATTCCAACAACGCCGGGCGCAATTTGATCGTAAAACCCTCTCTTGTTCTCAGCGACACCATCGTAAAACACGACGGTAATGCCGAGCTTGGCAGCAACCTTTGAAACTCGCCTTTGGCCGGGAGTAAGCTCTGTGACACCGTCGTCTACGAAGGTCCTCACCCTCGCAGCCAACCTTGGACCACCTCTCTCCTTGGCATCCGCAACCAATCCGTCTTTGATTGCCTTCCTTGCAGACTTAACCCTTGTCGCATTCTGCTTAGGAAACACTTCGGTTTCCTTTGGAACTGTAATTTCTTCAGCAGGAGCTGTGTCTGCTTCTGTCGTACCTTCAGGGGCAGCTTCAAACTTTGCCCTCTCGTATGCAGATTCAAACAAATCCCTGGATTCCCTGACGGATTGCTCGTCTGGGGGCGCAAATTCATCAACTGTTTCAGCAAGAGGCGAAACGGGGTTTCTGCGCTGTACACGCCGGGCATTCTTAGCGGAAATCAAGTCGTCATTTGCCCGACTAGCGGACTCGGCAATGATTATGTCTGCTTTGGCCTTGCCGTGTTCTTCTTCTAGAATTTTACGAGTGAGGTCGTCAGTTTCTTGCTCTGACCTCGCGCCTTCCTCCAAATCGCGCTCAACTCTTTCGTCAGACACTTCTCTTGTGGTCTCAGCGGCTTGTTCTTGAGCGAGCTGCTCTGTCTTGAGCCTGTCAAGCTCCGCTTGTTCTTGTGTCTGCTCTTTAGCTCTATCGGCCCTGCGACGCTGGCCGACCACTTGCTCTTTTGTTTCTGACTGTTGTTGCTCTGCTTCGGTCTTTGCTTTGGTAAGAGCTTCTCTGACAGCCTTGACTTCAGGCAGGTTTGCTTCGCCGGTGAACGCGGTCTCTTGGCCCTTGCCCTGCCTTCGTTGCAGCTCGCTAATTCTTTGCATTCGCTCTTCGATAGGCAAGAAGTCTGGCAGCATCTCCGCCCTCTGCCTGACGGTTGTCACTCTCCTACCCATCACATCCAGGCCGCCGTCTGCATCTGCACTTAGCAGGTCAACGCCTGTCTCTTCGTTAAACTGAGCAATCGAGTTGTCAATAACCTCTCTTGAGGTTGCGTCCATTGCAATGCCAGCACCCTCGGGCGACACGGCTTCATCAATAGCCCTCGATCTGCGCGCACTCTCAATGTTTTGAGTTCTGTTTCTAATTGCATTGGCAAGACGGTTTCTGCCGTTCTTGCTAGAGGTGAACTTGCCAAGGCCGTGCTTTTCGGCAATTTTTTCAAGCGCGCTTCGAGAAACGTCCCCCTCAAGTGCGGCAATTTCTCTTGCTGCTTCAGGGTGAGCCGCAATCAAAGTATCTACGGCGCTGTCCATATCCGCAGCGTCAAGCTCGGCAACCAGAGCCTCTGCAAGATATGTATCTGTTCTTTCAAAGATTGGACCACGGGTGACTGTTTTCTGGGCCGCGCCAGGAACTTGGTCAGGCCTAGTAGCAGCATCACCCATCACAACATCCTGAACCATGTCTGCGTTGATTGTGCCTGCCGAAACTCCTCTGTTCGAGAGTTCATAAAACGCCATCAAAGGGGAAACGGCAATTTCAGTGTCTCCCTCCCCGATAGTGACAAACTCGCGCAATCCAAGCCCAGACTCAATAGCTTGGAACAGTTGGGCGATTGATAGTGCTTGGAATTCTGGCTGTCTCTCTGAAACCGTAGAGATAGCTTTCTGTCTTGTTGCTGCTGTTTTTTGTTCTTCGAGTTGTACAAATTGTTGTGCTGCATTTCTAATTTCAGCGGCGCTAAAGTCTTCGCGCGCATTGGGGTCTTGCTGTGCAGTTCTCGCGAGAGTGCCGAGTGGCGCGCCCAGGAAGAAACCAGCAGCAAACGCCCTGTATGTTTCGTAAAAAGCACCCTCTTTGAGAAACCCAATCTGCTCAAGCCTTGGGTCATCATCATTCAGGTTTGCAACCATGCTCAATGCGGCTTTGGTTAGCTGAAGCTCGACCGCTTCCTGAGCGCCTTCTGCAAGACCACCAACGAGGAAGTTTGTCATCAACCTAGACGGCAAAGACGTAGATGCAATAGCTCTTGCGGCTGGTGACAAGAAGAAGAATGGGTTTTCAATCTGAACAGCAAGAGCTGTAGAACCAGCAGCGGCAAATGACTCTTCTAGGATTCGGGGCAAAGCCACGCCGTAATCCATGCCCCTGTTGCCCACGAACTCTTCATAGCTTTCGTTGAATTGCCCAGCGAATGATCTAGTGGCAGCTACGCTGGTGAATACTCTTCGCCCAAGCCTGGCCTTGTTCTTTGCCTGCTCTCTGATAATCTCTGCGGCCATTTTCTTGACCTTTTTCTTGCCAGCAGCAAACCCTAAGCGCCTAACAACGGGAACAGCAAGTGCTGTGAGCGAAGTTCCTGCTGTCGCTGGGGCGGCAATAACGGCCAGTGTTGCAATTCCAAAATCAGCAGCCAATGCTGGTGCCGATTGGAGAGCATCTACAATAATGCTGTCTGGCAAAGGACCAAGATCCTGGCCAGTCTCTGCATCGTAATTAAGACCCTCCATGGCGATTCTGGTTTCTGCAATCTTTTCCTGTCCCCACTCAATCAGAGAGTCCGACATTGATCCTTTGCCGAACTGGTTCTGCATGATTCCGCCAGCAAAGGTTGACATTGCCCCATAGGTCTCCCCGATGGACAGCCTGCCAGCCTCCAAGGCTCTGAGGGCGGTATTCATACTCCAGTCGAAGCCCTCCTGAACCTGCATCCGGGCTTCTCGGTCCTCTTGCGCCCTCTTGCCGACGTAGTTCTCTGAGAACCCTGCCATCTTGCGGAACTGAGGGTCCAGCATAGAGCCTCTACGCGGCGTTCTGGCCATCATGCGCTGCTGGGTCTCTGCGATCTCTGCGTCGCTTAGAGGCCGTCTCTGGGGCTGCTGCTGGCCTGCTAGACGCTCCCTAAGCATTCCCCTAGTCACGAACTCCTGTGGAGCGTCCTCTTGGCCTTCAGGAAGGCCGCCTGGACGGCCAAAATCAACTCCTTCGACAAAGCCACGCCTGTCGTCGTACTCTTGCTTCAAACGGTCGTATTCAGGGTCACGGAACATGACGGTGTCGTCAAACCTGTCGCTCTGTTGCATGGCAAGAGACATGGCCTGATCTCTCAGGTCTTTTCTTGCTACATCCTGTGCATCCTGACTGGGAATAGCCATATCCATGAGTCCGTTATCGGTCTCTTGAAAGTGCTTGGAGAAGGCATCGTCCAGCTTGTTTTCTTCGTAGATACTAATTTTAGAAATCCCCAATATCTGCTTTGCTAAGGAATCCGAGTCGTCTAATCATATCGTTTGCAGCTTGCTTTAGTTCTTGCCTGTTAGCAAAGAACCCAGTAGGAACAGAAGCCATCAATCTCTTGGCTACGTTCACGGCAACTTCCGCGTACAGCTCTGAGTTTTCGTCTTCTCCCCTGTTCTGCTTGGTAAGTCTTTCAACTTCCCTCAAGAAAGGTTCTTCGCTAAGAGGTTCTTGAAGTCGCAATTGCCCGCCATCGATTGCGTAGAAAGGCGCGTCAAATGCAACGCTAGTTATCTCGCTAGAAGACTGAACAGTTGGAAGACCATTAATTACATCCAACCGCACTGGCTCGAAGTATTGGTTTCTAATTGGCTCATTAAGAGTTACAAACTGCTGGCCGTTTGCCTGGTATCCCTTGCTGTAACTATTTTCAAGAGCAGAAACCATTCTGTCTTCTTGTGTTTGCCCAGTTACACCTTCAACAAACCCTCTGTTTCTGTCGTAATCAGATTTTGCTTGTTGAAGATTTCTTTGCGCAAGATCCTGCCCATACCTGTTAATGAACGCCTGCCTGCTAGGCCTTACAACTTTCTCTGCGTTGGCAGGCAAAGTCAAGCCGCCTTGCGATTCACGCAATCTTGCCTGAGCATCTTGTTCCATGTTGTTATAGAACTCGAAAGCTGCCTGATCTTCAGGGCTTGATGCTGCGAATTCGCTGGCAACAGGAGCTTCGATTGACATTTCATCATCGTCAATGCCAAGTTGTTCAAGAATTTGTGCAACTCTCTTGTCAGAAATTCTCGCAGACATTGCCCAGCCGCCAAGTTCTTCTGGATCTGCAACAGGTTGATAGTCAGGCCTTGCCATGTCCTCTTCGCTAATGGTGCCTTTAGAAAGCATCATTTCCTTAACAAGTTGAGTGTAAAGGTTCTTATTCTGAGGACCCATTTCAGAAAGCTCTCTAGCTTCAATAATCCTGTCGTAAACCTCCCCAGCTTCTGCGAAGGCTTCGCGGCTAATCTCCATGCCTTCTTTTTGCATGTCAAAGTCAGCAATTCGGTCACCCGTCGCGTCCGACGCGACTCTGCCTCTGCCACCACGGCCAGGCTTGTATGGGTTGTTAATTTTCTGAGGGTTGTTCGGTGTTACATAAGGAACGTCAAGCTGCTCTGCAAGACTCTTTTGGTTCTCGTTTTGAACAACTGCAACTGGGGTGATAGATCCTGGGTGCATGGTTGCTGCGAATTGATAACCTGACTCAGTGTTCATGATCATCTGGCCGTTTGGCCCAAGACTCATTTGATGCGGGAAGTCAGGCGCAATCTGCTGCAAATGATCAAGGTAAGGCTGGAACTGCTCAGGAGGAATTGACCCCTGTGGCGGTTGCGGTTGCTGAGGTGCCTGCGGTTGCTGAGGTGCCTGCGGCTGACCGCTAGGAGCTTGCCCCCTACCAGCAAGTCTGTTGAACGTCGCCATACGTTCATCGTATTCTTGAGTTGCTTGTGCCTCGGCTTCTGCCGCCGTCATCCTTTGACCAAATTCTCCTGGGTCTTGGCCCATGAGCTGATCCATTCGACGGGTGATACCTTGCGCCCTTGCTTCGTTTTCTCTTTCAGTTTGCCTGTTGTCAATTTTCTGGCCAGCAAAAATCTTATCCTGCTTGCCACTCAAGCTCTTTGCTGCTTGCCCCATAGCGTCTCTGGCTTGATTGCGAGCGCTTTCAAACTGCTTCTCTCCAGCTCGTCCAGGCGGGAAATTTTCTCTGCTAATGTTCTGGAAAGCATCTCTTGCATCTGTGTACTGAGATACTTCTTTGCCAGTGTAATTACTTTGAGTAGCAGCTTCAGCCAAACGATCCATAGAATCCATTGCTTGGGGGCTAGTTTCAAGAGCTTCCCCGTATGAACTTCCGGTCATCTGCGGTCTGTAGTTTAAATAGTATTCGCCAGGATTGTTGGGGTTTTCACTAACACCCATTTCAAAGGTCTTGCCAGATCCTGAAGGATCGTTGATTACCAATGAGCCTTCATTGTTTTCGTTAAATACAATCTCATCAGGTTGACCTTGTTGTTCAGCGGCAGCTCTGCCTTGTGTTCTGCGCTGGTACTCTTCATCTTCAGCGCTTCCTGCTGGCGGCCTGCCGGGTTCATCAGGTGGGGTAGCTGGATCAGAGACATTCCTAAGTTGTTGCAGTCTATTTTGATCCTGAAACTGAGTAGGAATTTGTTGCCTGGGTTCTCTTTCTCCAAGAGCGAGCTGCCTTTGGTACTCGCTTATTTCACCACGCATGTACGCTCTGTCAATTTCACCCCGGTCAAAAAACTCTTGGTTGCCTTTGCGAAAATCCTCCATCCCTTCTTGGAATCGTTCAAAAGCATCTCCAGGTGGTGCTTCTCTTGTTGGCACATTGCTTTGCATTCCACCACGAACGTCTCCTTGCGGGAGACGTTGTTCTTGAGGTGCCGGTTGCCCCGCTGCCATTCTTTGTGCCATGAATTGATCATGTTCGTCGCGGTATGCTTGACTTTGCGCGGCTTGCTGTTCAGTAAGCGCTTGGTAATTAGCTTGCTTCTGAGCTTGCTGTCGCTGAAATGCTTCTTGATCGTATGAGTATGGAGTTAATGAACCTGGAGCAACATTGTAATTCTGGGGATTGAATACACTTCTTTCCGCCATTGATCTATTGTCTGGAGTTTGGTCTGCGTATTTTCCAGACCCCAAACCTGAAATTACATTTCCGAATTGATCTACCGCTTGACCAGCAGCAGTCATGCCCCGGTTTATTGCACCCGGAACCTGTCCTGCAACCTGTCCTGCAACTGCGCCAGCAACATTTGCCCCCCTTGCCACATCAGGAGCAATTTGTGTTGCAGCCTGGGTCATTTTGTTTGGCAAAGCAGAAACATTCGCAATACCTTGCAACCCTTGTTCGACAACAGGCTGCGCCATTCCTGAAATTTGCTCTGCCGTGTTGGACAAAGCACTAGCAGCAGTTCTGTATTGAGGATTGTTCTGAATAGCGTTGCCAAATTGATCTAGCTGTGCTTGCGCACCCTGGGCCATAGCATCTGCGCCACCTTTAATACCAGCGGCGACTGTAGTTGCCGCTTGCAATCCAGCGGTCATTTGCCTTGTGCCTCTATCGCCGCCAGTGCCTCTTGGTCTTCTTTTTTCTTCTTCGTTGTTAGCCATCTTTACTCAATCAGGTAATGTATGTGCCGTCTGCGAGAGTTGTAGATCCGCCAGTAGGCAAAAGTGCGTCATAACCGGGGCTGCCAAAAAATTTGTCAAAGAACAAATTCAACTTGCCTGCATAATCATTTGTAAACGACAAGTCGAACCTGTCATCCAACCTAAAATCAGCGTCGCCTCTAACTATTCCCACGCTAGGTCCGCCGGTGTAAAGCTGGGTTGGCTTGAACAATACAAGCTCGTCGATTAGAAGGCTTCTGTCTGCTTGCAACGCGGTCGTGAATTCTACTGCTGCTCTGACATCTTCTACAAGAGTGCTGGTGCCAATGTTGATTTCACCACTAAGCAAAGTCCAACTGTTGTTTTGGTTGCTAGAACTAAAATCTTTAGTGATTGCTGTGCCAGAAAGCGCAGCAGATGTTCCGTTGAAAAGAGAAATTGAAAGCACCCCAGACGTAATTGTTGTGGTGTGTGCTTTAATTCTGCAAGCAAAAATGTAGGGGCAGTTAGCTTGCAGTTTTGCTTGACTGCCATCAGAGTTGTTCATTCTCTGTGTAACTCTGTGCTTTCTGCTGTTGTTGCCATTGAATTGCAGTGTGTAATCACCGCGACTTCCAAATGTCGTTGTGCTTCTGGTGTAATCAGTGGCAACTGCACCGCCTTCTCCGCCTGCACTAGAAGAGAGCGCCGTCCCACCGTTGTTTCCCAAGGTCCACAAACTACAAGCTGAAGTGCTTGACCAATCGTCAAAATTGCTGTTGACCAAAAGATTTGTGCCAGTGCCTTTGCTATATCCAGACCTACCAGCAGATGTAACTGGAACATGCTTCTTTGTACCGCTACCGCCAGGCCACTTCTTGTCTGATCTTTGGTAACTCTTTTCGCCTACAACGTTAAAAATCTCTCTTCCGCCAATCGTGCCAAGGTGAAGGTCTTGCAGGCAGTTAAACCTCAAAGTTTCTGCTCTTGTTGATTGGTATTCTTGAGATGCAGCACCAGAAAGATAAGCTGGTTTTGTTGTTGAAACTAAAACGGTCCCAGTGCCAACATTGTCTCTTGCAGTTGTTGAAGATGCACCAGACACCACACTGCCTGCACTAACGTCGCTTGCAGCAAGTTTGTATGCGCTACTGTGGTTAATCATGTCATCTCGAAGAAGGTCTAAGGCTTCTTCATGTCTTGTAATTTCTTTTCCAAGACCATCCCTAACAGTGCCAATGACAATGTTGTGCGCTGTGTTCCTCACCAAAGAATCAAGTTGTCCAAATATCGCTGAATTAATTTGATCTTTAGCAGAAGAAATGTCTGAAATTTGCCAAGAATCGACAGGGCCAGAAGGGTGAGCGTGAGCGTCACCGCCAGTAGTCGCAGTGTATTCACCGTACAAGTCTTCAATTTCAGTCTTCAGAGTATCTTTGAAGGTGTCTGTGACTTCTGCGATCTTGAACAACTTACCAATTCTTGTAAATAATCCATTTGTACCTGTGTATGTAATTGCCATTTTTAATCGTCCACAATTAGAAATATAGTGCAAGTTACGCCGCTGGCGATAGCAAGCAATTTTTGATCTGGATCTAATGAAATTGTGCTGTTGTTCAACTCAAACAATGAGGAGCTTTTTGCAGGCACTTCTACAGACCAAATGGTGTGTGTGTTTGATACCGCTTTTACGGTGTTTTTCTGAACAGAAACTTTGACTACTGACGCTGTTGAAGTGTCTGTGTTTGCAAGTCCTATAGCTCTTACAGTTCCGCCGCCGTAATACAGCTCAGTTGGATCTGCTGCTGTTGTAGAAATTGTTGTTTGGCTAGTTATCCTTGCCATACCGAAACTTTCTGTTTAGCTGTTTCTGCCTTTGCTTGCAGGATTTGCATTGCTTAATACCCAGCTTGTGGGTGATTTTGGCAATCGTGTCGCCTAAGCCCCTTGACTTCATCGGCTTTTTTGCTGCCTGACATTTGGAACATCCTGGCTTTGACTGTTTTACAGGACCATTTGGCGCTGCTATAGCTTGAGCTTGTTTTTCAATGAATTCTTTTTTTGCTTCTAGCTCGGATCTAATCATTAATTGTGTGTATTCAGAATCCGGCCACAACTCTTCAGCAGTGTTTTTCTGGAGTTGTATTTTTTCGCATTTGGAACAATCTCGCCATACGGGAGTAGAACCAAAAAGACCAAGAGAACATGTCCTTGGCAAATCATCAGATTGGATCAAATCTGAACTGTGAGCGCAATTTGAGTAAATTGCCTCGTATTGGTAATTTAAACTCAAGGCCGCGCATGATTTGTGTGCTGTTGCTCTGTCTTTCATATTTGTTTCTTTTCTAACTACCGCAGTTAAAACTAAATTGTTTAGGACTCAAATCTACACACGCTGATGTAGTCAGAGTAGGTGAGTTTTCTGTAGGAATTCCACCTGAAAAATGTACGGCATAACCCCCCATACTGTTAATTTCAGATACTTCATTGCTTTCCTCTGGAGACAGTCCATATCTGCTGCACCTCGGTCTAGATGTGTATTTTCCTATTTGGATAAAGGTGACCCCTTCATCTGTTTTTTTCGAGTAATACAAAAATTTACCCATTGCGCCACAATTAGTATCAGCACAACCACAAGTTCCAGGGCACCCATTTGGATTACCTGAAGTCTCACCACAAGGCACTGTTACCACAACTTCGTAAAATTCTGTGCCAGCACAAACTATTTGTGTGTCGGAATCAACGTAAGTTGGTTCGTAGCCAGTGAAACGCATGTTTTCCCAATAAAAATCACCATCTGTGTTTGCTTGACCACGCGGCAACACATTAGATATTCCATAAGTAGCGCAATTACCAGCAGGGAAATCTCCGCAGGGAATGCCACTAACTGGGTGATTGCCAATCATTAAGTCTGGTCCGTTGTCGTTTGGGTATTCCTCTACAAATTTCGGATCACAACCTTGGCTGAAAACCATTTCGTATTTTGTGCTTCTTGCCAAAAAATGTGAACCGGCAAGTCTTTCGTACTCATTTTGCAAAGCTGGCCCGTTACCTACTCCAAAAGCGCAACGACAATCTTGCTGACAACCTTCGTCAAAAATATCGTTGTTAAAATAATAACAACCTTGATTACCGCAATCACTGCACCCTGCATTACATGGGCCTCTGCACGGCATTCTCCAATTCCAAGTGTCTTCAGGACTTGAATTGTTTACATATTCAAAATTTGTTCCGCATGGTGTTGCTGGTAAACACTGGCAAGGGTGTGGCCCTGGTGGTGGCTCCAGGTCTTTTGCCCACATACCTCTTTTTGTGTAACCAAAATTCGTAATTGTTCGAGGCCAACCCTGTTGACCAATCCCGCCACAAACTAAATCAACGTGCCAGTCCCAAAATTCTGATACGCAACCGCCTGCTTCTCCTCTTTTTTCACATGTCCACAGTGGCGTTCCTGTTTCGCAATACGGATCTATTTCAGCTTCACAGGACCAACCAGGTGTCGCACTAGCAACCCAAAATATGTATTCTTCTGTTCTTGGACAATCAGGGCAATCATTACTGCATTCGATGCAACCTTCACATAAGTTGCATTCACCACACTCTGTACAAACCTGAAAATTGCCTGGGTAATTTTCATAAACAGAATTGAAGACTAAAACCCACCAGTTTTGAATCATCAATACCCACCAGATGAACTTCTATTTCTGAATCGCCTTGGAATTACTTTGGACAACATATTCATCGTTCTTGATTCGTGTTGTTCAATTCTTTCTTGTTGTTGTGTTTGTTCAGAAGCTAGTCCACCAGTTTCACACGCAGCGCAGATTGAGTTAGGTACACAGAAATAGTATTCGCCACTAGCTTCGTGCTTAGACATCATCACAACTACGCCCGGTGATATTGATTGAACAAAAATAGAAATGGGTGCGCCTGCTGGGGTAGAGTTTTCTATACACGCTCTAGTTAAACCAGGAGGAAAAAAGTCATTGGTCAACCCTACTTCCATGGTGTTAAAGGCCGTGCCAGTAATTCCGCCCTCTAACTCTTCTGTAGAATTGGGTTCTTTGACCTCTACAAAAAAGTATGGCCCTGTACCCTCAGTTATCTTAGCTGGAAAAACCGGGGATTGAGCAGAACCACCACCTGACACATCCATGTACATAGAGTCTAAGATGGGTTTGTACCTCATAAGAGACACAACATCTTTAGCTATGCCTGCAACAAAGTCTCTGTACTCACGAGACAGAGGACTTTTCTGAGGAATGTTGTCAGAAGTAAAACCCATTATGAAATGCCCAAATCAGCAAGAGTCCAACAAGCACTGCTGTACGCTTGTATGTTTTCCCAAACATCTACTTGGTCGTATTTTTGTGTTCCATCCCCCTCAACTTCTCCGGGGATAAAAATAGTTTCTCTGAAACCCAAGCCACCACGAGCAGTAAATTCGTAAAAACCTTTGAACTTAAAGGTTTGGCTATTGCTAGAAGTTGTTGTGCCAAATTCGTCCATTTGAACACCGTCAAACCTTACGCTAAACGCATTGAACTTTTTATCGCCAATGGTAACGCTCTCAGAATTCAATCCGCCAACTTTCAAAATTGTGGTGTTTGACACAGGGCTGGTCAATGTTGCAAATGGTATCTGTATTTTGACCTGCGGAACCATTTCGGTTCTTGCAAACTGCTCTACCCCGCCACTGCTGACAGAAAAATCATCTGGGACCAAAATTGTTTCTTGCTCGCCGTTTGCTGAAATTTCTTTTGCTCTGTAGTAGCTCTTTCTAGCGTACATCTCAGCGCGGAACTGAACTGCCACAGTTGTTCCTGCACCTCCGCCCTGTACACCTGGTGTGACAAAGTATTGCAGAGTGACTAGGTATCTCTGGTCTCCCATGACTGAAACATCAATTGTCTGTAGAGGCAGTGTGTTGTTGTCTGGGTGTACAATTTCCCAATCGTTCTGTTGGGTTGCTCCGTCAGGGTCTACCCATAACGGCCCAAGAATGGTTTCGTAACTACCAGCAGAACCCGTGACCGCTGTCAGTTCACCGACAACAGTAGAGGCTGAAGTGGCGTCGTGATTGACATCTTCTATTGACGATGCGTCACTTTTGACAATCAACTTTCTTGTTGCTCGCATTCGAGAAACATCCCACCTGGAATGCTGGTAGGAAGTGCCGATTACGTTGTTGTGTAGAATTGTTGTTGTCATAGTGAGTAGAAGTATGTTGCTTCAGCAATGTAGAGCAGCCCAGCATCGGAGTTGTGCCGCCTACCTACTTTCTGAATAGTAACAGATTGAAGAGGCAAGTTTGCGTTGCTGTACTGCGTTTGCGGGTGCAGATCATGGCCAGAAGCATCGTCTATTGCAGCAATGAAATCTGTGATAATCGTGGTTTTGTCTGTGACATCGCCACCGTTTATCAAAAACTTACGAACAGCTCGCTCCAACTTATAGTTGCCAGAGGTGAACCCCGTGTAGCTGGAGCCTGGAATGTCATACGCAAGAATAGCAATTGCCATGACTACTCCAGTGTTCGTGAAAGTAGCGATGACACAGAACTGAGTTCAGCAAGAATTTGACGCATTGTAGCGTCTAATTCACCTAGCTTGGATTCAACTGCTGACATATCGACTTCGACTTTTTCTTCAGCCATGATTTTCCCAATTACAGGGTTTCGTTAGCTTCTTCAACTGGGTGGGTCTTGCCAGAGTATTTCTCAGAAATCCTGCCAGAGATCGTAATGCCGACCACTGGTTTTTCTAGATTCCAATCAATGACTATAGATTCTGGCACAACTCTCATGAAAATACGGGTTGCCTTGGGGGTTGATGATGACAACAATCTGTCTCCGCCAACTCCAAGAAGGAAACCAACGTCAATGTATTCTGTGGTTTCCAGGTTTGCCAAGCCTATTGCAAGAGAACTAGGAACTTCACCTTGAATGATCATCCTGCCTTTTACATAGTGCAGGCTTTTCATTTTTGTTTCTAGTTCTAAGTCGCCAGCAAGGTTTCCAGCAAACTCACCAGTAATGTCCATCACATCAGTGTTGTACTCAAAACGAACAGCAGTAGGTGCGATTCTAAAAACCGTACCATTGTATCCGAGTGTGGTATCAGAGAAAATGTATTCCTCTGAATTGCTTGCAGACCCAGCATCGGGCCGCAAGCCAGTGTGTGGAAACTTTGACCTACCTGGCATGTTGTCTCATTAAATCAAAGGTCGGTCATGTCGATAGAACACCAGTCTGGCGTTCCGGCAGTTCCACGGTTGCAATACAAAGTCGTGTTTGTTGCGCCGCCGTCTGTGCGAATGTAAAGTCCACCTCTACCAACACCGATGTTGTCAGTGTTGCTGGGTGCGCCAGATCCAACTTCGATGAACTTGCCTTCAAAAGGAGTTCCGATTTGGTCTGCTCCGAGGTTTGCGATAGCGTCATGTCCGGGCATTTTTCAATCCTTAACTGGGGAACGTAGTCCCGCTTCTGTTTGTGTAGTAGATACTACTTCTGTCGGTTTTGTGTCCGTATGGCATGATCCGATCCGACCTGTCGGTGTTCACACCAAAGTATTCAGTTCTGTGAGCTGCGCGGTCTTCCAAGATCGCAGCTTTAAGCTGGCCTTGATACAGCTTAAGAAACCTGCCAGCGTTAGGGCTGTCAGAGTAATTCTCAGCAATTGCAAGCGCGCCATTGATAACGACACCTTCGTACTTGTCAGGGATGCTGTCTGTAGCACTGTCCTTTGTGTACTTGTATCGCATTGTGTAATTTTCGTCTGGCAAAGGGTAGAACAGGAATCTGTCCTTGGAGTCGTCGTAAGCAACATACTGCGGTGTATCTGACAGCACTGGCTGGCCAGCATACAGGTCTCGCAGTGCGCCAATGTTGATTACTTCCACATGGTTGTGACCAGTGTTGACCTGGTGCGTCATGAATCCATCGACAGAGCCAAACGAAGTGCCAGCAGCGTGCATGACATGATAGAAAGTGAACGACACGCCAGTGCCGGTCTCGGCAACCGTGATTGATGTGTCAGCCAAGGTCATCCTGAATTTGTCTGTGCCGTCGTATGTAAAACTAGTAGGAATGTGGTATCCATCAGCAGCACCGAGACCACTGACTTTGACCATTGCAGTCACTTGGTCAGCACCAGATGATCCATTGCCAGCACCGTCGTGAGTAAAAACCCACTGCGGAAAATTGGCAAGAGTCTCAAGGCCAAAGTTGACCACACCACTTGTGACCTGTGGGCAAACTTCACTGCCTGTAGTTTCATTTAACTTAGAACCAGCCGCAGCGGTGTGAGAAAATGTTTCCGGGTCGTTCAGCACGATTACACCGGAGTCACTGAGCCAAGACCATCTGTGGGCAGCAAGCTCGCCCTGCATGGGGGTTGGAATCAAAAAATCCTTAATAGCCCTGTCTGCGATGTTGTTTAAGAAATCACCCGTAGAACCACCAGCGTTTGACGCATAGCCATATCCCAGGAAATATGCGACTTCGCTTTCAACTGTCGTTGCTGATACTGCCATTTTCAGCCTTTCTTTCGGTTGGTCCTACGGCTAACAACGCGCAGGTTTTTCCTGCGATTGTCTCTGGGATCACCATTTTTGTGATCCACTTCGCGTCCGTCACCCTTGCGCACTTTGCCAGACTTTGCCATTTTCTTTCTGGCAGAGTTACGACTTGCCCTAGCCTTCTTTTGTGATGGCTTTGCATGGTATGTGTCGTACTCTTTTCTGTAATTGCGCTTTTTCTTTGCCATTTAATACCTAAGACATGTAATGGCGTTGCCCAACGAATCTACTTTCGCACTTCCGATGTTGTAGCTAAACGCTAACTGCTGGAAAATTCCAATCCCAGTAAAACCAGTGAAGCCGACATTGACATCACTTAGATCGCATTCTTCTGGACCTGCTGGTGCTGTTGTTGCCGCAGCAACCACATCCATTAGAATGAAGGGGTCCATCTTTGCAGTGTCACCCCCAGCGCCGCCGCCAGTCATGTGCGTGAACTCTACACCAGTTGCTGTTTTAATTACCGCTTGGGTCGAGGCAGCAGCGGTTGTACCACTAGACACTGTTACGATTTGTGATGAGCCAAGGTAATAGAAGAACTTTCCGTCTTCGTTGTAGTTTGTCTGGCCGGGTTCACCAAAACCCATAACTCCGTAGACTTGCAATACTGCTGGATTGCTTCCACTACCATCACTACCGTCGAGTTTCAGCATGGGAATGACCATGCAACTTTGTGCGCCATTACAATCAACAAAAGCAACTTTGTTGTCGGCAAGTTGTGTGTCAAGGGTTGCTTTGCTCACGAAAGAACCGGGATCTCCAAACAGGTCATCACCACCATTGGCAAGTCCGCTGTCAGAGAGGAAAGTGAAACCTGTGTTGAAAGCCATTATTTCTTACCTGTCCTTTTGCCTGGTCCTCTTCGCGCACTAGTGCTGCGGAGAGTTGATTTCTTTCCCTTTGGGGGACTCTTTTTGCCGCCTTTACCCGGCCTACTAACACCGCCACCACCTTTAGGCATAACGCACCTTCTTTCTGTCGCGTAGACGCAACTCACTTGCCTCTGGAAGGCTTCTTCTTCTTCATGAAATTGTTCATCTTCTTCTTCATAGGAGACTTCTTGCCCATCTTCTTCATCGTCTTCTTCTTACCGCGCATTTTTGTTCCTTTCTGAAACATACTTTTTGAACTGCTCTGTGCAGTTGTCGTAGTAACCCTTGCTATCGAGCATTTCGCTGGCTTTCTTTAGATCAGACGCTCTTTGCATAAACACCATTGCGTAAGGTTCTTCAATCAAATGTGGCCAATTTTGCAGCTCTTGGTCCGGCTGTCCTGATTCTACTCCCAGCCCTGGGACAAATTCCATGGCAACAAGATCCATGTTCTTGTAACGCTTGTTCTCTATTTTGCAGACCCACCCTAGAGTGCCAAAATGCACCCTGTCTTTGATTACATGTATATGCAATTTGCATGAATCGTCCCAAGTGTCCAAGTATCTGTTTATGTGACTTGGTCTGCCGAAAGTCACTTTTACTTGTTTTTTCTTCCAAGCCTTTTTGGCAAAAGGGCAGGCTGATAATCCATTAAAAAATTTACTTGGTTTGCTGAGTACATGATCTGTCCAGAGTAAAAGCTCTTTTTTGACCTTTCGCCTCCAGAAGATTTGTCTCAGCAACTGCAATCCCATTTTCTCAATGCCTTATTAATTCTGCTCTTTGGGTCTCTTGCTGTCTTTGCGCTAGTCAGCTTTGATTTCATCCCACACATTCTAGAGCAAAAAGATTTTCTTCGCCCAGCAGCCTTCTTGCTAGTTTTAGCTTTCTTGGCGCTGACTGGTGGCTTGAGAGTTCCTTTTTTGTAACTGCGTCGGCCCTTGGCGTTCAACCCGCCACTTGGGCTTTTGCCTGCTTTACGCTGCCAAGCTGGTGTTTTCTTTGCCATTTCACTTCTTCTTTGCTGTCTTTTTAGATCGCTTGAATGCCTTGTTCGTTGGCGCACCCTTTGTGCCCGGCTTTCTCATCTTTTCGCCAGAGCCAGCCTTAATTCTCTTTCTCTTTGCGTGAATGTTTGCGTACAAACCTCTTTTAGCCATCTTGATCACCTGAACTTGGAGTGTAAAAAAGCATAAAACCCTGGCATTCAGGGCAAGAATAATTGGAGACCATCAGCCACTCTTCAGTGTCGTGGCCGCAATCTTCAGCGTCATGGTCTCCTCCATGAATCATTTCTGCTCCGCAGTTACATTTCATCGTCATCGTCCTCTTCTTCATCGTCATGTGCGTCAATAATCATTAGCCTGTCCATGGCAATGTCAAATAACACGCCAGAGACCTGCCACTTATCAAGCTCAAATTCAGTCATCCAGTAAGCAACATGCTTCTCGACTTCCATTTTCATCTTTTGGGCGGGGCTAATCACTGTGGCATCCTTATCAATTCAGCATCCCAGCATTTGCCGTTCAGCCTAGATGGCCTGTCCCAGACGCATTCTACAACAATTATTGCCGCGCCCCACATGCTTGTATCTTTTCTCTTTGCGTAATTAGGCTTCAGGGGGCCACATGTGCCGACATTGGCATACCAGAAGGGCAGAGGCACTTTCTTTGTTCTCATCGACTGAGTGGGTTCTACGGGCCTGTGGGTGTGGCCTCTGACTGTGAGGCCAAATGGTATCCACCCTGCGCACTGCATCATTTGTAGGCCTTCTAGCTCATCGCTGGTCATAGAGCAGTCAAAGCCATGATAGAAAAGGCATTGCCCTACTTTGTATATTCCCTTGCGAGACTTTTCGTATGGGACCCAGTGCCACTGTTCAAACTCATCTCCGAACTCTGGGTGATTACGCCAGTCAACCAGGCTTCTGAGAGACCTGGGTATTCTCCTGGGGTCTGTGGCAAGAATGTTGTCATCGTGGTTTCCAGTGCAAATCCATCTGTTGCAGCCATTTGGCAACACATCTCGTATCGATCTGAGCAGATTAGCCCCATGTTCGTATTCATCAGACAGCGTGTGGGTGTCTTCGTTCGGGTGAACGGATGCTGCGCTTGACTCAAAAACATCCCCAAGATGACCGAAGTGGGTCAAATCGGGGATGTTGGAAAGGGTGTCTAATATCCACCTGTGGGTTTCTGGAGGGGTAAACGGTGAGTGAGTGCAGGATATTGCTGCAATCTTTGCTTTACGCCTTTCCGTCATCTCGCCTCCAGACATCAAGTGTTCCGAATTGTCATCGGCATTAGGCTCTATTCTGGTTTAAGTAAAACGAAAAATTACGGACCACCGCCAATGGTTCCATCTGAGTTGGTGTCGAGAGCTTCTGAGAGCTGCTGAAACTTCTCAACCTGTCCGTCTCGGACAGTCTTGATTGCTCCAATCGAGCCAGCACCCATCACAGTACCGAGAATCATGTATTCTGCGGTTTGCATTCCATTTTCGTCTGCAAGAAAAGCCTTGATTCGATCAACCACTGTACTTGCCCCCGGTGATCAGCTTGAGAAATGGCGTCTTGAAGACAATGCCAGCGCCAAAGCTGGCTCCAGCCAGAAGCAGCATGAACCAAAATGTACCGAGGAAACTAGAGAAACTTGCGAGAGTAATCATTTTTTCTTCTTCTCCAAAAGGATTTGTTTGACAATCTTGTACGTCCAAGCTGCCGAGATGCACCCGGTGAACACCACCAGGGGGTAGAAAAGGTAATCATCGTACTTTGCCACCATATAGTTTAGGACCGTCAGTATCAAACCGCCAATTACTGGATACCAGCCTCTGGCACCCTTAGTAATCACGAGAAGAACCATGCCAGCAAGAAGACAAAGCCCTCCGACAACACTCAACACGCTGAGAGGCTCAGAAGCCGATATTTCCTTGATTGCTGACACGGCAGTATCTTTGCCGGTCGGTGCAAGTGTGATGGATCGGCACCCAGATGCCATGAGGAAGGCCAGGCTTGTTGTGGCAGCTTTGATCATATGTCGTTTATGCTTTTTCGTATGGTGAATGCCTTGTCAAAGTGCTTTGACAGAGTGGCTTTATTGTCTTTGATTCTGTGATCGTGGGCTTCTAGCTTTTTCTCTATGCCAGCCAGCCTGCTGTTTACCTTCCAGAGAAACGCAAACACGCCAAGAACTGCCGGTCCAGCAATTCCAACCGCGATCGATGTGAGATGTTCTTCCATGTTGCCTACTGCCCCTGTAATTCCAGTCGCTCTAGTCGAGTTTTTAGATCCGCGATGTTCTCGTTGTGCTTGGAATCATTGGCCTCAGACAGCACCTGTGACTTGACTAAGTCCTGGGATATTTGACTCAGTTGCGATATCTGCATTCCATGGAACGTGATTTCTTGATCACGCCTTCCCATTGACAGAAACACGCCTGCTGCGGCTGCTGCAATCACAATTGTTTGGACTGCCGCCCACATCCCCGCTGTACCACTCTTGCCATGATCCATTGATTTTTCGCCACTCTGTTTGGTTACGGTTTCAGTGAAGACGCACCGACCCCTAGCACTATGCTCCTTATCGGAAAAACCGATGGGGAACATTACCCATCACGGACTGGCGGAGAAGGCAGTGTGTCGGTACGCCGACCTTCTCGATGGGTCACAATCGGCACACAGAGCCAGCCGCTGGCTGCTTGGATGCCCCTTAGAGCTTACCCCACCAAGCAAGGGTTGGTATCTAGACCTATGCCGTCGCGTCGGACGCGACTAAAAGACCACCGCCTGCCCCTCTTCGATCCACATTTTGAGGAAGGGGCAGGCAGCGGTTGCAACTGGAGTTTTTAAGGAGGGCATTCCACAGTGATGTGGACCCTAGTTATCTTATCGTCTGATTTCGCCTGTGTCACACTGAGATTTTTGATATGTGCATTTGAATCGTCAGCAATCAGGCAGAGGCACTTTTTCTTGGAACGAGGCCCTGGTTCTCGGATCACATCGAGAGGTAGTTTTACGGCTCCATAAAGATTGTCAGGGTCCATTGCTCTCTTTCTGAAACCATACTCCCTGTGTATTGTTATGTCAACCGGATCGTGAAAAGGATTCACTTCATCGCCGTAGATCATCATCAGTTCCAGTAGCTTTTTGTGTTCAGCCATTCTGGTTCTGAAGTGCATTCTCATAAACCTGTTGGGGCTGATGAGATCGTAGTCTGGGATTGTGCATTTCCAGATCATTGTCCTTTGATTATCTCCAGTAAATCTTTCCTAGTTGCACCTTGCTCAACGAATTCTCTTACGTCTTTCGCTGGCGGGACTGCGACGGTAACGGATTTGCAGCATTGTGTCAAAGCGCTTGCCAATCTTTCTGCTCCATCTAATCCTGGCCCATCGCAGTCTGCCATGATTGCTATGTGTCTTCCTTTGACAAACTCGCAAATCAAATCAGTTCCGCTGTTGCAAGACGGCCTGCCGATGGCATCAAACTTCATGTCCAACATGCAAGCAGTGTCGGTTGGACCCTCGCAAATTACTAATCCACCCTTGCCACTTAGTTTGTTTGGTATGAATAGCCCTTGCTTGGAACCCTTGATCGCCCACTTCTTGCCCTGCATGTTTCTCATGCGAACGCCTAGCAACCTGTTCCCCATCCTGAGCATCGGAAAACTGTAGGCATCTTGTTGTGGCGAGAAGCCGACATTGAGTCTTTTCAATGAATCGACCGAAACACCTAGATTCTCAGACAAAACAGAGACTCGTTCTTCAGTGATCGATCTGGCCAGCTTGCGCGCGATGAT
>Ga0209348_1000391_pt1 | contig 23674 bp, 9 predicted proteins | sample ETNvirenome_2_30_FD_184065 | JGI IMG/M metagenome (GOLD analysis project Ga0209348, IMG submission 184065) | Marine viral communities from the Pacific Ocean - ETNP_2_30 (SPAdes) (version 2) | ecosystem: Environmental > Aquatic > Marine > Oceanic | place: Pacific Ocean | collected 2013-06-22
CCGTCGATCCAGCCTTCCATTCATAGTAGGTCTGAGCGGCAGCGACGTTCGTTATAGTGTTAATAATGAAGAATCTATCAGTTGCACCATAGAGTGTGGTTGAGAATCCGATAGCATCACCGACTAGTAGACTTGATGAAATATTGTCTACTTCCATAATTGTTCCTTTCTGTCCTGTGACTGAACTTGCTGCAGTTCCAACTGTAATTGAACCAACACCAGAACTTGCCTCAGCACCAGCACCGAACCAGATGATCTCACCGTCTACGAAACCAGTGGTTCCGATTCCAGCGTTACCATATCCAGACTGATACTTGAAGTAAATCTTATCAGCAGTAGTTTGGTCATTCAAGAACCATCCAGAAGCCTTAGATGTCTGACCGAACATTGTAGCACCGATTGCTAATGTTCCTGCCTTAGTTACACCTTGGACAGCTGCCATGTCTCCGAAGAGTTTTGCAGTTCTTGGGACTTCATCAGTTGAGAAACCAGATGAGATAACACCGTAGTCTCCGTAAGAGTTGTTTCCACCAACACCCCTGATTCTTGATCCACCACCTGAGTAGTAACCCCACTTAGCGTAGTATGTGAAACAGGAAACGATTTCAGCGATTGCACCCTTATCAAGAATGTAACCAGCACCGTCAGATGCAACGTGGGTGAACGCATCGAACACCATTGATTTCGCACCTTGGGTGTGTACTCCACCATCGATGAATACACCGACACCACCACCACCGAATCTGCCACTCTCAGTTGCAGGGTCGGAGAAACAAGTACAGTCTTTAACGTAAGGTGACTTGTTATCGATTGGTGAATCTGGGTTCAAGGAGATGAATACACCAGCAGCAGTTGTACCAATACCAGTTCTTAGGTTAGCATTGTCAAGAACTAGAGGAGCGTTAGGATCATAGTAGAATCCTTCCATTCCTTTCATGGAGATCGCCTGAATTGTTGTAGCATCAGACATCTTGAACATGTGACTCCTGTTGTTAGGAGTTACAGAATCATCAGATGTTCCATCTTTAGGAAGAACCTGTGAACCTCTAAGTGCGTTACCGATAATAGAAGTGAAAGGAGGAACTTTAACTGGTAACTGTTCGTAGAACTGAGACGCAGATAGTTTCAAGATAGCAGGTGTTAGGTCTGTTACCTTACCGCCTTCAACGTATGTGTGGTTGATTGTTGAGATACCAACGTTACACTTGAAGTTGTCAATGTCGGCAACTTCTAGAACCTCATAGTAAGACTTAGCAACCTTATCAGGATACTTGGTTGTTGTTAGACCAACGAAAGCAGTACCACCAGAAACATAGAGGTAATCAGTAGTTGAAACACCTACGTTTAGAGTGATTGAGTTAGAGTCGGGAACACCTTGAACCAAGAATTCATAAGTACCTTGAGTATGTACAGCAGGGAACTTACCAGTGATTGTCTGGTTATCAGATGCAGTACCAACGTTAATTGTAATTGTGTTGGTTGTAACAGCAGTAATGTTTAGAGCAGTGTTGTATGCAGGGTCTGGGTTTCCGTCTCCAGCAACAGCACGAGGATATGGGTGATCAGTTGTATAACCGTCCATTGAACAACGGAATGTCATACCTTCTGTCTCTAGTCTTACAGATGTACCAACTGTTAATGTGTGTGGTCCAATTGTACAAACCATGTCACCAGTTGCTTGGTTGTAAGAAACCGCACTTGGTTGATGATCAATGATTGGAGATGTACCAACGTTTACAGTGAATGTATCAGTTGTTGTACCTGTAATTGATAACTGTTGTCCTTGAGCAGGGTCTTTGCCAGGTCTAGGATATGTCTTCTGAGAACCATTGTTGTTCATCGTACAGGTGAACGTAAATGCGTTATCAGCAATAGTAACTTTATCAGAAGTTGATAAACTATGACCAGTAAGAGTCATAGTGAAGTTACCGTTCAATGGGTCGTATGTTGCACTTGTTGGAGTGACACTAGATCCACCAACAACTGTGACTCCGTTTGTTGCACAACTGTTGAATGTATGGGTGTAGTTACCACCAGATTGGATAGCGTTTGTTAATGCACTCTGGAATGTATGAGCAAACTGAGCAGAACCTGTGTATTGAACACTTAAGTTTCTGATTCTAACTTTTTCGCCAATTGCAACTTCGGGAGCAGCACCAAGACCAATAGCAGTAATTGTTGCAAGACCAACTGCCTTGTTATAGGTCATACCCAAGACATTGAATACGTTACCTCCAGATAGACACTCAAACTGAATATCTTGTAACTGAACGAAAGTACCAGTGTTTAATAGACCGTGACCAGGCGCAGTAACCGTTGCCACACCAGTGGAAGCGGTATACACCATGTTAGTGATGTCTGTTGTAGGACGAGCAGATTGGCAAGCCTGTTTAATAGTCTTAAACGCCAAGTTAGGTGCAAGACCATTGTTTGTGTCGAGTCCGTCTTCGGAGTCAACGTAGTAAATTCTAGTCTGGTTTCCTACAATCTCGTAGCCAGGCATTCCATTTGACTGAACTGCGAGTGCGTAACCTGTAGATCCAATACCGATTCTTACGTTACCTGAGTTGTAACTTAATAAGTCACCCTTAGTGTTAAGAGCAGCGGATGAATCTCCTGATGCAAGTACTTCCCAGAATGTTCCGATTCCAGCAGTAGGAATCACATTTGTATGAGAATTACCAATAGAGATGTAAGAGTCTGAACCGTATCTTGCAACGTGGCCTGGATGATAGTTGAAGGTAGTGGAGAAGCCACCTTTAAATTCAAATCCTTTGACGAGAAGATCCCAAACATCAGTACCACTATATCCTTGAGGGAAGATAGATCCTACACCAACCTGTAACGGAGAAACGTTGGTTGTAACACCGACCTTATGACGGTAGATATTACCACCATACTGGATAAGATCGCCTCTGTAATATGTACCCTCAGTATATGTTGAAGCCGCACCAGCAAGACCATCAGATAAGATACTCCACTTAGCGTTAGGGTCTGTAGAAATACCCAAATACTGTGGAGGTTGGAAACCAGCAAGAGAAGTGGATAACGCAACATAAGATGAACCGTTGAAGTTTACAACGTCACCTGATTGGTATTCACTATTTTGATCCCACTCACCCTCGTTTTGAAATCCTTTTACATACTCAGTAACTTTCGTTTCATCGATGAAAGTTCCTGCTGAAGTATGTGCAGTTGTAACTCTGTAAACAACGTTACCGAATTTTACTAAGTCGTTAATACGATAGTAAACTCCAGAAGCCCATTGTCCTTTTTGTTCTAAACCTTCGATATGGACGTTCCATTTGGAAAGGTCGTTGGAATAAAAGTCACTGACGTTAGCGGTTGACGTGTGGTTTTCGATTGCCACATAAGTATTACCACCAAACTTGGCGATGTCGTCAATTAGGTAGCTTTTGTTAACTGCCCAATCACCTGTCCAGTTGAATTTTACTCTTCCAAGTCTAAACTCAGCCATTTTTTCTCCGTGTAATTATCTGAGGGGGGATTTTTTTACTTTGGTCCGATGGAATTATAAGCGTAGTCAGGCCCATTGAACCTTATAACGAAAAAGCCATCATCATCTATGTAATAGTATAAGTTTCTGCGGTCAAAGCGAATCTGTTGGTATTTATCATTCGGATCATCTACGAATTTTTTGACCGTTGCAATATCATTACGAATGACAGATGTTTTACCAACACCAACATCATAGCAACCATAATCAACACCATCACCGAATTCTGGTATAGCAGTTCCATCGTTACGATAGAATTCTCCTAGTTCTGTTGAAGCAGCACTAACTTTTGAAAAGTAGAGCATATCGTCCGCATCTCTTCTGAGTGCATACACGAAAAAACCCGACGATTCGGAGGGGTCAAACTGTCCAGAAATTGAATTACTTAGCGTAAGTGCCATAGTTAACTTGCCCTATTGTTGAATACTTTCCAAAGAGATCCATTCCAAATAAAAGTCACTGACGCACCCGACACGTCCATAATAAATGGGGAAGATTCTCTAACTAAATGTCCATTCTCAAAACTGTACGTTGATGTAACACTCACAGGATTAATACTAAAAAAGTTCGCAAAGTCTTCAATTGATACCCAGTCACCAACTGCACGAGGAGTTGGCATCGCTAAGCTAAAACCGCCTGGAGTATTTTGGGAATCAGTAGTATACTTTTGGTTAGTCGCCAATGTATATGGTCCAGAAACGAACGTCCATCTTGCTTTTGCAAGTTCAAATCCGCCAGGTGTTGAGCCATCGTGAACAACAGCAGTATTCTTGTCAGTATCTACTGTTATTTCTGCTAACGCCCCAGTGAAGTTAAAGTGCTCAGCTGTAGTTCCTTTTCTGAATTGGACCTGTTTAGTCATGCTATTTTGATCAAATAGTTATGCTTCTCCATTTATTTATAGGAATTAAATAATAACAACGTAAGTTCTTGGTTCCTCGAAGGTGATCTTCTCAGTTGGAGAAGCACCGAAGGTGTTAATCTGACCAATGCCAACGTAAGTTGCACGAGCAAGAGATTCTTTAGATCCAGCAAGTCCTTTGAATCTTCCTTGAGTCTCGTAGTTGGCAAAGGTGAAGGATTCTGAAGCAGATCCACTGGTCTGATAAAGGACTGCAACACCAATTCCAATCGAAGGTGTGTAATCGACAAATGGATGTACAAGTGGTGTATTGGAGAATGTAAATCCACCTGATGTGCCTGGATCTTTGTCATCTCCGTAGTAACCATAGTTCTGAATTTCTCTCGTATCGCCGATACCAGATATTGTTGCAATACCAGATGCTGTAGGTGAGTACAACCAGTGAAGTTTGGTAATTGCGGATGCACCCTTTGTATCGAAGAGAACTGTTCCTTCGAGATCGTCTGCTGTAAATCTGACAATAGATCCACCAGAGATGGTAGCAATACCAACACCAATCTCTCTGACAAGATCCACCTCGTCGGCAGATCCAGAAATTGTTGTAATTCCAGATGCTGTGTACAGAGGTGTGTAATCGATATCTGGATGTGTAAGTTCTCCAGATAGTGTGAGTGTACCAGATGGAACGAAGTCTTGGAATACTTGGATTGGTCTGTATTCCGCAGCACCTGTGATATCTGTAAGTATTGCTCTTGCAGCAGATGGTTCGACTGTTGACTCGGCAGCACCACCAAATACACTGAATGTACCAGATCCGTCGTGAGATAATTTGACACCAGTGACAGGATTGATATCTCTTCTGAGCGTGAGAGTTCCTGTTCCTTCCCATTCGTATTCTCTGCGAGCAGTTGCTGTTCCAGATAGTGTAAGTGTTGCAGTATTCTCTGGAGAATTTGCAATGAAACTTTCTTCTGCCGTTCCATTGAATATGGAGGTTCCAGCAACAAGTTCTGCACTTGCTTTGTTCTCGGATAGTCCACCGATTGCAAATAGAGATCCACCACCAACTTCGGAGAATGTTGTTGCTTCGTCTTGAGCAGCACCCTCGTAAGTATATCCTCCAGCACCATCTGTTTTGTAGATCCTGATGATACTTTCTTCTGTGAGAATACCACCTTCCTGACGGATAGTAATTTGACCAGATGTGCCTGGATCTTTGTCGTCTCCATAGTATCCAAAGACTGTGATTGGTCTTGCTTCTGCTCCAGTTGTCTGGAAGTCGAATAGGAGAGATCCAGCACCAAACTCGGTAGCGGGAACAAATCTTTCCTTCGCACCAAATTCGACTCCGTTGAGATCTCCTTGTTCGTCTGGGCCTCCAACACCGTTTCCAGCAGTACCAATACCAAGAATGTAGATAACACCGTGAGTTGATATAGGTGCGTTTGTTCTGGATATCGAACGACCATCGAGTTTGAGGACAGGACCAACAGATGGATATTTCGGAATAAACCTTGTAGTAACAATGCCAGGATCTCCGTACTCTCCACCAGCACCGCCAGGAAGGATGGTAAGACCTGTTTCGATACCAATGTTCCTGTCGATACCATAATGAGGTGTGTAGTCGATATCTGGGTGAGTAAGTTCCCCAACAAGACGTAGTGTTGCTTTTTGTGACTGTGTAGCGTATGTAAGTTTGAGCTCTGTGTATCCGCCACCAAAAATGTGTAGGTAGGTTCCTTCTGGTGGATCGAAGCTGGACTTGACAACTGCACTGCCTGTGAATGTCTGAATACCAACAGGAGAAACATGATCGATAACTCTTGAGTAAGTGGTAATTCCAACTCCTCTTGAGAGAGTAAGATCTCCAGATCCAACAAATGCGTTTGTTTTTCTTTCGGTTGAAATGCCAGAGATATCGAATAGAACTGTTCCTTCTGGAGTCTGAGCAATGTATCTCTCCTCAGAACCACCAACGAAGTCAAATAGTGTTGTTGTACTACTTGCAACAGCGACTGCCTCTGGAGCAGAACCAAAGATGGTAATTGTACCAGTACCAGAGTAGAATGGAATGAATACTGGAACGTTTTGTTCCATTCCTCCAGTAAAGTTGGCACTTCCAAATGGGAATATAGATGGACTTGGTGTAGGATCATCAATCCATCCATAGTCAATATATCCTTTGTTGATACTTTGTTGATCAAATCCAGTGTCGAATGGATAAGTTCTAGTGTATGGTCTGCCACCAACAGAACTGAATCCAATAGTACCATAGTCTTCAGATGTTGAGTTGGAGGCAAAATTGATATCATATTGTTGATTCTTATCAAACGATGGAAGAACACCAGCTCCACCAACTGCCTCATCATAGGTTTGATCTGAGTTAGAACTATCAAATGTGAGACTGGAAGCGTCAAGAGAATCAACACTTGATATTCCAATACCAAGAACGTTGAATCCAAATCCACGACCAACATCTTCTCTCGATATAAGACCATAATCTTCATTCTCAGATCCAAATGATATGGATGATTCATTATAAGAATCTGTATTCTTCTCAAATATGTCCTTACCAGTAAAGCTGAGAATTCCACCGAGCTCATCATCAGGAATATTAATCTTACGAGAGTATGTCTGATAAGGTTCCCTACCCTGACTGAAGGTTCCTGTACCGATACCAGTGATATGTGGAGCAAAGTTGACATCTGCAACACCAGATATAAACTGATAATCTCCAACCAAGTATGCCTTGGTGCTGGATTCCGCACCACCACCAAACTTGAATAGTGAACCAGATCCTTCTGGTATGAATGGTGTAATAGACTCATTACCAGTACCAAGGATACTGAATTGACCTTCTTCACCGAAGACTGTATGTTGTGGAGCCTGACTGAACCAGTTTGCACCGAAGATGTTGATGCCAGCCTTGTATGTGGCAATACCAGTAATACCAGAGGACTCGTATTGAATTGCAGCTGCAATATCGAGATCTTCTGAAAGTAGGAATGTTGCAATACCTGTAATATCTCCAGTATCGACAACCAGTTTGGATTCTCCAGTAGAGAATGTGATATCTCTGTTTGGATAATGTTGACCACCAATCTGAACGTAGTTGAACGCTGGAAGTAATAATCCCCAGTTTTCCGCTGACTTGGGTATAGTCTCGTCGTTTGTATTGATGACACCCCAATCTTCGTAAGACTGAGTTGGAGTCTCTGTAATTTTGCCCCAATCGGCTTCTTCTGTTTTCTGATCTCCAAGAGGAGAGAACCATGATGGAGTGTATACAGGAACACCCTGATCCATCTCTCCAGTAATATCGAAGAGATTGACATTTCCGTCTGCCTTTGCAATCTGAACATTAGTGACTCCACCACTAATATCAAACAGTACAGTTCTAGCACCGACACCAAGAGTAAGTTTGATACCAGAAACAGAACCAGATGGTCTGATAAGTGCAGTTGAAGCTGCAGATTCAGCAGATCTGACTTCATTACCAGTTCCAGATATATCAAATAGAACTGTACTAATAACAGTTGCAGGGACGAATGCCTCATCTGCACTACCAGATGCAGTGATTGTATCACCGACACCGAAGATTGTACTTTGTGGAGCCTGACTGAAGAAGTTGGTTCCAGAGAATGTTGCTGTACCAGATCCGTTGAATACATATGTATTTTTGAGATCGAGACTTCCCTCTTTCTTGAACGTACCAGAACCTTCATATCCTCTGACGATAGCATCGTTACCTTTAACAAAGGTTGCCTGATATTCGTCAAGGAATATTCCACCTTGTAATTGTTGTTCTATTACACCATAATCTTCAGCAGAAGTAGGTGTGTCTAGTATATTTCCGTAACTTACAAATTCTACCTGATCTTCGTCAGAGAATGATCTCTCCTTCGCAAGAGGATCTGTGATAACCTCGTCAAATGTGACATTGAGATTATCGAAGGATGCTCCTTCTCTAACTGTAATTGTGCCGTTATCTTCTTTCTCGAATACGTCAGACTCAGATCTGGCGTAGTTGTATATAACTTTCTCAACATCAAATACTCTCGTATCTCCACCCTTAACTCTAAAGGCGTTTTTGATTACAGGGAGGTATGCCTGATCATAAGGAGTTGTAGTTGTACCACTTACACTTAATGTACCACTACCATCATAAGGATAAACTTGGTCTAGATCGTTTACTGATAGGCCAGACTTGGCAATCGTACCAGAACCATCGTAGTTTGCTTTTGATATAGATTCGCTTGCAGTCCCAGATGGGATGAAGATGACAGGCCCTGCCGCTCCGAGATCTGGTATGACAACTCTTTCAAGTCCAGAACCAATCTCGTGAATTGTACCAGAACCAACCCAAGGGGTTACTGCCTTCTCTAGTGCAGAATCATTTACATCAAACAGTACAGTATTTGCGTTCTCTGGAATCCATTGAGATCTTGATCTACCGAACTCATCTCTTCCATCTACTACATTTATTGGGCCAAATGGGACTACATCTGCTAATGTAGTAACTAATCCCCTATCATTTACAAAGAAAAAATTCTCGTCTCTTTCGGGTTCTACACTTTGATTTATGTCGCCATAGTCAATATTCTCCACTGACGAAACGGTAATGCTTCCACCGTCAAACGTAGTGAATTCGTCTATCTTTGTATTGTCGTAGACAAATACTGTCAAAGAGTTCTCCGAATAAAAAGACCCTGCCTTAGTTATAAAGCAGAGTCCACATATTGATATTTAGTGTTTCTATTAGTCGAGTGCGACGTTTAGAGTAATCTTGATTTGGTCTCCGTTGTTCTGAATGTTGTATGGGCCGTTTGTGAATCTTTCAGCGTACATGATAGAACTGTAAAGAGTCGCAGTGTTAAGTCCAAGAACACCGTTTGATGTAGCAGTCATAGATGGAGTTGTTACAAACTCATCTGCGTTTGGTACGTCGAATACAGTGTAAACATTAGATTCAAGAGTTGTATTACCAGCACCAGAGTTAATGTAAAGGATGTCTCCAGCCTTAAGTCCGTGGTTAGTAATTGAAATTTTACCGAAACTGAATGTAACTGATGGGTCAGTAGCAACCTGTATGTTATCTACAAGAGGTTTGTCTAAGTAAATCGTTCGATAACTTCGGTCAATACCGATAATCTTCGTTCCTGTTGCAACACCAGCGTTACCAGCAACGAACTGTCCAAGAGTTAGATCGTCAATGCTAACTTGTGGGTCAATAGTGATATAAGAGTTACCAACAATACCGATAGTTGGGTCGGTGTTATTACCTTTAGTAACTGTGGTTCCAATACCAACACTTGCACCGTGTACAACACCCTGTACTGCAACAGGCATGTTATTTGCTCTAGTTACATAGTAACCGTAGATGTTACCAGCAGGGCCAGTGAAAGTAAAAGTCTGTTCTGGGTATGTGGCAGTTGTTCCAGATCCAACGTTCTTAATTACCCATCTAGCACCATTCAACAGAATACCATACTGTTGGTTATAGTCTTGATCTCCTCTGTTGTTTACACAGACAGGATAACCAGTGTTTGCAGTTGTACCGTAACCATTAACGTTTCCGTCAATATATGGCTCAAAGTATGCTGTTGCAGTCGGAACATCCCCCTCGGCAGGAGTTGTGTTACTTGTAAAAAGTTTTAATACAAGATTTCGCGGTGATGTATCTTCTAAATCTGCGACAAAGTTATTCTGAGCGATCAGATAACGTAGCGACTCAATTTCACCAATATTAGGAACGAGTAATGCCATTGAAAAACTACCTCTAGGGGTCTAGTTGAACTAAGAACTAATGTTATTTATAATTTTAATTTTAGAGAGATTAGTAATCTCCTAATATTATTCACACTGATTACGTCAAATCGGAGGATTTCTCCAGCTGTAATCGTGGTCGTCCAATTATTTAGGACATCATCAAAGTATTTATCAGTATTCGTAAGTTGAACTCTTTGAGCAGCAGTTATGCTATTAAAATTAGGATAATCTGCAAAGGTACACTTTGATATATCAAATACTATATCACCAGTCTGATCAGACAAAACTCTGATATTTTCTATGACTCCAGTGACATCTATTGTCAATTTACCTTTATCACCAACTTGCATAGGAAGACTTCCACTATCAATAACATAATTGACAGTCCTTGTTAAGTCTGCAGCTGCAGCAAGGGCAATCATTACGATATCATCATTTACAGTTGGAGGAGTTGTAAAAACAACTTGACTTCCAGATATATTGTAATCATTTGCAGGGTCTAGGAAGAGACCATTCTTGGTTACAATAAGTTGTTGATTATTATTAGGAGTGTAGGGAGCTCCCTGATCATTTAAGGAAAATGTGGTTTCGGAACCATCTTGTGCTGGTGTTTTACCAATAATGATATTACCATATTGGATCGACTTCGAGGGAATCTCGTAGTCTACACCGACATTGTAACTGCCAGGTTCGTTTAACGTTACTAGATAATCTGCCATTACGTTACGCCTGGAATTACAAGAACATTTCCCTGTATTGGTCTAGTCTTATACGCATTAGGCGATGTTAAAACCAGATCATACACATATCTTCCACCTTCTATAGTAGTAGTAATCGTACTAGCCATAGCTACTTTTATTTGCCCATTGACCCTATTAGGGAATGTAACAACAAAAGAATTTGACTTTGTTGCAGCAGGGTGTTTCTTTATTTTAGCTTCTCCAGTATAACCAGTTAGATTTAAAGAACTTGAATCTTCATTCCTGACGGTAAAAGTTGCCTCAAAATCTACACCTTGATCTAAAACTAGATTAATACTTCTTGCTGTCATCTGTCAGAAGGGTTTTAGTTATTTATCTAATTTACTTAAAATTAGTTTCATCATATCTTTGAGTTCATCAACATCATCCTTTAGTTTATCCATTTCACTTACCTCTTTCATCTTCTGTTCTTTTAACTTGAGGTATTCATCATATTGAGAATTGGAACAATTTATAATTGCTCCTGATTCATCATCTCTGTAAAGAGATCCACTATCTTTTACCTTCAACTTCATTAGATAGATGCGATAGCTCTTAGGTCACGAATCTTAGGAACATAAGCAAAGTTAGTTCCTGACATGACAATCTTGATCTGGAATCCGTTGAACTGTGGAAGATTCTTTACATTGAACTCATATTCTTTGTAATCAGCTGCCGTTGTTGATGATAGAATTCTCCTATCAGGTTTTCCATTACTCTTTGCTGGATCTATAACTCTACCCAAGTTATCTAAGTTATCAAAGCCTGGGAATAGTTCAAATAACTGATATTGTGGTGGAGCATCAATTCTGAATACTCTGTACATCACTCTAATATCGTTGGTAGAATGTCTATAAGCATCAAACATAACCTTCAAACCATCTGCAGCCTTCTCAAGATTTACTATCTTAGAAAGATATATCGCTGCACTTGGATCACTGTCAAGAGAGTTGACTCTACGATCTGTAGCATAATTTGAAACTTTAGAGTTCAATCTATCCATAATAGTAATCATGTTGACTCTATCCAAGTCAATCATAGGACTTACTTTAGTATCCTCAGTTGATAGGAAACACTGTAATGTGAATGATTTTCTGCCTGGGAAATCAATTAACTTATCTAATTCATTTGTTTTAGATGCAATTAATCTTGGCACAGTTAGTTCGTTATTACTGTTAAGTGATACTGGTTGAAATCCCTGATCCACAAATGCACCTAGACTTCCATCTGGACTATTGCTACTAAATGATCTAATTCTAGCTTGTATGTCTGTTCCATCAGGAAGTAGAGTAGCGACATTAGGTCTAACAACATTGAAAGCAATGTTTTGTGTTGCCATTGGGCCGTATGGAGTATTGACCTGTACATATTGTTGATCATAACTACCACCTGATTTGGTTTCGTTAAAGAACAATTCAGGCAATCCAGCTGCATTTCCAGTAGCTCTGTCTATTCCACGACTTGAAATACCAACCTTTATCCAGTAATGGTCTACATCAATTGGATATGTGGAAGAGTCTGTTTCTGAGAACTTATGAGATGTATTAATTCTTCTCAATGATACACCATTCATTTCATACTTGAATATCTTATCATTGATAGCATAATCACCAGCCTTAGTTTCATCAAGAGATCTTGTGATGTTATTCAAAGAAGATGATGAAGTAGTTACACCTGTATATCTGATAATCTCACTTCCAATCTTAGCATAGCCTGGGTTGGAAGTATTCACTTCTACATTTTCAAATGATGTAAATATACCGACATTGGTAACGGTTATGTTATCTGTACTTGAGGAATCAATAGTTGCTGTTATTTTCTCAGGTTTAACATCACCCTCTACTCCAGAAAGAACAACATGATCTAAGTTAGAGTACATACCGTGATTTGCATGTCTTACACGGAAATGTAATCCATCAGAAATATTATTGACATACTTAATAGAACCACCAGTAAGAGTATTAGTTCCACCAGCACCAACATATACAACTGAAGATGAGGTATCAACTTTAGGTATACCCTGAATATTGTTCAGGACTAGAGTATTGAAGGCACTTATAACACCAACATTATTTGGAATTGTCAATCTTAAATTTTTTCCAAATCCGCCTGTATTTGTTGAAGATACTGTTAATACGTCACCAGCAGCATATCCAGTTCCACCGATTGCAACTGTAGCTGCAACTCCGACTCCACCATTTACGGTCAAGTTTACAGTTGCACCAGTTCCTCTACCAAATTCTGAAACTAGAGGTATACCTGAGTACACAACAGAAGTTGAAGCGAATCCACTACCAGCGTTAGTAATTGTTAGATCACTTCCAATACCAATCGCACCAAGGAAAGTATTTAAGTTTGCTTTAAAATTAGGATTATTTTGTTGGTATATTGTTACACCACCAGATAATCCAGTTTGTTCTGTTGCACTCAAACTCTTAGCTAATCCTACAACAGCATTATAAGAAAGCATATCAATTGGGTTAGGTGCAAGAGAAACGATCTGTCTGTTTCCTATATCAAGATCTGGGTTATAGAAGTTGACTCTACCAGATGATGCATTAAATTCAGCTCTGTATAGATTAAACTTCAAGTCTTCTAACTGACTCGGATCCCATGTAGCACCGTTCTGTGATTTGAATAGTGAACCAAGTAATGGCTGTTGAGATACAATAACTTTCTCAGAATCTGCTGAGTTTACAGTCGTGATATCTTCTTCACCCATCCTAGAAATGTATACGAAGTATTCGTTAGATGCAGAAAGAAGAACAAGAGCAAACTCTCCTCCACCTTCACAATAAACAGGTGATGGGAATGTAAATGTAGTTGCCGCAGATCCATCCTCTGATAGTACAACTTCACTTGGATCAAGAATACACTCACCAAATGGTAAAATTTCTTGTGTAGGTAAACCAGTTTGTAATGTTCTTACTTGAAGTGTAACAGGTAATTCGTTTGTATCTTTAGCTTGGAAGTAAACATCACACTTAGTTAGATATACACCATTGATATCAGGAACTTCAAATGATTGTGCAAGAGGGTCAACCCACCTTGTTTGACGAGTTGATCTTTGATTAAATGAAGTTGATACTACTTCTCTTGTACTTGTATCTGTCACAGTTCTAGAATCAGACTGTGGAATCCTCTGAACATCAGCATTTCTTGTTCTAAGAGTTGATGCCTCTACAGTCTGTAGAGTTCCAGCAGCAGTGTAGTTCGCTGAACCTTCACTATCTGTGAATCCAGAAATAGTTTGATTAGTAGAACTAGATGATAATGTAAATGTCTTAGTTCCAGTATTGAATGTTGGAGCTGAAGGAACTGTAGGATCTGGTAAGAATAGAGATCCAATAAGAACTCCCGCCTTGTCAGTAATAAGTCTGATATTAGATACGGTTGCAATAGCACCACTAGACTGTCCAACTAATTTCATTCCAGTCGTAATATATCCATAGAATCCAGATGCAGCTTGAAGTTCTAATGCTGCAGTATCAACGTTTAAAACTGTAGTAGTTGAAGAATATGTTGGTGCAATAGATGATGATGGTTCGTATGGATTCTGTTTATATGTTTGTGTTGGTGCATTATATGGGCCATATTTGTGATCCTGATTTGCAAGTCTGAATCTAATTGCATCATTATTGGAATTAGGACGACTTCCTTCTACAATTTCACCAGCACCAAATGTACCTGATACCATTGTAACTTCGACAAGTTTAGGCACAACAAATCTTGCCATGTCAATATTATCAAAGAATGGATATAATCTTGTATTTGGTTTTAATCTTCTACAAACAAATTCAATGTTTCTAGATCTCATTGTAGCAACAACTTCTGTGTTGACTACCTTATCTCCAAGACTTGTAGTATCAAATCTTTCACCAACTCTAAATTGAATACCTTCTCTAGTTTGATTTCTAGTAGTGACTGTAGTTTCATTTCTGAATACATCTCTTCTATCCAAGAATTGTGTGGTTGTAGTAATTGGAATACCACCTCTACGAGGGCCTACAAATGGGCCCATCTTCTGAACTTGTCTACTAAGAACTGTTGATTCTACATCCAGTCTGGTAACAGGGCCTAGTGTAGAACTTCTTCCTGTCCATGTAGTTTCCCAACCGCCCCAATCAATAGGTGATAATCCAGTATTACTATCTGCACCAGTCATTCCCATGAATGAGTTAAAACTTCCTTCAATATCATAGGTTGCAGCAGTTCTTCTTGTTTCAACCCATGTATCTGTTGCAGGGTTTAATTCAACTTGACCAATCCAGTTTACAACAGCAAATGGGTTTACGTTTACAATTCTAGTGGCAAATTTGTTTTCTAGGAAAATACTGTCATCATAATTCAGACATACAACATCACCAACTCTTCTGACATTTGAATCACCCAAATCGCCTGCAAATCTATAGTCTGCACTTGGGTTTGAAGAAGTCGCAGCACCAACTATAGCTTCTGATCCAAGTAATAAATCAATAGAAGTTGTATAGTGTTGTGGTCTTAATTTACCCTCAGTTGAGTCAATAGATGCCTTGAATTGTTTATTCATGACATCACCAGAAGCCACAGACTTAAAGTTATCAACAAAGAATCCAGACTTAAATCTATCAAGATTTGTCTGTGGATCACGAAGAGACATATTTGATGTCTCTACTTCAAGTAGTGATAATGATGTGTAGTATTCAACGTTCTTAACTCTATTTTCAATCGTAGCGATATCCTTCATTCGGAATCGTTTATGTTTTGCAAGAGACAGTTTGACAGTGGCTGTATCATAAACATATGGATTCATGGTGATAGTTGCCACTTCCAATGAGTTATCAATCGTGTTTGGTAATTTTGGTTGTTCAGATGGAGCTCCCTTTACCACAGAGAATATACCTTCTTTACTTAAGAAGAGTTTATCTATTCTACCGACATAGTAATCGTATGATATATTAAAGTTTTTGTCTCTTGCGATTATATTTGTTGTTGAAGATGTGCCAGGCACAAACTGTCTTGCTAAAAACTCTTGGGGAGATCTACCAGCGACTGTTGCTGTAACTCTTGGTCTTAAGTCAATAATATCAGAAGCATACAATCCACCAACATTAGGTAGACTATCTTTATACAACTTGGAATCATATGAGTTTACAGTTACAAAGTCGCCTGGGTCTGCAGCATCAATTACATAGTTGTTGTAGATAATAGTAATTCTTCTCGTAGGAGCTTCTGTTCCCGATCTTCTAATAATCGCAGAGTAATCGACATAATCTAATTGTTGGCCAGGATCAAATTCAAAGTTGTTTTGAATATCTTTATCGCCTGGAACAAATGTTTGAACTATACCTTGAACATTAGTCTCTTCAAAAGTGACTGTTTCTCCAACTTCAAATGTATTTTCATTCTGATATACAAAATTAACTTCATTAGAACCATTAGTTTCTACAAATACTGCTGATGCACCAGAATTTTTACCAACTATAGTTTCACCTTTTAAGGCATTCAATAAATTGGAGTTTAAATTTGTTAATTCAAGTGTAGGTAATTGTGGATCAGAAGTTGTTGATGATTCTAATATGGCAAGAACATAAGCAACATCACAAACGCCTAAGGATATTCTTTTGTCTTGAACTCTATTACTGTAAGTTGTATCATATGTTAAACCATCATTCAACTTCATTAACCCAGTGCCTGACTCGGTTTTTGCGGACTTATTAATTGTATATGTTGATGCTCTCTTTAATACTTTTGATTTTGGTTTTACATTTACCTTTCTAAAAGTCACTGTCAATACAGCATCACCAGATGCTACAGACAAACCAGATAGAGTAACTGTTCTACCACTGACTGTTAGTTTCTGATCAGTTAAAGATTCTACGACACCAGTTGTTTTAAATGATAAATTGTAGTCTTCTTCATCAAATGGTTCTAATGTTAAATCCGCATCAGTTTCTAATGTTCCACTAAAGGCATTACTTGCAACTGTAATTGCATATGATTTTTTGAATACAAGATTTGCACCATTTGTATCTACAGATGCAACATTACTTTTTGTCAGTTCACTGAATAAAAATGCACTAGAGTTATTCTTAACTTCTAGAGTGACCTTGAACAAATCATTTACATTGACATCGGCAGATGGTAATGCACCTGAGTTGACGTTAGTAACATCAGAAATTGCTTCAAGAGTAATTGACTGTGCTGTGAATCCAGTCACACTGTTCATTGTAGGAACACTATTACCAGAAATACTATACTGAATAATATCTCCAGTTTTGATACCAACACTAGTAAAGTCTGCACTAGGAGAGGTTATAGTAGATGCAGAGGCAACTGCTTGACTAACAGTGTACTGAGTTGCAGTAGGTGCCAATAAATGACCTAAATTCAATACAGCATCTGCACTAAATTTGTAATTAGTTGGATCATTTCCTACTAATTGTTTTACATCATCAATACCATAATCTTCTACTCTGTTAATACTTCTGGATACATCAACACCATTTATTTCTATCTGTTCTCCAGCTTGAAACTGACCATTTACTTGGTACAATACTAACTGCATAGAATTATTTGCAGCTTCGTAAGCATATCCTGTTGCACCACTATTCTTACCTTCAACATATGAGGGAACAGTTACACTAGTTTGTGTGTTTAATTGGAGGTATGTAAATGTTTGGATATCATATAAAGAAGATTCAAATACGGTAGAAGAATCAGCGTATCCTACGTTCTTTAATTTGATGTCATATAATCTAGCAACACCAACCTGTAATCCACTACCCTCTCCAACAGTTACAGTTCTTTTATTGAAAAGATTGACGTATGAATCTGTGCCTATTCCTACAGGAGGTGAACCACTTACATGATTAAGTTCTACCTGTCTTCCTACACTAAATGGTGATGCTTCGTTTGTAATTCTTTCTGTAGTTCTTGGTTTCTCTACATCAAAAGTTGTAGTTGATATTGTTTCTACTTCATATCCTTTGACGTATGCCTTTCCTGGCCCTATGTTCAAACATAATAGATCGTCTGTAGGTGTATTTCCCTGTTGAGTTAATTGGTTTGAATAGAAGGCACCATCGTTACCAATTCTGTTATTCAAACACTCTTTAACAGTTACATTAAATGGATTTACATAATAATGTCCCGATTCGTCAAATGTTCTTTTTGCTAACTCATCACGGATTAAATTATAGTTTGACTCTTTAACAAATTTTTGTAATTCACCATTTTGAATCCTCATTAATTCAATGAAGTTTTCATCATTCAAATCTGTAAGAGATTTTTTAATGAGTGTTGTTGATAGTTTGAATCTATCAGCACCAGGCGCTGCAAAGTTTGAGAATCCCCTTGCATTATCATATAGATCGTTGTCAGAAGCAGAAGCAGTAACTAATTCTTCTTTGACTAATAAACCAACTCTGTATGAAGGAGCATTTGTATACTGATCTAGAATGACTGTAGAGTCAGAAACAGTTACAAAGAATCCTCTGATAAAATAGACACCTTGGGCAATCTTTGCTGCAGCACCAGTAGCAGTAGCATTTGAAATAACTGTGGTTGCAAAACTACCACCAGATCTTATACTAGAAAGAGAGTAATTAAGATCTTCTTCAAGTAATAAGTTTTCTCCATCTGCAAAAGATGCCCTAGAGAAATCAGTATCACTAGAACTCTGATATTTGATGTATAAGGTATATGCACCTTTTGTTGATTCTCTATTTGTAATATAAGTTTCTACCTTAGCACTAACACCACTAGTTTCACCTTTAATTTTTTTGCCTTTTAGATTCTCTAGATATAGAGAGACAGGAATACCTAAGTGACTATCATCAATCTGAACAGAAGTATAATCTGAATCATACGCAATCTGGCCAGGAATTACAACAGAACCTTCTTTGAAAAAATGCTTACCAAACTTCTCAATCTGATTCTGTAGAATAGATTGGAGTGTAGTAAGTTCTCTAGACTGTACAGGTAAGCCTGGTTTGAATAGTACCCTCTGATAATTTTTTAACTCTTCAAAATCATCAAAGTATGGAGATGAATTTAAGTTGGTATTCTGTGGCATTTGCTTTTAAAACTCCAGCACTATTTTGATGTCTTCCTTTTGACTTGCCGATCTAGGAATCGCAGTCCTATTATCAATATAGATTATTTCACCAGATTTAGTATTGAACTCAGCAGATGAAATACCAGCACTGAAATTCATACCAAGTTGATAGACTTTATTATTTATTGAGGTACTGACACCGTTGTAACCAGTATCAACAGACAATAAAGAACCTGTCACAGATGACCCACTAATGGTTAATCCATATCCAGCATCAGGATTAGCGGTAAATGGTATTATCTTGTATCCAGTTTCACTAGATGCAAGACCCATAGGTTGATAATACTTCAATACTCCTGTAACTTTATCCCATGATGCAACAAATCCAATTGCAGTCGATCCAACACCAACTGTCTGTGTAATCTCAGAGTCAACAGCATATGTCGTTCCTGTTGTAACTCCAGCCATCTTGATTGCTTTCAATCCACTCACCATGGCAGTGTCTAGTAATTCTGTACTACTACCAAATACAGTAGGATTTTTTATTAGTCCAACCCTAGCAAAGTCATTACCCTCAATAATATCTGGGTTAGTTTCGATAGTCTCAAATCTAGAATATAGAAGAGCTCTATATGCACCTAGTTCTCTATAAACGTCATATCCATGACCACCTTTAGGTGGAATAATTACACTGAAACCAGCAGCAGAGGTTGTTCCTATTCCAGTATTGGTAAGGTTAGCAAGAACACCGCCAGACTCAGAGCCAGGAGCGCCTGGGAAGAACTGTATTGATCCGTGGGTATATCCTTCTCCTCCGTCAGTAACAAATACTTCAGATACCTTTCCGAAAGAATCAACCGTAATTGTTGCCTTTCCTCCTGATCCATCTCCGAGAATTGGAACATTGGCAAAAGATGTAGAGATTGGTTGATAGTTAGAGCCTCGATTATCAACAACCACAACTTCGATCTTTCCATCTATAGCGTTAGCCTTTGTTGCAATAGTCTCGCCTTCCTTTCCCCAGTTTTCGGGCACAGGTATGTATTCAATAGAGTCAAATTTAACGATTTCTGATGGTTTAATCGTATAAAGGTATTTCCAAACGTAACCATCGCCACTAGTGCCAGCTGCCCTTGGCTCAAGGTCAACAAATGTGGGTTGGTCATATGAAGGCCTTCCCTTTGGGTTCTCAGGGTCTGATCCATTTTGTAGACAAACGTAAACTTTCAAGTCTTCATTCACTATGTAGTAATTTGCCTCGTATAAACTTCCCTGTGAAGTAATTGGTGTGAGATTGTAAATATTATAGTCATGTCTGTACATCTCATAGGTTGTTCCAGCAACCCATGATACCTTTCTAACAAGTCTACGAACATCTTTATCCGTAACCTTTTTCATTGCGATGATAGACTCTTTGATAGAGTACTCTTCTTCAAATCCATCTAAAGGTGCAGGGGTGTTAGTAGCCCATGTGGCAGTACCGCCTGCCTTCGGTTCTATGGAATTGGGTAATCCCATGAAAGCGTAATATTTGTTAACAGTAGATCCGACTCCGACAAAACTCTGTACAAAAGTTTCGGCATTTAAAATTCTAAACTGTTCGGATATAATTGCAGGCATTTTAAAAAAACTAGTCTTTTTGTTTTATTTAGGGGTTAAGTTAATGGTTTCTTTCTGGAAACTACAGAAGCAGTCGATAGACCAGTATTACCATTCATAGAATTGACGAAAAATTCATCTGGATTACCCGATCCACGATTCTGATAACCGTAGATTTGACCCCAACTATATCTACCCCAGAAGGTATCAACATTTGAAGTTCCAGCAAGACCAACTTGGATTTGGTTATTTCCAAAAGTTGTAGGGCCAGGTAAGAAGGAACATGTTACTGTGGTAAGTCCAGAAACAGCATCACCAGCTCCAGTAACTTCTTCTACTCTAAACACACCACCGAGATAATCACCAGAAGTGACCATACCAACAGGTACTCTTGATCCAGAAGATGTTGTAATACCAGTAAGTGCGTGTCCGACAATTAGAGGACTGTCAAAGACAGTAAAGAAGTCTCCTTTCTCCAATCCACTAAAGTTAACTCCAAGAGCATTTAGTGAAGAATAACCATAACCTAAGTTTGTATTATCGTTGTTCTGCGATTTCAGAGTAAATTCCAATCTAGGTAATCTCTCTGACGAACCAGGCATGTATGTATTTATCCCTACGATATCACCAAAGTCTCCTTTCGCATTGATAGAGAATATATCCTCTCTCTTAGTTTTATCAGTCTGTACAAGAACTGGAGGTGAACTACCAACATCATAACCAAATCCACCATCTGTAACAGTTACAGAGGTTATCACACCAGCAGTTACAGATGCAGTAGCAGTTGCTCTGTTGATAGCTGGATCTGCATAGAATTGGGTTGTTGCACTTCCAACTGCAATAATTCTAGTGCTATTGAAATCACCAAAGGTTGTATTAGTAATGTCACGAATTTCATTTGAATGTGATATTTCTCTCTTGTTCCAGTTTGCCAAGTCGAATGAGTAATACATCTCACCAACTGTGCTAATACCAATATAGAAGTTATTAAAGTATTTGATATTCTTGAAGTCAAATGTTGCAGGGTGTAATGTTCCAGCAGGCAACTGTTGACTCCAAGGTTGCCAGAAGTTTTTATTTGTTGAAATACCTATTGTTCCATTATTACCAACATAGATGAACTTATTACCATCATAGATGACATCATTGATATCTTGAACAGTATTACTTACTTTGTCTGACCATATCAAACCATCATTAGAAGCGATAACAGCACCACCGCCACCAACTGCAATAAATTCACCCTGACCAAATGCAACTGAATTTAGAGTTTCTAAACTTCCAGAGTATTGACTAAATGCCTCTGCTGTTGTAAGACCAACCGCAGTAAAGATAGATCCAGCAGCACCAACAGCGACCCATGTGTCTATTGATCCCTCCCAAATTATATCTTTGAAACTTCCAGTATATGTACTGTCAAATGTGTTTACTTGACCAATTGCAGGGATTGCTCTCTTCTCTTTAAGATCAATGACATCCCAACTAGAAAGACTGTTTCCGATAGAAACTGATCTTGCCATTGAACCACCATCACCAACAGCCATGACATACTTACTGGTGCTAGATGAAGAGTATCCTACTCCTACACCATTGAACTGAACAGTGTTACCGAATCCAATCTGTCCTCTCTCCCAGAAAGTACCACTCTTAGTATTCATGTAGTAACTACTTGAACCTACAGCAACTACTGGTTCTTGTTGTGTAATTGCTTTAAAGTCAACAACTTGAATGATACCACTAATTCCGTCAAATCTCCAGTTCTTAATTGGGTCTTTACGTTTGATTAAGGCACTTGATATTGCAACGTTTGGACTTGTGATTGTATATCCAGTTCCTCCAAAACCAATGGTCAATGAAGATATACTAGAAGATGTAGAAACAATAGAAGTTATGATGCCTGGTAAAATCTCAGCATCATCAAATATTTGAATGTTTCTTTCTGCTTGAAGTAACTTGTCAATATTAGTGAATAGTGGGAATACATTATTGACATATATTGTATCATCTGTCTTACCAACATTCTTAATAAGTCTTGTTGTAGGTAAAATCTTACTCTTCAAACTAGGTCTTGCTTTTGATATTAATACACCAGATAGAATTTGATCCTGTCTTTGTTTTTCCCATGCAAGAGGTCTATCAGCATCCTGTGCTGTATTAATTCCAATACTGTTGTATGCAAATGTCTCAAGAAGATCAGAAGCGACAATTCTCTTACTTGTTCTTTCAAACTGATCTATGTCTAGTGGATCAAATCTATTTTCGTTAATTTGAACTTTATCGCCAGGTTTCAATGTTGAAGTTGGTTCTACAGTCTCAACGTCTCTCTTTGATCCTCTATAGTAGAATACAGAACACTTAGAATTTGCCTTTGGTGCCTCACTAAAGATCACCCTACTACCTTTGTAAATGTATGATGAGCCAGGTGTCTGTAGAACATCATTGATGTAGATAAAGATATTGTTTGTAATATCCATATCACTACCAGGCTGAGTCTTAAGACTTAGTATTTCAGTGTTACCAGAAGTTGTTACTGATAGAGTAAACTTCTTACGATTACCATTAAAGAATGGTGCAATATCATCAAATAAGATGAACTGGCCAGGATAGAATCCAGAGAAACTATCATTCTCTAACTCCTCAACTGTTAATTGGAATTCTGTCAATACACCTACTCTTGGGTCTGTAGCAATACCACTGATTGTTAGTTTATCATCAACTTTAAATCCTGTTCCCTCTTCTAAAATATTATATTCAGCAATATTACCGTCAACATTGATACGGAAGTTTGCCTTTGCATTTGTTCCAACACCACTAGTGCCAGAAACATATTCTAGACTTCTATTGAAATATCCGTCTGGTTCTGCAATATCAACAAATACAGGTTTAGTAACTTCACCACCTCTCTTATACAAGGCAATTTGAGTTGTTACTCCAGCATTGACTCTAAAGTTTGCAGCATCTAATTTTTCTACTACATCAAATCCTGAGAATCCTTGTTCTATAGAAGATGCTATTCTCTTACCTTGTTGTGAAAGTCCAGCTCTAGCATAGTTGTGATCTACAGTTGAAATACCAACATTGACAACGTATGTTTTACTGTTAATAATCTTATCGACAAAAGTACCACCAGCAGCGAAGTCAGTTCCACT
>Ga0209348_1000393_pt1 | contig 23614 bp, 31 predicted proteins | sample ETNvirenome_2_30_FD_184065 | JGI IMG/M metagenome (GOLD analysis project Ga0209348, IMG submission 184065) | Marine viral communities from the Pacific Ocean - ETNP_2_30 (SPAdes) (version 2) | ecosystem: Environmental > Aquatic > Marine > Oceanic | place: Pacific Ocean | collected 2013-06-22
AAAATAGTTCTCCCATTATTCGCCCTCCCCTTGAGCTTCAAGAAATTGATCGTGCCTTGCTTCTGCTCTTTCGTGTTGTTCGTTTTCGTCTTGTACTCTTTCCCATATCTCAACATTACTATTGCCATGCTTTGATATGAAATCTTTTAAGGTCATGTGTTCTGCGTCTTCTTGCATACCAATCAACCAATCGTTAGTCTTACTCATAAGTTCTGCTTTCTGTTAGTTGTTAATCAATGACACAATATCCCATATACTTGACAAATTGTCAATAAATCTTTTCTGTGGATAAGTTATTTTTTTACTTGACATCTCTGGGAAAATATGATATGTCCCCGACCTACTATATCTTGTGTCCCTGCGGGACCCACCCACCACATCTAGTGTTTGCGAATTAGAATCATTCTAAACTGCGACCTACTACATCTAGTATCTCGGAGAGGGGTCCCATACCATATCTAGTAGCTTGTGCACTATGGGAGGGCCCACCCGGAAAGTCACAGCATAGGGATCCTAATATGTCATATATAGTTTGATTTGGACATAGATCTGTGTTATTTTCATTTTCACTTTTATCGAAATAAAAACGCAAAAATTTTGCGCAAAATTTTTTTCAAATGCTAACACCAGAACAAATAGCTAACCTCCCTGCAGATACCAAAAAAGAATATTTAAAAACAGCGTTGCTTCTAGATGAAAGAAAAAAAGAAGAAGGCATAAGAAAAGACTTCCTGCAATTTGTAAAATATATGTGGCCTGATTTTATAGAAGGTGAACATCATAAAATAATGGCTGATAAATTTAATCGCGTTGCAAACGGTGAACTAAAACGATTGATCATTAACATGGCGCCGCGGCACACGAAGTCTGAGTTTGCATCAAACTTTCTACCTGCGTGGATGATTGGTAAACAACCTAACTTAAAAATAATCCAGGCCACGAACAACGCTGAGTTAGCCGTGAGATTTGGTCGTAAAGCCAAATCACTAATTGATATGGAAGACTATCAAAAAATATTTAACACAAGACTACGTGAAGATTCAAAAGCTGCAGGTAAGTGGGAGACAGATCAAGGCGGCGAATATTATGCAGCCGGTGTCGGCGGATCGATAACAGGTCGTGGTGCAGACCTATTGATCATTGATGATCCACACTCGGAACAGGACGCGATGAACATGGCTTCATACGATAGAGTTTATGAATGGTATACATCAGGACCACGACAACGTTTGCAACCTGGTGGTAGAATTATTTTAGTTATGACAAGATGGAATGTAGCTGACCTAACAGGTAAATTACAGAAAGCACAAAAAGAACCAAAGGCAGATCAGTGGGAGGTAATTGAGTTTCCGGCAGTCTTACCCTCGGGAAAACCAGTTTGGCCAGGCTATTGGAAGATTGAAGAATTAGAAGCGGTAAAAGCATCCGTGAGTATAACAAAGTGGAATGCGCAATACCAACAAAACCCAACAGCAGAAGAAGGCAGCATTATAAAACGTGAATGGTGGCAAGTGTGGGACAAAGAAGAACTACCACCTTTGATGCATGTCATACAATCTTATGACACCGCGTTTATGAAAAAAGAAACAGCAGACTACAGCGCCATAACTACCTGGGGCGTATTTCAACCAAGCGAGGACAGCGGACCGCAGCTTATCCTGGTAGATGCTATAAAAGATAGATATGAGTTTCCAGAACTAAGACGTGTTGCAAAAGAACAATACGATTATTGGAAACCGGAGTCTGTGATCATTGAGGGTAAAGCCTCGGGGTTACCGTTAACCTATGAAATGCGCAAACTAGGGATACCAGTTATTAACTTTACACCTAGCCGTGGAAATGATAAACATACTAGAGTGAACTCTGTAGCACCGTTATTCGAAGCGGGGCAGATCTGGGCACCAGATGCAAAGTTTGCAGAAGAGGTTATAGAGGAGTGCGCTGCATTCCCACTAGGTGAACACGATGACTTGGTGGATAGCATGACTCAAGCCGTAATGCGATTTAGACAAGGTGGTTTCATAGATCATCCAGACGACTATGAGGATGAACCGTTACCACAACAACAAAGGACGTACTATTAATGGCGATAGACAAACCACAAGACTTAACAAAAGAAATGCCTGTCATTGATCCAACGGTTGAAGTTCAAACACCTTTGGAAGAAGGTGTACCTGAACTAACATCTGACATGATTGAAATGACTGATGACGGCGGCGCAGAAATTGATCTTGATCCTTCTGCAGCAGCACCTGAAGGTGGACAAAACCACGAAGCAAACTTAGCTGAATTTTTAGACGACACTGTTTTGAACGGCATCTATGATGACCTCAAAGAAAACTACGATGATTTTAAATCATCAAGAAAAGATTGGTCCGACTCATACACCAAAGGATTAGACTTACTTGGTTTCAAATATGAAAACAGATCAGAACCATTCAACGGCGCAAGTGGTGCGACTCATCCAGTTTTAGCAGAAGCCGTTACACAGTTTCAAGCGCTCGCATACAAAGAATTACTTCCAGCAGGTGGACCTGTTAGAACACAGATTGTTGGTGCAGTTGATCAAGCACGAGAAGATCAAGCACAACGTGTAAAAGATTTCATGAACTATCAACTTATGATTGAGATGAAAGAGTACGAGCCAGAGTTTGATCAAATGTTATTCAACTTACCGCTCGCAGGATCAACTTTCAAAAAAGTTTATTTTGATTCTGTGATGGGTAGAACAGTTTCTAAGTTTGTGCCGGCGGAAGAGCTATTAGTTTCTTACAACGCAACATCATTAGAAGATACGGACACAATCATACATGTCATAAAAATATCTGAAAACGATTTGCGTAAGCAACAGGTTGCAGGCTTTTACAAAGATATGGATCTTGGAGATCCAGGATATGAAAGCAGTGATATTGAAAATAAAAAAGAAGAGATAGAGGGCGTAGAAAAAGCTAATGGTAATGAAGTGCACACGCTTCTCGAGTGTCATTGTGAATTAGAAATTGAAGGATTCGAAGACAAAGACGAACAAGGAATGGAAACAGGAATTAAACGTCCTTACATTGTAACTCTTCACGAAGACTCAGGTGAGGTATTAGCAATCAGAAGAAACTACGGTCCGATGGATCCGTTAAAAAGAAAAAAAGAATATTTTGTGCATTTCAAATTTTTACCAGGTCTTGGGTTTTATGGATTCGGCCTTATCCACATGATCGGCGGTTTGTCGAGAACTGCAACTGCAGCGCTTAGACAACTTTTAGACGCCGGCACCTTGTCTAATTTACCGGCCGGATTTAAACAACGAGGCATCAGAGTACGTGACGAAGCTCAACCGTTGCAGCCGGGAGAGTTCCGTGATGTTGATGCACCTGGTGGAAGTTTAAAAGACGCGTTCATGACGTTGCCTTTCAAAGAACCAAGTGGCACGCTCCTTCAATTGATGGGCGTGGTTGTACAAGCAGGACAACGTTTTGCATCAATCGCTGACATGCAGGTCGGTGATGGCAATCAAAGCGCAGCGGTAGGCACGACTATGGCGTTATTGGAGCGTGGATCGCGGGTTATGTCTGCCATACATAAAAGAATTTATGCAGCTATGAAATGTGAGTTCATGTTACTTGCGAACAACTTTGCAATTTATCTACCAAAGATGTATCCATACGATATTGTTGGTGGTCAGAGACAAGTTTTTGCACAGGACTTTGATGAAAGAGTTGACATCATACCGGTTGCAGATCCAAACATCTTTTCACAAACACAAAGAATTACAGTTGCACAAACAGAATTACAACTTGCTATGTCTAATCCTGGTATGCACAACCTATACGAGGCTTACAGACACATGTATGAAGCTCTTGGCGTTAAAGATGTTAATAAATTACTACCGCCACCGCCTCAACCACAACCATTAGACCCAGCAAGTGAAAATATTTTGGCCTTGAACGGCAAAAAGATACAAGCTTTCCCACAACAAGACCATCAAGCGCACATGAGAGCGCATTTACAGTTCATGGGCACTACAATGGTGCGAAATAATCCAAAAGCACTTGGTATTTTGCAACAAAACTGCATGGAACACATAAATTTGATGTCAAATGAGCAAGTTCAGATGGAATTTGCCGAAGAAATTGCAAAAACCACAGCATTACAGCAACAAATGCAGGTTATGATGCAACAAATGGGCCCTCAAGCGCAACAAAACCCACAATTTATGCAAATGCAGAAGGATATTCAGCAATTAGGCGTTGTTATGGAGTCAAGAAAGGCTGTTTTGATAGCTGAGTTCACAGAAGACTACGCAAAAGCAGAAAAAGAAGTTCTAAATCAGATTGAAAATGATCCTCTGCTCAAACTTAAAGATAGAGAGATAGATTTAAAAGCAAGAGAGGAGGCAAGAAAAAAAGAAGAAGCCGAAGACAAATTAAATATGGAAAAAATGAAGTTAATGCAAAATAGAAATATTTCTGAGGATAGATTGGAGCAGGATGATGAGCATGCCAAACTTAGGGCAAGTGTTTCTTTGGCAAAAAGTGGCATTCAGAAAATGAAGGCGACTGTCGTTGAGGGTCAATGATGAATAAACAAGAACAAAGAACTTTTGGAATTACAGAAAATTTACTAAAAAAACCTATACCAAGATTTTACGGAGCAGGTGATCATAAAGTGCAACTTGCCTACATAACACCTGACGAAGCTGACTTACTTTCTGCACTAGACTTACACGGTAGTAATCCACCTAACCCTGGGCCGGAGGGTATACCAAACTTTAATGACCCAGGATTGGGGGCAAGTGGCTCAGAAATGAGTGCTGCAGAAAGAGGAGATGTTAGAGGATCTGGGTTATCTGCATCAGACGTAGCGGGAATACAAGCAGGTTTTAATGCAGCAGCAGCTGGTCAACAGGCTTCTCAAGACTTTATGGATAATCAAAATACCAGTACAACTTCGACTACTCAAACTACCACTACAGAAGATGATACTACCACCGATCCAACTTTTACAGATAAAGTAAAAACTTATTTTAAAAATAAATTTTCACTTCCAGGTATTTTAGGGACAGCTATTGGATATGGTTTGTTTGGACCTTTTGGTGGTTACCTGGGTGGGACAATAGGTGGAACTTATGGTGATGATGATCCATCAAATGATTTTGGTGCTAATATGATGAACGCATTGAGCACTGATCTTGAAGGCCTTGGCAGTTTGTTTGGTCCAGCAGAAGACCTGGGTCCTGATAAGGGTGGCAACAATCAAGGTCCTATACTTCCCATTGATCCTGTTGAAGATCCTGTCGAAGAAATTATAGAAGACGATGATACAGACGGTACTGGCTCTGGCTCATCAACATTAAATTTAAATCCTAACTTTGCAACATTTGGATACAATCCTATAACCAATAGCTTTGGTTTCAGGCCATGAGAGAATCAGATTTTATAGCACCATTGGGATTAGCGACATTGTTTGCTGCTTTAAAAGGTAGACAAAACAAAATGGATTCACAAACAGCATACGCTAATGAAGTTGAAAGACTTAATGAGTTAGCTTTGCAATCACAAGAAGAGACAGAAGATATTAGTCCTGAACCTGAAGAACAAAAACAAGAATTAACTTCTTCTGATCTTTTATCTGAAACGGGCAGCGATTTATTTAATTCAGCAATCTTTTCAGCTTTTATGCCAGGTGGTTTGCTGGGTAAAGGTTTAGCTTTTAACACGGGCATGTATGTTGCTACTGGTGGTGGTAATGAAACTATTCAAAACATGGTAGATGTTATTGATCCTGAAGGTTTAAGTAGAACCGTTCCGCCTAGAGGGGACGGTCCTGAATTTTTAGAAGGTATTATGGATTTTTATAGAGGTATGGCAGATGATGATGGAAAACTAGAACTGGTGCCTAATTTCTTTGCGCCAGGAGGACAAAGTCCTTACCTCGGATATAAAGATGGCGGCTTGGTAACATTATTTGAATCTAAATAATGGCTATATCACGTTCACAAACAGGTAAAACTGTATCTAAAAAAGAAAAGAAAATCAGCAAAGTAATGCGTGAATATAAAAAAGGTAAATTAAATATTGGAAAATCTAAGAAAAAGGTTAAGAATAGAAAGCAAGCCATAGCTATCGCACTTAACGAAGCGGGTGTAAAACAAAAGAGGAGACGCACATGATCGAATCACTAAAAGCAAAAATGATTGACAAGTGGACTGCAATGAGTTGGAAAACAAAACTTATTGGTGCAGCTATCATTGTTATAATTATCATCGGAATAATCACATAAATAAATGATACTTGACGTTATCAAACTAGCAGTAGGCGCTGGCACACACATAATGACAAATAGACAGAAGCGCAAAATGCTCGAGTCAGATGCAGCTATGTTGCATGCACAAAAGATGGCGAATGGAGAGGTCGAGTATCAAGCAGCTGTAAGACAATCAAATGACAAGGGATGGAAAGACGAGTTCGTTTTGATCCTCGTAAGCGCCCCAGTGATTTTATTGATATGGTCTGTATTTTCAGACGATCCACAGATACAAGAAAAATTGCACATGTTTTTTGAACAGTTCAATAATCTGCCTTTTTGGTACCAGACGCTCTTTGTCGGAGTCGTAGCTAGTATATACGGACTCAAGGGCGTAGATATATTTAAGAAAAAGTAATTTGACTTAATCATACATCGGGGGAAAAATGGGGGATGAAGATAAGCCCAAGAACCCGCTTGACGAGTTCTGGGAAAAACTAGGAGACAAGGAGAAAAAACATGTCAGAAGCTACAGACCCAATAAACGTGATATACAAGATAAAAAGGGAGATGCAGGAAATGCTCGACCAACTCGTTCAAACTCTCGCAAACGGCGGGGTTGACAGTATGAGCGAATATAAATATATAATAGGTAAGATCCATGCGATCGACGCTATAAATCAGGAATTCTCTAACCTGCTAGAACCAAAGGAGCCGGATAACGATGACAACGTTACAACAATTAAAAGATAAAAAGTTTCCATTGGAAACTAAATATGATGCAGAAGACGACGTTAAAAAAATACAGAAACACGCTGCAACAAAAAAAGCAAAAGAAGCTCCCGAAAAAACTAATTTAGAAAAACTACCAAACCCTACTGGGTGGCGTATACTTGTTATGCCTTTTCAAGTTAAAGAAAAAAGTGAAGGCGGAATTATTATAGCACAAGAAACATTGGATAGAGCACGAGCAGCAGTACAAGTTGGTTATGTTTTAAAGATGGGACCACTTTGTTATGAAGACAAAGATAAATATCCTACAGGTCCATGGTGCGCGGAAAAGGATTGGGTGATATTTGCACGATATGCAGGATCACGCATGGAGATTGAGGGTGGTGAAATACGAATGTTAAACGATGATGAGGTTCTTGGAACTATAGATGATCCAAAAGACCTTATTCACGCAATGTAATTCATAGGAGGAATTAACTATGCTAGAAGAAGAAAGAATAGACGTTGGGGAAGTTGATGAGCAAGAACAAGAAATTGATCTTGATGCACCAGCACCAGAACAATCCTTAGAGGAGGAAAAGATTGATGTCCAAGAATCTACTGAAGACGATAGTCAGTCCGCTGACGCATCTGAGAAATCTGATGAGCAGCCTGATGTTCAGGCTAGCGAACAGAAAAAAGAATTAGATGATTACAGCGACGGAGTTCAAAAAAGAATAGCGAAACTTACACGCAAAATGCGTGAAGCTGAAAGGCAAAAAGAAGAAGCTATTCAGTATGCACAGAATTTAAAAACACAAGCTGAAAAGATGAGAGGTCAATATGATACTCTTGGAACTAATTATACTAAAGAGCTAGAAGCAAAAGTTTTAAACGGAATGGATGCTGCAAAATTAGCTTACAAACAAGCTATAGAAAAGGGCGATGTCGAATCACAAGTAGAAGCGCAAAGACAAATAGCTCAGATGGCTATGGAAGAAGCTAAGTTGAATGCTATTAAACAACAACAAGAAGCACAGCAGAAAACAACACCACAGCCACGCCAAGCTCAAACACAAGGATATCAAAGTCAACAAGAGCTGACACAAGATATTGCTCAAGCGGGACGTCAGTTAGATCCAAAAGCAGACAACTGGGCCCAAAGAAACTCTTGGTTTGGCACGGATAATGCTATGACTTACACTGCATTTGACATACATAGAAAACTTGTAGAGGAAGAAGGATTTGACCCACAATCAGATGAATATTATTCTGAGGTTGATAAACGGATTAGACTTGAATTCCCCCACAAATTTGATACAAATAAGGAATCTACACCTGAGCCACCGGCTCAGACTGTTGCAAGTGCCAAACGTCCGGCAACGAAAGGACGCAGAAAAACTGTGAAACTCACACCGTCACAGGTAGCTATTTCTAAACGATTAGGTGTGCCGCTAGAAGAATATGCGAAGCAATTAATCGCGAAGGAGGTATAAGCATATGGAAAAACAAAACATTAAAACCACTCGCGCGAGTCAAACTCGGGCTAAAACTGAAAAGCCTAAAGTATGGACTCCCCCATCATCACTAGATGCACCGCCTGCACCAGACGGATATAGGCACAGATGGATACGAGCCGAAAGTATGGGTCAAGACGATTCAAAAAATATAACCGGCAAGTTGAGATCTGGTTGGGAATTTGTCAGAGCTGATGAATATCCAAATGAAGATTACCCGTCTATCGATTCAGGTAAGTACGCAGGTGTTATAGGAGTTGGTGGCCTTGTGCTGGCAAGGATAACCGAAGAGCTCGCGCAATCTCGTGAAGAATACTTTCGAAAGCAAGTAGCTGATCGAGAAGAAGCATTAGAAAACGATGTCTTAAAGGAACAGCACCCAAGTATGCCGATCAATCAAGAGAGGCAGACTCGTGTAACTTTTGGTGGTACTAAGAAATAGCATTTAGATATTTCACCCACCTATTTTAACAATAACCTTTAAGGAGGGTAAAACATATGGCAAATTTAGACGCCAAAAGCGGTTTTAATCCAATTGGTAAAATGGGTAGTGGTCCCCCACAAAAAATGAACGATTATGTAGCCGACGCAGGTTACGCTACTGTTATGTTTCAAGGCGACTTAGTTAGACTAAACGCTGGAAACCTAGAACAGTCAGCAGCCGGCAACGACGACAACGTTGGTGTTTTTTGGGGATCAACATTCACTGATTCAAACGGAAAGCCCGCTTTCAAAAACACAAGACCAGCAAGCACTGCAGCGACCTGTTTTGTTTATGATGATCCATACCAAGTATTTGAAGTACAGGGTGATGGTGCATCAGCTCAAGCAAACTTAGGTGCAAAAGCAAACATTGTAGTTGCAGCTGGAAATTCAACAACTGGTATATCTGGGATGGAAGTTGCATCTGCAGGTTTCGGTGGTGGTGGTAACGACACTATCCTATGCGTAGGATTCTCTAAAAAAGAAGGTCGTAACGAACTAACTGCAGCAAACTTGCTTTACAACGTACTAATCGCAGGTCATATCTACAAATAATAGCAGGAGGATTTAAATCATGGCTATATCAAGACAACAACTAGCTAAAGAGCTAGAGCCAGGTCTGAATGCATTATTTGGACTTGAGTACAAAAACTACGAAAACCAACACGCAGAAATCTATGATACAGAAAATTCTGATCGAGCATTCGAAGAAGAAGTAATGTTATCTGGATTCGACAAAGCTGCAGTTAAAGCTGAAGGCGCTGGTGTGGTTTATGATAACGCGCAAGAAACTTTCACAGCAAGATATCAACACGAGACAGTGGCTCTCGCGTTCGCAATCACTGAAGAAGCGATTGAAGATAACTTGTATGACAAGATTTCTACTCGTTATACTAAAGCACTAGCAAGATCTATGGCTCAAACTAAGCAACTTAAAGCTGCTGGGATTTTGGATGGAGCTTTCACTACTTCTACAGGTGGTGATGGTGTTACGCTTTTAGCGGACAACCACCCAACAATTGCAGGTACTTTCAGAAATAAGTTAGCAACAGCTGCTGATTTATCTGAAACATCTTTAGAGCAAAGTGTTATTGACATCGCTGCACTAACAGATGAGAGAGGCTTAAAAATTGCTGCTCAGGGTGTAAAACTAATTATTCACCCAGGACAACAATTTGTAGCTGAGCGAATCATGAAATCTGCTAACCGAGTTGGAACTGCTGATAATGATATTAATGCTTTATCAAGCATGGGAATGATACCACAAGGATACGTGGTAAATAACTTCCTTGCTGACAACGAAGCGTTCTATATCAAAACAGACGTTCCTAACGGCATGAAACACATGGTTAGAGCACCAATCAAAACTGCCCTAGAGGGTGATTTTGAAACTGGTAACGTTAGATATAAAGCTAGGGAAAGATACAGCTTCGGCTTTTCTGATCCTAGAGGTCTATTCGGATCACCAGGTGTATAATCATTAAGGTTATAAACCAATTTAGAGGGGCGCTTCGGCGCCCCTTTTTATTTGCAATCACTATTTTAAAAGAGTATAGTTAGCAAAACACAGACTTGACCAGACGGCCTCGCGACTGTGTTAAATTTATAAGGAGGATAAACACATGGGTACAACTACTTTTTCCGGTCCTATTAAAGCCGGAGACAAAAGAGAAGGAGCTACGAAAAATACTGGTTCCGTCTTAATGGCACAATCAAAAGTTATTGATATCATTGGTGCTACCAATACTACAGCCGTAGGAATTATTCCTGCAAACTCACAAATCGTTGATGTAATTTTAAATGTTACAACTGTTTCTAACGATGGTGGTGCAGCTACAGTAAAAATCGGACACTCTGGTGATGATGACGAATATCTTGCAGCGACTAGCGTAAAAGGTTCGCCAGCTACAACTAGAGGTACTATTGGTACTGATGGTACAGATATTGGAACATCTGATCAGACAGTTAACGCTGTGTTCACAGGAGCAAACGGTGATGGTACAACTGGTGCCGCTACGGTTACTGTTCTGTACATACAGAATAATAACTTAAGCTAATAAGTAATTAATGCGGGGCTTCGGCCCCGCTAATTTAGGAGGATAAAATTATGGCAGGTGGTGGATCATTCACATCAGACCAGAAAACAGCACACGCAATAGCTGATGGCCAGATGGTATCAGGGCCTTGTAGAGTTACATCCTTACAAGCAAAAGGTGGAACTAACTGTAGTGTTAAACTTTACGACAATACTTCTGCAGCGGGTACAAAAGTACATACTTTTTTGTTTGGTTCAGAGGGATTACAAATCTATTTTCCTGGTAGCGGTATAAGGTTTAAAACAGGTGTGTTTTTAGACTTAACAACTACTGGCGGCGTTACTATTACGTTTAACTAGGAGGTTCGATGGCTTCATCAGGTACAACTACTTTTGAAAGTGGCTTTGCGATAGATGATATTATACAGGAATCTTATGATCGTGTAGGTATTCGTGTAGTTAGTGGTTATCAATTAAAATCAGCAAGACGTTCTTTGAATATTTTATTTCAAGAATGGGCTAATAGAGGTTTGCATTATTGGGAAATAGATAAAACCAATATTGATCTAATCGAAGGTCAAGCAGAATACAAATTTTTTAGAAGTTCTGCTGATGGTACAAGTGCAGTTACAACTCCTACGAACGGTATTTATGGTATTGATGACATATTAGAAGCAGCGCTAAGAGACAATAGAGCTGCAACAACTCAAAGTGATTCTGCTCTTACAAAAATAAACAGATCTACCTATTCTGGTTTGTCTAATAAACTATCAAAAGGATCACCCTCACAATACTACGTTCAAAGATTTACTGATCACGTTATGCTTACAGTTTATCCAACAGCTGACGCAACAGCGGCAAATAAAAATCTTGCAATTTATTATGTTAAAAGAATTGATGATGTTGGTAATTATAGCAACACTGCTGATGTTCCGTACAGATTCGTTCCTTGTATGATAGCTGGCCTATCTTATTATTTGTGTCAAAAGTATAACCCAGAATTAGTTCAACAATTAAAGATGTTGTATGAAGATGAATTACAAAGAGCCTTAACAGCTGATGGTTCTTCTTCAAGCACATATCTAACACCACAGGCTTATTATCCAAATGTCTAATTTTGCAACAGGTAAAAAATCAAAAGCAATATCCGATAGAAGCGGTATGACTTTTCCATACAAAGAAATGAGAAAAGAATGGAATGGACTATTTGTACATACGTCTGAATATGAAGCTAAACATCCGCAACTAGAACCAAAAACACAAAAAGGTGATAAGCAAGGTTTACAAAATGCTAGACCTGACAGGCAAGAAAATCCCGTTGCAAATATGTTGGGACTAAATTCTTTTGCTACGGCAGGACAAGGAACAAATACTATTACGGTAACTGAATCAAGTCACGGTAGAGCAACAAGTGATACTGTAAGATTTAGAAACGTAATACCTTTTGATGGTCTTACAAAAGCTAAATTAGAACTAGCAACTGGTTATTCCATTACAAAGGTTGATGATAATACATACACTTTTGTTATAAATACTGATACAGCTACAGTTGGAAATCAAAAAGGAGGAGGTGGACTTGCTTCAGCGGGTCCTGTAACATTAACGCCATGACAACTTATGCAGAACTAGTAACGCAAATTAGAGGCTACACGGAAACTGATGATCAGGTTCTGACCTCAACTATTGTAAATGATTTTATAGAACATGCTGAACACAGGATTTTTAGAGATGTTGAACTACAAGATAGTAATGTTTATGTAAATGGTAATACTGCAGCCAATAATAGATTTGTAAGATTGCCTGGATATAGTGCTACAGATCCAACCAAACCTACAATATCAGATCTAACCAACATAAGATATGTGACGATATATTTGGATTCTGGAAATAAACAAAGATCTGAGCTGGTCAGGGTCGATCAAGACTTTATGAATGAGTATTATGATACTCCAGAAGCGGGTCAATCCGACAAACCAAAGTATTATGCAAACTGGGATATGGGCACAATAGTCGTTGCGCCAACCCCAAATGCAGTGTATAAATTTGAGATAGGTATTACCAAAAAACAAACAGGCTTGTCTAGTGGTAACACTGAAACATGGATCAGCGTCAACGCTCCTCGTGTTTTACTATATGCCTGCTTATGTGAAGCGTTTAAGTTCTTGAAAGCTCCACAAGACCAACAAGTATATGAAGCTTCTTACAACGAAGCGATTCAACAACTTGCACAAGAACAATTAGGTAAAAAACGAAGAGATGAATATAGGGACGGAAGTTTACGTATTCCTATACCATCTGCAAACCCTTAATAGGAGAAAAGTATGGCGATATCACAAGCAGTTTGTAATGTATTCAAACAAGAGCTATTGAAAGGAAACCACGATTTCGACGGTGGTGCAACTTACTATATTGCGCTTTACACTTCTTCAGCAAATATGGGAGCAACTACTACAGCTTACTCAACATCAAACGAAGTAACAAACTCATCAGGTTCGGCTTATTCAGCAGGTGGTAAAGCATTAACTAGTCCAGCTGTAACAGGTGGATCGGGTGTTTCTACTGCATTTGTTGACTTTGCTAATATATCTTGGACTTCTGCATCTTTCACTGCGAACGGTGCTTTGATTTACAGACAAGATGGTAGTGCTCCAACTAATGATGCTGTTGTTGTGTTAGCGTTCGGTGGAGACTTCACAGCTTCGAACGGAACATTTACAATTGAATTCCCTACAGCTGGCGGCGGATCAGAGATCATCAGATTAGGATAGGAGGATTAAATGGCCTTCGTCCTTAATGATAGAGTCAAGGAGACGACTACCAGTACAGGAACGGGTACTATTCAGCTTGCTGGAGCAGAAACAGGTTTTGAAACTTTTGTTGCTGGCATCGGCAATTCAAATGAATGTTACTATTGTATTCAAGCACAAGGTGGTTCTGCTTTTGAAGTAGGTCGTGGAACTGTAACTGATGGTTCACCTGACACACTTTCTCGTGTTGAAGTATTTTCTAGTTCTAACTCAGACAGCTTAGTTGATTTTAGTGCCGGTACAAAAGATGTATTCTGCACATTACCTGCATCAAAAGCAGTTGTAGAAGACGCATCAAACAATGTAGCTATTGGTGGCACTATAGATGGAAGAGATTTACAAACTGATGGAACCAAACTTGATGGTATTGAAGCATCAGCTGATGTAACAGATTCAGCAAACGTAGGTACAGCACTAACAGGATTTCCAACTGGTACAGATGCAGCAGCTTCTGATTTAGTTCCTTACTATGATGTAACTGCAAGTGCATGGGAAAAATCAACAGTAACTAATTTAGCTTTACAAGGACCAACAGGTCCTACAGGACCAACGGGACCAACCGGACCTACGGGTCCAGGGGGGCCAAGTGGAGGATCAGGGCCTACAGGGCCAACAGGTCCTGCTGCAGGTTTTGGTACACCAACTATTTCTACAGGTTCACCGATTGCTATAACAGCATCTGGACCTGATACAGCAAAAGTATTCGCCTTTACTATACCTGCTGGAGCAACAGGTCCTACGGGACCAACAGGTCCTACAGGGCCAACGGGACCAGCCGGAGGAACGGGACCTACAGGACCAGACGGACCAGACGGACCTCCAGGTCCAAGCGGTGGTACAGGTCCTACGGGACCAACAGGGCCAAGCGGTGGTACAGGACCTACTGGGCCAACAGGACCAGGTGGTACAGCAGCAGGTTTTGGTACACCAACTATTACAACAGGATCGCCAATAGCTGTTACAGCTTCGGGACCAGATACAGCAAAAGTTTTCGCCTTCACCATACCAGCAGGTCCTACGGGGCCTACTGGTCCGACAGGACCGACAGGACCAGCAGGGGGATCTGGTCCATCAGGACCGACAGGACCGACAGGACCAGCCGGAGGAACGGGACCTACAGGCCCAACAGGACCAACAGGTCCACAAGGTCCTTCAGGTGGTGCTACAGGAACAGAATATAATGATGATGTTGTGGTTTCTTTTGGTGCCGGCGATGATTTAGAACTTTTCCATGAGTCAGCAAACAATCGTAGTATCATTAAAGAAAGTGGCACTGGAGATATGCATATCAGAGCAAATGATTTGTATCTGAAAAGCACAGACAATAGTAATACTTATGCTTACTTTACCAATGGTGGAGCAGCGGCTTTATATCATAATGACTCTGTTAAAATAGTTACAGCTAGTGGAGGAATTACAGTTACGGGCACGGTAGCGGGTGACGTTGTATCAGCACATACCGCAGAAACAAGTATTGCAAGTGATGACTTAATTGCAGTCTATGACACAACAGCAAGTGCAATAAGAAAAGCAACTATTGCTAATGCTGCTTTAGCAGGACCAACAGGACCAACAGGACCAACAGGACCAGCAGGTGGCACTGGTCCATCAGGACCTCCAGGACCTAGTGGAGGAACAGGACCAGACGGACCTCCAGGACCTTCAGGTGGAACCGGACCTACAGGCCCAACAGGACCAAGCGGAGGCACAGGGCCAACAGGACCTACTGGACCAACAGGACCAGCGGGTGGATTTACTACAAGTTCAAATGCACAAGTAAATAGTTTAGGTGTAAACACAGCAGGATCAGGAACCGCTGGTGAAATACGAGCGACCAATAATATTACAGCGTATTATTCCGACTCGCGTCTAAAAGATTTTGAAGGACCGATTGAGTCTGCTTTAGATAAAGTAAAAGCTTTGACAGGTTATTATTTTAAAGAAAATGAACTTGCTAAAAAGTTTGGATACGACAATGATAATCGTCAAGTTGGTGTAAGCGCACAGGAAGTAGAAAAAGTATTACCTGAAGTCGTAACTGAAGCACCATTCAATCCTGAATACAAAAGTGTTTGGTATGAAAAACTTGTCCCGCTATTAATCGAAGCGATTAAAGAACTAGAGGCTAAAGTTAAAAAACTAGAGGATAAATAATGTTTTTTGGATCGGTACCATTTAGTGCTGCGGGTTTCGCAGATCCAGGCATAGAAATTTCTAATGTTACCATTTCTTTATCAGGTCAAAGTTTATCTGTAACACTTTCAAATGCCTACACCGTACAAAAAATACATCACGTAAATGGGCTTAGTTTAACCTCAGCTGTAAATTCAGTTACACCAAATCTTTTACCAACAATTGCAAGTAACTCTTTAACATCTGCTACTACTACACCAACTGTTTCTGCAGATGCAAACTTAACTCTTTCTGGCAATTCACTTTCTGTAACTCTTGGAACTTCACAAAATATCGTAACTGAGTTCTTAGATGGTAATGCTGCTACTGTTTCTACCAACACACCAACTGTTTCTGGAGATAGTAACATTACATTAACCGGTAACAGTTTAACATCAGCTGTAGGAAACGAAATACTATCTGTTAGTTCTACTGTATTCGCTTCTGGTCAGTCGTTAACAACAACACTTGGAACTACAGGTCAGTTTATAAATGTTTCTTTAAGTGGTAACTCTTTATCAAGTTCTGTAAATTCAGTTGGCATAGGTTATGCGCACGGTGTAACAGGCAATGCATTATCTTCTTCTGTAAACTCTGTATCTAATGAAGTTAAAAAAACTGTTACAGGCGAACAAATTGATTTATCACTAAATAGTGTATCAGTATCAGCAATTCAAAATGTTAATTTAACAGCTACTGGAAACGCTTTATCTTCAGCCGTCAACAGCGTAACTGCTAATATAATCGCAGGCGTACAGGGCAACGCTATGACGCTTGCTACAAGTGGAATACAACAGATAAATCTAAGTCAGGTAATGTTACCAAGTGGTAATTTAGCCAGCTTAGCCACCACGGGTGTTTCAGTGTTTACATTTAGTGACGTAGATGATACAACTACAGCTACGATAACGGCAACAGATATTAGCACTGCAGGAGCTGGAGTTGTATCTAGTACTGAGGTCAACACAGCTGGAGCTGGTGAAATTGACACACGAGAGGTAGCATAATGGCGTCAACATATTCAACCCGACTAAAAATCGAATTAATAGGTAGTGGTGAGCAATCAAACTCATGGGGTAATACTACCAATAATACTTTTTCAAATACCTTTGAAGAATCTATTTCAGCTGTTTATTCAAAAAATTTATCAGGAGCGTCCAGTCCTGTTACTTTAACGTCAAGCAATGGACCAGTAGCACAAGCCAGCAACGAAGTACGACAAGCTGCAATTAGGTTTCATGGACACACAACTGCTTTTATAATTCAAACAATTGCTGTTGAAAGAGTTCAATTTATTATTAATGACGGCACGGCTAATGGCACAATAACAATGAGACTTGGTGCGTCTGGTAATACTTTTGTTGTTCCTCCTGGTGCAAGAATTTTACTAGCAACTGACGGTACAAACTGGTATCCTCTACAAACTACAAGCTCAGGTTGGGTTGCATCAGCTATTACAGCTGGAACAGCAAATGCCTTTTCAGGACAAAAACTTTTCATAGATACTACAAGCAACACAATCACACTTACTTTTCCATCAGCACCCGCTGTTGGAGACGAAATAAGTATTCTGGATGTTGCTGATAATTTTGGAAGTAATGCCTTAACTATAAACCCTAACGGTAAAAAAATATTTGGATCATCTTCAAATGGAACTGTATCTACCAACGGTGCTTCTTTTACAGTTGTCTTTACAGGAAATACGCACGGTTGGAAAATAACGGAGAAATAAAATGGCAACATACGAATCAAAAAAGTATGCAACCATTCCGATTGCGGCTACACAGGTAGCAGATGGAACTGTATCGGATAGTGAGTTTCAGTTTATAAACACTCTTTCCTCAAATGCTCAAACACAGATAGATAGTAAACTAGCTTCGGCTGGAGCATTCACAGTTCAAACAGGAATGATTGTGCCTTTTTCTGCTGCTGCAGCAAGTATACCTGCAGGTTATTTAAATTGTGATGGCACAGCTGTTAATCGTTCAACTTACAGTGCTTTGTTTGCACTGATTGGAACTACTTATGGAGCAGGTGATGGGTCAAGCACTTTCAATGTTCCAAACTTAGCAAGTCGTATGGCCATAGGTAAATCAGGAACATATGCTCTTGGTTCTACTGGTGGTGCCACAACAACCAGTTTTACTCCTAGTGGTTCAGTATCAGTTACCGTTAATAGTCATACATTGGCTCTATCAGAGATACCAAGTCACTCTCACTTTACATCAAGCAGTAGCAATGGGTTTCCTAACCAAGTGCAAACCAATGGCTCTAGAACTGTAACCAGTAAATCAAATGGTGGTGCAGGTAACAACGATTATATTTTCTTTGGTGTTATCGGTCAGGCTGACCAATCACCATCTCAATCAGTTGGTGGTGGCGGTGGTCATACTCACAGTGCATCCGGATCACTTAGTGGTAACGCCGCAACAGTTAACGTTTTAAACCCTTATCTCTCTATTAACTTTATAATAAAAACATAAAATGGCTACATACGAATCAAATAAATACTCAGTAATCCCTATAGCAGCAACACAGATTGCTGATGGCAGTGTTAGTAATACTGAGTTTCAACATTTAGACGGAGCTGCTTCGGACCTACAACCTCAAATAACAGCTAGACTACCACTTGCTGGTGGAACGATGACCGGGGATTTAAACTTGGGTGATAACGTAGATATTAATTTTGGTGCTAGTACAGATTTAAAAATATTTCATGATGGTAGTGACAGTATTATACAAGACGCCGGAACAGGGGATTTAGTTTTAGCTGGTGATAATGTACAAATAGTAAACTCGGCACAATCTAAAAATGCAGCCGTATTTACATCGGATGGGTCAGCAGCACTATATCATAATAACTCAAAAAAATTAGAAACCACGAGTACTGGAGTAACTATTACCGGAACACTTAATGCTAGTCTTGCAGGTGCTTATCCTATTGGTTCAATTTACATGAATATTACTTCGACCGATCCAAATACATTATTAGGGTTTGGAACTTGGGCAAGATTTGGTGAAGGTAAAATGTTGATCAGTCAAGATACTGGTAATTCTCGTTTTGATGTAGCTGAAGAAACTGGGGGATCTGAATCAGTAACATTAACAACATCTCAAATACCAGGTCATACACACACAAAAGATGCTTGGTTTATGGGTCAAGGTATTAGACACCAAGATGGAACCGACGCAATTCCACAACGTGGTGACCAAGGTAGTCAGAGCGGAACATTTACAACTGATACAACAGGTGGTGGTCAATCACACGACAACATGCCACCATTCATAGTTGTTTATATGTGGAAGAGGACTGCTTAATGGCTTTAATAAAGGCACAGTTTTTGCCTGGCATTGATAAACAAACAACCACGTATGGCGCTGAGGGTCGTTGGATTGATTCCAAAAATGTTCGCTTTCGCTCAAAGTTACCAGAAAAAATTGGTGGATGGTCAAAAGTTGTAACAGGTAAAAAACTAGTTGGAGTTGTAAGAGCTACTACAGCTTGGGTTTCATTATCAGGAGTTAGACACTTGGCTCTTGGCACTGACAGAAAATTGTATGTTTATGTTGAAGGTGCTTTTTATGATATTACACCAATTAGACTTGAAGCAGCTTTAACAAATCCTTTTACGACAAATGGAACAACTACGGTAAGTGTTACACATAATTCTCATGGCGCTACATTGGGAGACTTTGTAACCTTTGATTCTTTCTCTGCAATAGACGGATTAGATATGAACCAAGAGTTTGAGGTAACTGAAATTGTTGATGGTAATACTTATAAGATAACACATACCAGCGCAGCCAGCGGTTCAACGTCAGGTGGTGGTGGATCGGGGAACGCTAAATATCAACTCAATATTGGAACAGAAAGATCAGCTTTTGGTTTTGGATGGGGTACTGGAGCGTGGAACGTGAGTACTTGGAATACACCAAGATCAACAAGTTCTATTGAACTAGAAGCAACGTATTGGTCCTTAGACACATTTGGAGAAGACTTACTAGCAATTAGAAACGATGATGCTTTATATCGTTGGGACTTATCTAGTGGACCAACAAACAGAGCAACAAAAGTATCTGCAGCTCCTAGCTCAAATAGGTTTCTATTAGTTTCTTCTCCCGACAGACATGTTTTTTTAATGGGAACAGAAACAACTATTGGTACTGCAGGAACTCAAGATGATTTGTTTTTACGTTTTTCTTCTCAAGAAGATTTCAATACTTGGGCACCTACAGCAGAAAATAGTGCCGGTTCTTTTAGAATACAAGATGGTTCAAAAATTGTGTGTGCAGGAAGATCAAGGGGTTCTATTCTCGTATGGACAGATACTGCTTTACATGCATTAAATAATATTGGTCCGCCTTTTATATTTGGTCTTAACCAAGTTGGTGCAAACTGTGGAGCTGTTTCTGCAAACTGTTCTGTAGATGTGAACGGTGTTACTTTTTGGATGAGTCAAACTGCATTCTATATGTTTGATGGTGCAATTAAAAAATTAGATTGTACAGTGCAAGATTTTGTTTTTGACGACATAAATTCAACTGCATTGGGACAAGTGTCTGTTGCCGTTAACACAGACTTTAATGAGGTGACTTGGTTTTATGCAAGTTCTGGTTCTGATTTTTTAGATAGAAGTGTGACCTATAATTATTTAGAAAATGTTTGGTACACTAACGATGGATTTGTTAGAACATCTTGGGTTGATAGAGGTGTCTATGCTTTACCTTATGCAACTTACTATGACCCTAGTTCTATACCAAACAATGAACCAATTTTAGGTGTAACTAATGGCTGCACAACTTTGTATAGACACGAAGATGGTTTCAATGATGACGGTGCCGCGATGGAGTGTCAAATTACAAGCGGTGATTTTGATATTGAAGAGGGTGATCAAGTATTCTTATGTTCAAGAGTTATACCTGATTTCAAAGATCAAGCTGGCAACACAGATGTAAAAATAGAGTTTGCAAATTATCCAGCAAGTACAAACAGCCGATCTTTTACATCTACTACAACCAGCACAACAAAGTTCTTTTCTGTAAGAGGTCGAGGCAGGCAAGCTAATGTTAAAATTTCTAGTAATGCGGTTGATTCCAATTGGCGATTTGGAACGGTCAGGCTAGATATAAGACCGGATGGGACAAGATAATGGCAAAAATTAATGTAACGAGATTACCTCTACCATCTGACGATTTTGATCGTCAGCAACAAGATATTCTTATTCGTGAGTTAGAAAATATTATAAATCAATTAAACTTTACATTTCAACAAGACCTACGAGAAGAGTTAACAGCAAGGAGTTGGTTTTTAGGATGAGTGACGTATATAAAAATAAATCTGTAAATCTGACCACTACGGGACAAACAACAATATATACTGTTCCAACGGCTGATGTTTCTACAACACCTCCACAAAAACCTGTTCAGGCCATTGTAAAAAGTATTAGAGTTTGTAATGTAGACAGTAGTGCCGGAAATATAACCGTTGTAAACTTTGATAAAAGCTTAGGTCCAGCTGAAATTAATATAACGCAATTATTAACGATTGATGGTAATAAAGCAGAAGAATTACTTGGTGCTCCCTATGTACTAGAGGATGGGGATGTGATAAAAGCAACAGCTAGTGTAGCTAATCGTTTTCATATAACAGTGTCAGTATTGGAAATATCATGAAAAAAATACAAGAATCTAAGATTTTAGGACATCAAAAAATAGAAGGTAAAGAAGTACCTATTGTACAGCCAGAGGTATATGAGAGAATATATTGTAAAAATTGTGGAAATGAGGTAGATTCACATGAACAGGCTACGGGAGTCTGCAGTAACTGTGGTGCGCCTTGGGCAGAACACAAGGCAACAGACATACAGGTTAAAGTGATTCAGATACCATTAGGATCTGGCACAGGAGAATAACAAGACTGACCATCTTGCGGTAATTTATGGATGATCTATTAGACATCATAGGACTATATAAAGATCACTATCCGCTATGGTCCAGCGATAGCTTAAAAGACATCTATTATCATATTTACCCATCATTAATATTAGCCCAATATACCATTAATAAAAATGAAGATGGTATTTACGGTTTTACAAACTGGGCTTTTTTAGATGATGAAACGGAACAAAAACTTTTAGATACCAGATCATTAGATTTTAATGACTGGAAAACGGGAGACAAGATTTGGATAATAGATTCTATTTATACAAAAGAGCACAACGGAATGAAATTTAACAAAACATTTTTTACACATTTACTTGGTCCTGGAAAAACTGTTAACTGGCTTAGACTAGCTTCTAACGGTTTAATTAAAAAACATTTTACAGTTATCACTAAGGAGTGTTGGTTATAATGGGATCAGTAAAGAAAAAACTAGCAAAAGGTCTACAGAAGATAACACCAAAAGAAATAGCACCAGCCTTACCTTTTATAGCTATGGCTATTCCAGGTTTGCAAGGTCTAAGTCCTCTGATGAGATACGCTTTACCACAGTTGTTGACAGCAGCAGGTTCGGCTAGACAAACAGGAGACATCAATTTATTAAACCAAGCATTAGCACTTGGTGCCAGTTATGCAGCTGGACCGGCTACAACAGGTGCAGACGCTGCAACCTCAAAAGAAATTGCTTTTGCCAAAAAGGCTCCTCAGACTGAAATGGTTGCGAATGCACCCATGGTAAGTGGCCAACCTCCTGTTCCAGGACTAGAACCTAACATTGCATCTTCGATGCAGCCAACATTAGCTGCAACTGATCCAATAGCTTATGCTAAACTAGATCCAACTAAGTTTGAAGCGTTCAAAGCAGCTAACCCTGGAGTTAAAAATACTTTTATGGAAAACTTAAACGCAAGTTTAAGACCCGTGGGTGAAGGCATACGATCTATAGGTTCTGGTGACATATTTGATGTTGGTGGACTTATGACAGTAGGTGGCTTAGGCGCAACTGCAGCTGGAACAGACTATGCAAAGAAAAAAGAAATAGAGTTTGAAGAAGACGAAAGACAAAGAATGGGCTTTATCAGTGACTATGCTGATGCTCTTGCCGATTTTAAAAATTATTTTAGAGAACAAGATTATGGCCTAGAAGACGTATACGGACCAGGCAATGTTCCAAGTTTCTTAGCGGCTGATGGTGGCCGTGTAGGGTTTGACGACGGAGGTGATGTAGGACTTTTTGAAAGTATACTTGGTGACAACATAGTTGATCAAGTTCAACGTGGTTTCGTTACGCTTTTGGGTGGAGGCAGTTTATTAGGGACTAGCATGAATGAATACGATGACGCATACGATCAACTAAAAGAAATGGGTCAAAGTCATGAAGAAATTATAGGTACAATCGGAGAACGTCCGGAGCTCATGAGCAAAGCTGATGGTGGCCGTGTAGGCTTAGCCGAAGGCGGCGATCCGATGACGGCTCAAAAAACAGTAGATCCTATAGTAGGATTTAGACCACAACTTTTTCCAGGTAACATAGGTATGCCTCCACAACAAACTAACCCAATGTCTCAAATACAAAACACAGTTAATCAAGCTATTGATAATATGCAAGGTAGCTTAAATCAAAATTTACAAAACTCATTCAAAACAGAAACAGTTGACGCTATCGTACCAAACGATCAACAAGCAAATATAGGTGGTGGTCTTCAACCTGG
>Ga0209348_1000394_pt1 | contig 23569 bp, 32 predicted proteins | sample ETNvirenome_2_30_FD_184065 | JGI IMG/M metagenome (GOLD analysis project Ga0209348, IMG submission 184065) | Marine viral communities from the Pacific Ocean - ETNP_2_30 (SPAdes) (version 2) | ecosystem: Environmental > Aquatic > Marine > Oceanic | place: Pacific Ocean | collected 2013-06-22
GCAAAAAAATTTTTGAGAATATCATGAAAATATTAATAATGGGACTTCCCGGTTCAGGCAAAACAACTTTGGCTAAACAATTGGCGCCTATGTTCAATGCTATTTGGCTGAATGCTGATGAGGTCCGAAAGGAAGCGAATGATTGGGACTTTTCCGAGCGAGGTAGAATCAGGCAGGCAGAACGTATGCGATTACTTGCCGTACAGAAGGTTGCAGAGAACAGGGTAGTAGTTGCAGATTTTGTTTGCCCTACAAAGTTTGCAAGGATGGAATTTGGAGCAGACTACGTGGTGTGGATGGACACCATCAAGGAAGGAAGATTCGATGACACAAACAAAATGTTTGAACCACCAGAAAAATATGACTTTCGGGTGCCACACAAGGATGCCACTATGTATGCTTTTTTGATCAAACAGGATATACTAGATAAACACGGAAGTTTGGGGCCACATAGCAAATGAAAGATAATTTGATGGTACAACAACAGGTGCGTAGCAAATGGCAACACATGGTTGGCGTCATATGCCTAAACCAGACATACAGGAAACAGGTCAAAGAAGTGCTTCCTAAATTATTTAAAAGATATCCAAATCCAAAAGCATATCTACGTGGAAGATTAAAAACGCAGGAAAACATGCTTAAACCTTTGGGTATGTGGAGTGTCCGGGCAAAAAGATTAAGACAAATGAGTAAGGAATACTTAACATGGGACGGAGTAGAAGCCAGTGATTTACATGGCATAGGAAAATACGGATCAGATAGTTATAAGATATTTTATAAAAATGAGATTCCTAATGATGTGCAGGACAAGGAACTTAAAAAATATATACAATCATTATGAAACATAGCAAGGTTTTAATAATTGGATCAGGTCCTGCCGGTTACACGGCGGCCATATACACGGCAAGAGCCATGCTGAAGCCAACATTGGTACAAGGTATGCAACCGGGAGGTCAGTTGACTATCACCACCGATGTTGAAAACTATCCAGGTTTTGGAGACGTCATACAAGGGCCATGGCTGATGCAACAAATGGAGCAACAGGCAAAAAGCGTCGGCACTGATATTATCACCGACATGATCAAAAGTGTGGACTTCAGCAAGAGACCTTTCACAGCCTTAGGAGAAAGTGGAGAGACATATACTGCGGACAGCATTATAATTTCCACAGGTGCCCAAGCAAGGTGGCTGGGACTCGAAAGTGAAAAAAAATTTTCAGGTTTTGGTGTATCTGCATGTGCCACATGCGACGGTTTCTTTTTTAAAGACAAGGAAGTGATAGTTGTAGGAGGAGGCAATAGTGCTGTTGAAGAAGCTCTATATCTTACAGGTATGGCAAGTAAGGTATATCTTGTCCACAGGAGAGACAAACTAAGGGCAGAAAAAATTTTACAGGATAGGTTATTTGCGAATAACAAAATTAAATGCATATGGAACAGCCAGATAGTAGATATCACAGGTGACAATAATCCATTAAATGTCACTGGCGTGAAACTGAAAAGCACGGTTGATGGCACAATTACAGAGATGAAGATAGATGGTGTGTTCATAGCAATAGGGCATGATCCAGCAACTAGCATATTCAAAGGACAAGTAGAAATGGATGATGAAAATTATATCATAACAAAGCCGGATTCAACTCTAACAAGTGTAAATGGCGTGTATGCCGCAGGTGATGTAAAAGACAAAACATACAGGCAGGCAGTGACAGCCGCAGGAATGGGTTGCATGGCGGCACTGGAAGCAGAAAAATATCTATCTGAACATGAGGCAAAATGAGAATACTAGGAATCAATTGTATGAACCACGACGCCGCAATGGCAGTCGTAGAAATTAAGGATGGCATTGGCAAGATATTATGGGCCGCTCATGCAGAAAGATATAGCAAAGTCAAAAATGATCATTATCTAAATTGGGGCATTGTAAACGAAGCTAACACATACGGGCCTTTCAACAAAGTTGTTTATTATGAGAAACCCTGGCTTAAAAAAACACGTCAATTATATGCCGGACAATATGGAAATGCTTTTGGTTACACTGAACTTCCGCAATGGCATCTTGATCACTTCAACATCAAGATAGATCAGTATGTAAAGCATCATGACTCACATGCCGCCGCAGGATATTTTACATCACCATTCAAAGATGCAACAATATTAACAGTAGATGCTATAGGTGAATGGGACACAGCCAGCATCAGCACAGCAGAAAAAATTTGGATACAACGAAAAGAAACAATAAGATATCCTAGTAGCCTTGGCATCTTGTATTCTGCCTTCACTCATCGATGTGGATTGAAACCCGCCGAGGAGGAATACATTCTAATGGGCATGGCCGCTTATGGAACACCAAAATACAAGGATGACATCTACAACGATTTTGTTGTACAATCACCTTTCAAGCTAAAACAAAATTTACATAGGGGTCTTGGAGATTGGCACCCAGAGGCAGATGTTATGGACATCGCCGCAAGTATACAAGAGGTCACAGAAGAATGCCTTGCAGACTTATGGAGTCGGGCAAGTAAATACGGATCACGTAATCTTGTGTATGCAGGAGGCGTTGCCTTGAATTGTGCCGCCAACAGGAAATTAGCCAATCTTGGCCTGTTTGATAACATTTGGATCATACCAAACCCTGGCGATGCCGGTTCCAGTCTGGGTTGCATTGCCGCAAGTGAGAAACAATTTATACAATGGCAGAATCCATTTCTTGGCCACAACATAGACGGGGAATACCCAGTTGATGCTTTGATAAAAGAATTGAAGGAAAACAAGATGGTTGGTGTCGCTAGTGGTAGAGCAGAATTTGGCCCACGGGCACTTGGTAATAGATCACTATTAGCTGATCCAAGAGGCGAGGACATAAAGGATTTGGTTAACTCAATCAAGAAGAGACAGAAGTTTAGACCATTTGCACCCGCCATACTTGAGGAGGATGTTAATGACTATTTTAACCTGCCTAAAGGCGTCAAAAACACCCCTTATATGCAATATACAGCGGCGTGTACGCATGGTAAAGACTTTCCTGCCATAATACACTACGATAACACTTCTAGGGTTCAAACGGTGCGTAAAAGCGACAATCCAGGGTTCCATGCATTGCTCACGGAATGGAAAAAACAGACAGGTTGTCCGATGCTATTGAACACTAGTTTGAATATCAAAGGCCAACCGATTGTTAATGACAGAGAGGATGGTAAAGCATTTACCAAAAAATACGGAGTCAAAGTATTAGGATGAGGATTTTAGTTACAGGAGGTAGGGGATTTATTGGATCCAAGATTGTAGAAATTCTTTCTCAAGATCATAAAATTACTGTTATTGACAACAATGACAGCTATGGCCTAATGCCTGATAATGAGTTAGAAAAATTAATGCAATGGCGAAGTAGGAATTGGAACCAAAAAAACGTACTACTGATCCGAGGAGATGTGCTTGATAGATTGACCTGCCTAAAGGCATTTTCACATCGCCCTGACATAGCTATCCATCTCGCAACTTACCCAAGAGCTAAAATAGTGGATAATGATCCAATTAATGGAGTGCCAAAAGTAATCAACACTACAACAAATTTACTTTGGCATTGTGTGCATTTCAATGTGAAAAAATTTGTGTATATCAGTTCATCAATGGTATACGGACATTTCAAAGATGGCACAAAAGAAGATGCCAATACTAAACCAATAAACATTTATGGCGAAGCAAAACTTACTGGAGAAAGGTTAGTTAAATTATTCGCAAAAAGGGACAATTTAAACTATGTTATCATAAGGCCCAGTGGTGTATATGGACCAGGAGATCTACCTGACAGAGTTGTATCAAAATTTTTTGACAAAGCATTGAAGGATGAAACTTTAACACTGCACAATGGAAAAAACAAAGTTGATTTCACTTTTCGAGATGATGCCGCAGAAGGAATAGTCAAGGCTAGCCTTTCTTCAGTTGCCAATGTCAGCTTCAACATAACCAACGGCAAGGCCACTACTTTGTCAGATTTAGCAGAAACAATTATTGAGATAACAGGAAGCAAATCTGATGTGGAGGATACAGGTGATCATACATTGTATCCATCCCGTGGAACACTTGATATCAGCCGTGCCAAGGACCTGTTAGGTTACCAACCAAAGCATGATCTGAAAAAAGGATTAGAAAGTTATTATGAATGGATTCGACACTATTCAGGTAAGGTTTAAAAACACTTTACACAGGCCTTCTCCATTTGCCAATACCAGAGAAGTTCCATTTGTAGAAAGTTATCTAAGCATCCTTAAGACTATTGTGCATGATGTGAATACGGAATATTTTTGGTTCTTTGCAAACTTTATGAGCCTTGATGAAATCGACTTAGATTTTATTCCAGAACAGCACGAAAAAGACCAAATACACGTTTGGTATAACACACATCCTAAAGGTGGCACTAATAAAGAAGGAAATGTATTTTTAATTCCCACTGCAAAATTTAAGGAGCAAATGAATGATCTTAAATTTTTGAGAGACTTCCGAGATATCAATTATCATGCACACGATAATCTTTTCCAAAACTTGATTCCTAAAACTGCGTTTAAATTAAAAAATCCTTACACAGCTTACAATGACGGTACACCGATCTATTACAAATGGCTGAAAAACAAAACTACTAAAGCAGAGTATCCGGATTTTTTTCCTAGCTTTTGGGAGGATGAAAAGATCTATACTTGGGGCAAAACCAAGGACATAATGTTGGTGCCATACAGGCAGGATTTAAAACAATTTTATGATATTGAAAGAAGTGTGAATTTTGATATGGACTATGATGTTGAACCGATGGATATAATTTTCATTTCATATGATGAGCCAAGTGCGGAAAAAAGATTTAAAGATTTAAAAGCAAAGTTTCCACGTGCCAAATGGTCAAAGGGTATCACAGGACAAACACTTGCCTACATGGCCGCGGCAGGGATGTCAAAGACAGATTATTTTTTTGCTGTTTTTCCAAAACTCGAGATAGTAGACACTTTCAAGTTTGACTTTCAACCTGACAGAATGAAAAATCCTTGCCACTACATCTTTAATTGTAAGAATCCAGTCAACGATCTGGAATACGGTCACGGGTCCGTGTTGTTGTACAACAAGGAACTTGTAATGAAGACAACCCAACCAGGCCTAGACTTCACTTTGTCGCAACCTCATGATCATGTTCCTGTGCTTAGTGCAATTAATCATTTTAACGAAACACCTTGGTTGGCATGGAGAACAGCATTTAGAGAAGTAATAAAGTTGTGTCAAAATAAATCTACTGTTGAAAACAAATATAGACTAAAAAAATGGTTGGAACTTGGCAAAGGTAACAATGCGGAGTGGGTCTTGCGAGGCGCCACAGATGCTCAAGAATATTACCAAACTTGTAATAGCAATTATAAACAATTGATGCTATCATACGATTTTGGATGGTTAAGACAATACTATGAATCAAAATATAAAAATACCTTTTGTTGATCTATATCCACAATACGAAGAATTGCAAAGTGAAATAGATCTAGCGATCAGAGATATCATTACCCGAAGTGATTATATCACAGGACCAACGGTGGAAAAGTTTGAACAAGCAATTATTAATTACACGGGTGCTGAGGCGTGTGCCAGCATAGGGAGTGGCACAAACGCATTGGTATGTGCTTTAAAGGCTTTGGACATAGGCCCAGGTCACCAAGTGATGACAGTTGGGCACACATTTGTGTCTACCACTGAAGCCATAGTCAACGTTGGAGCCACTCCGGTGTTTGTGGACATAGACGAATTTTATCATTTAGATGTAAACAAAATGGAGTTGACAGACACACTTAAAGCAATATTATTTGTTGATTTGTATGGGCAGACTCCAGACGTAGATAAGATTTTAAGTTTTGCAAAACAGTTCAATTTGAAAGTTATAGAAGATGCCGCACAGAGTTTTGGCTCCGAATACAAAGGTAAAAAGGTTGGTAGTGTGGCCGATCTAACCTGCTTCAGTTTTAATCCGGTTAAAAATTTAGGAGCAATGGGAGATGCAGGAGCAGTCACCGGAAAAAAAGAATATATCGATAAAGTCAAGATGTATAGGGATCATGGAAGAAAAACAAAATTCGAATACGATACCGTTGGATACAATGCAAGGATAGACAACATACAGGCCGTCGTCATCCAAGCAAAATTGAAGAAGATAGATGCTTGGCTGGATAAAAAAAGAAAGATATGCAGAAAATACACAAAAGAGTTGGAAGGAGTTGTCAAATGCCCAAAGGAAGCACCATGGAGCAAACACACTTACTACGTGTACGTGATTGAAACTCCGGAGGGCACTAGAGATAAGTTGCAAGAGTTCCTAAAGGAAAAAGGCATAGGAACTAACATACACTATAAATTTCCAACACATAAAACCAAGGCATTCAACGAATACACACAAGATTTAAAAAGAACAGAATATATTTGTAAAAATATTTTAAGTTTACCTTGTTATCACACACTTCCAGAACATCACCAAAATTACATAATCAAATGTGTTAAGGAGTTTTATGCAAATTAGTTTGATTGGAGCAGGCTATTGGGGTAGCAAATTAAAAAAAGAATTGGAAACCATGGACGGAGTGTCGGATATTGAAATAATTGATATAAAAGAAGGAAAAACACTTAGAGACATTTCATACCAAAATGTTATATTGGCAACTCCGGCCTGGGATCATTATTCGCAAACATTAGAACTATTAGCACAGGGTAAAAATTTGTATGTGGAAAAACCTTTGGCCTTGACAGCAGATGAATGCGTGACTATAAAAAACAAAATTAGACCCGGACAAACACTAATGGTTGGACACATTTTTTTGTACAACGATAGGCTGAAGAAAGTTAAGCAGTTGTTGCCAAAAATAGGAAATGTACAACATATAGAATCCAATAGATTGAATTGGGGGAGATTCCAAAAGAAAATCAGCACTCTGCATAGTCTTGCTCCGCATGATGTCAGTATAATACACTACCTTTTGGGATATCATGAATTCCAATACATCATAAACATAGGAGAAAAATTTACCAAATTTTCACAAAATGATAGAGATGAGTTCAGTTTTGAGTGCAATGGAGTCTCAGTCAAATTTAATTTGAGTTGGTATTATCCGAAAAAAGTAAGAAACATGACGATCACCGGTGACAAAGGAATTATCTTTTGGGACGAAGAAGCGAAAAGTGTGCAACTTACAACAGAAATCTTTGAAAAGGATAGAATGAATTACAATCCAAAAATAGATGTTTTCGAAGTAGAATCAAATCCTTTACGTAACGAGCTATATGAATTTGTTAGGTGTGTTCGAGACAAAAGAAATCCTTTGACTGATGTAGATAATGCAATAGAGGTGGCTAAAAATTTAGACTTACTTTCTAGTGGATTTAAAGGTTCTATTAAGTAAAAATGAAGTTTTGTTTTCCATATCTTTCTTCAACAAAGTAACGTCAAACTTCAAATCCACAGATTCGATTTTCCTATAATTTTCTTCTAGTACTTTTTTCAAGAATCTTGCAATTGTATCTTGCTTTTTTGTTTTTAGGTCGGTTGAAATATCGTAATGTATTGTGATATTATTTTTAAGTATGATGTTGACGTACTTTAGATATTTGACCGGCAAGTTTTGAAAATGTAAGCCTTCCAAAACTTCCGGCCACTCTTTAACAAAATCTTTTGTTAGTTGTACCCAGGTTTTATTCTTTGGGGGCAGTTTCTTTGGCATCAGTTTTTTTTGCTGTTGTTTTCTTTTTCTGTGCCGGTGGTGTATCATCCGCTACTGCTAATTCAGAAACCTTGACACCCGATTCTTTGGCAATCATCTCATTCAATTTGTTCAAAGGTATTCTACCCTCATCGGTCGTGCCATATGTCATTATGATATCTTTGGTTTTGAATTTTTTAATATACCCGTCGTCGTGCAACATTGCCAACATGTTAGTGCCATCTGGAAATGTTTGCCTTGCCAGATATACTCCAAGTTCGTTCTCTGCCTGGCCACCCTCTGACTCAACTGCTCTCATCAAAGCATTGTGATACATTTCTGGTAGAAACTTAGTGCCCAATACAAGACAATTGTTTGGCTCACTTGGTACTGTTCGGTATAGTACAACAACTTTTGATTTAGATTCGTCCGCCAGTTCTCCGACGTGCTTGAATTGTTTTCTCTCAATACGTCCTTCTTGGTTACCAGCATCAGGTCCCATCACCAATTTGTCATACACATTCATAAGTGCCATTTTTATCTCCTATTTTTTTGCGTCGGCTGTTGGCGCTTCAACAGGTTTTGTCTGTGCGTCCAGCTTTGCCAAAAATGTTTGTAGTTTGTTATACAAAAACCCAACATTGGCCATTTCGCCGGCTCTGAAAGCACCTCTGGTCGAGGCAACATCTAAAACGGTAGAAAGGTTTTTCAAATCACCGATAGATAGTGCCATCGGATCTGGTGCAGGAGCAGTCGGTTGAGCCGTCGCTGTTTCCGGTGCTTCTGGTTTTTTAGTATCTTCTTTTGCCATTTAATTTATTTCTCCTTAATTGCAATTAATAATATACGCATATTATACTAAAAGTAGTTATGCGGTGCAATCTTTATTTTTGGATGTTTTGAGCCATTCCTGACAGAGCGAATAGTGTTAGATCACCAGGTTCTTCAAAACCAAGCACGGTAACATTTTTACTATTACCATTATCAAATATTACATCTTTGGTAATTGAATATCTTCCATTGCAGTGTTCGTATATCCATTTACGCATAGTTTCTATTTCACTTTCGTGTGCTCTCACCACGGTGTTGACAAAATGAGGTGGTAAAAAATCTAACTCTCTTTTGAAAAAATTATTTGGATTTATTTTCACGTTTTTTCTTTATCCAATCGTAGGCATCTTGCCATCTTTGTTCTGTTGTTTTTTTGGGACCTTCGTAAAGCACATCTTTGTTTGTGTTGCTTGGGCCAAGAACTTCTACACCTTTCCAGAACATGGCAAAGACAACTGCCATCATTATTATAACGATATACTTACTCATGAGCCGTACCACACATCGTCGTATAAAGGTGGATCATTTGGATCCGGTTTTTTTACATACGGAATATTATGAAATTGTTTAAAAGTATAGTACACCGCAAATATAATACCTAAATGGCCGACCACAAGTCCTACCCAGCCCCATAACATAGTTGACATGGAAAAGAAGTAAACCGTGAATACCGTGCTCCAAACAAAACTTAACACCACTAATATTTGTAACCTCACGGTTTTAGGTAATGCTCTTAAATCATTATTATTGTCGTCAAATAAAATTGTTGCTGTGTCAATCATCCAATTTTTAAAGCATTTAACTTTAATCATAGACCCGGAATACCATTGTTCTCTTTTTGTCATATCACGAAGCCCATATTATCGCTACTAATCCTGACACCATGATAATCCAACTAGTGAACACCCATGGCTCTTTCAATAGTGCATTCCAAAATTTTATAATTTTTTTACGCATAATATTTCAATGTTGCTCCTACAATTACAAGCACAAATATAATGGTAGAAATATATAAGATTAATGTATCCTTAGTCATTGTATTGTACCGTCATTCCCCATGGAGCTTCTATGTCTCTCTCATATGGATTGTTAATTAAAAATATAGTATCACAATAATCAGGATCTCCCCAACTATCAAAAGGCCATCCATCAGTGAACATCACAAATTTTTTAGGCTCGATTCCTTCATTTTTCATGTAGTCCCAATTGCATTCGAATTGTGTGCCACCACCAGAACCAAGTTTATAGTTTAGTAATTCATCTGCATTGTCAGGCGTGAACACTTGTGGGTTGAATACTTCGGTATCAAAACTCCAAAGATGTATCCTAAAATCCTTATATTGATCCATGATATTTTTTACTTCTGTCAAGAATTCTTTGCATTGCGTATCACTTATACTGCCACTGGCATCAAGTGCCAAACAAATATCGATCATCTCATCATTGTTCTGTCCAGGCAGTATAGCAGAAGTGTGCCATGACTTTCTGCTAGGTCTCATCCATGTATAGTCAGCCTTAATTGTACTCATAATCTGTTGCTGGAGTATTTCTCTCCAATCCATTTTTGGTTCGGTAAGTTGTGCAACCAATCTTTGTAGGGCACCAGGCAAGTTACTTGCACCTGTTGATTGTGCGGCACTCACCATTGCTTCTTTTACTTCATCTCTGATTTTCTTTAATTCTTCTTTGGTGTACACAGGCTTGCCACTCTTGCCACCTTTTTTATCTTTACCTTTACCCTCACCTGCACCATCACCTTTGCCCCATTCCTGGTGATCGTCCATAAGCTCTCCCATCTTCTCAAGAAACTTCTTACCATTTTTCTTAGCTGTCTTGAACAAGTCGTCGTATATTCTTTCAGAGGGCCAATCCTTGTATTTGTCATCTTGGAAGCCTTTGTTCTCGCCTTTCTTACCTTTGGGCATTTCACCTATATTGCCATCCTTCAATATTTGGTTAACGGCATAGTCGGCCGCTATGTTCCAAAGTTGTGGATCTCTGTCACCAATCCTTACCAGCATATGTTCGAATACATTATGCAACACTTCATGCCCGAACAAGAACTCTGCTTCTTTTGGAGTAAGGGAATCTATAAATTTAGTATTATAAAAGAAATGCCTGCCATCTGTACCGGCTGTGGGACACCAATCATCAGCATTAACCAGTTTAAGCCTAGTTGCGAGATTGCCAAAGAAAGGATGTTTCAATAACAAGGCAATCCTTGCTGTCACCAATTTGTCAATGATCTTTTGATCTTGATAGTTGGCCATTATTTAGACTCCATAGCAGTTATGACATACTTGCCAAACTTCTTATGGAACCTATCAAATGATTTCAACTTGCTAGGATCAAACGGAAGTTTGTAATTCGTCAGTGCAATCTTGGCACCCATCACAACCAACTCAGTTTCAAAGTTGTCCATCATGTAATGGAAAAACCTATCTGCCTGTTCGTTCCAATTCTTGACTTTCTTTTCATGTGCCTGTTGTAGTTCATAGCACAAAGAAACTGTCAAAGAATACATCGCTGATATTTCTTTCGTCTTTAAGTCTTTAACCTTGCCGCTCAGTATATCAGATGGGTTTGGAAGTTGGCCGCTCACCTTACGGTGATTCATAAACTTAACGGCCAACCCTTCTCCTACGCAACCTGCAACGAGGTCAGTGAGCGTACTTTCTGGCAGGTCATCTGATAGAAGTTGAGATACGAAACTCCAAGACCTTGGAGTCGCAAATGATCTACTCGATCCTCTTGGATCAAAATCATATAAATCTTGTTTGGCGAATGTGCAGTAACCTACAACATCTGCATGAATTTTTTGGTCAGTTGCCCATTGTAACCAATCATCGTAATCGACCCTTAGTTCAATGTGTACAAATCTATTTGCCAACGGAGCAGGCATCCTGTACGTGACACCCTTGTCATTGTCTCTGTTACCCGCGGCAACAATTGATACTCCATCTGGCAATTTGTATTGCCCTACTCTTCTGTTCAAAATTAGTTGATATGCCGCCGCCTGTACTGCCGGTGCCGCCGAATTAAGTTCATCTAAGAATACTATTGAAGTAGATTTAGGATCGGTTGGTAATTCTGACGGAGCCGCCCAGACCATGTTGTTTTCTTTCGAATTGTAATAAGGGATACCTTTTATATCTGTTGGCTCCCATAAAGGTAGTCTAATATCAACAACTTCTCTTCCGTGCTTGTCGGCCACCTGTTTGACTATGTCGGATTTCCCAATACCTGGTGCACCCCACATCATCAAAGGTCTTTGCAATTTAAGACAATGTTCTAATGCTGATTTTGCCTCGTTTGGTGTTACTGTTCTATTCTGCGAACCTATCGCTGATTCTTTGTTTTTTGCTTTTGGCATTTTGTACACTCCTGTTTAAAATGTTTATACAATGATTATAGCAGAAATATGTATATGGTCAACCTGGTAAATGTTGCTTAAAAGTCGCTATTTTATTGACTTTTTTGTTCGTCCATTTTGCTCATTGCTCGAGCAAGTCCGTATTTTGTGACATCTCCAGCAAACATCATTAATTGCAATGCCATTTTTTCCATTGTCACTATTATTTTTTTCTTATCAACAAAGTAAGGACAATCTACAAATTCATCTAACCAGAGATATGTTTGTGGGGTGAATATTATTTTATCCGGAAATTTTATTTCATAACATTTTATATCCAGGCCTTTCACCCATTCGAGACCAAGTTTGGTAAGTCTCAGACTTCTTGCTTGGTAGCTTTCTCTTACGTTTTGCCACCATGTGAAGTAGGCAGACTTTATACTTTCATCATGCAATGGTTGTTCTTTAAGCATAAGAAAGGTCCTAGTGTATGCAGTTTTCACGTCCATACAATTAATTATCTAGAGAATTTTTCGCCTGTTTTTAAAAGGTACACAGCAAACTTGTCTGTGTTGTGTTGTGCATTTAATTTTTTAGCAAGATTTTCGGCGTGTCCAGGATTCGAGAATGAAACTTTCTTGTATTTTGGACCTGGATAATTTGCCACCAAACTTGACGACTTCAAGTTAATAGGTTTACCATCATAGAATACTGCCCAGATGCCTTCAGCCGCCAGGACCTCGTCCATTTTGTAGGTCGTTTTGTTACTGTGTTGTAATAACACCGTAGGTTTTGGTCTGCTCATAATTGTATCAATATACAACTATATTTACCAAAAATTGTATTAGCTATTTCTTATTGAAGTCGCCACCGTCCATGTCTATGTTGATCGTTTGTGCCTGCTGAGCAGTCTTTAAGGCTTCGATTATTTCTTCTTGTATACCGGTCAAACGTGTCATTACTTGCGCCAGGCTATCCGCCAAACGGTCTGCTTCAGCGGCTGGTATAATGATTTGTTTTTGACCCTGCTGGCGTAGTGTTCTCACTCTGCCGAGGAAGTCTTCAATCGGACGGGTTTGTATTTTGGAATTCTTTGACTGCATTGTTTAATACCTGTTGCATCTCTAGTTTTGTTTTCATAGGACCTTTATATTTGTATCTCGATAATGTTATCATTTTTGGACAATACGCTTTACGCCATCCTTTTTCAAAACAAATTATGTAATATCCTGCACAGAATTGGCTTTTAGATTTTGGAGTCTTTGTGTACACAGGAAGTTGTTTTTGCACATCAAACATTGGGTTGTAAGGATGTTGGCTACATGGAAAACCATGCACCTCAAAATTATCCGTTTGTACTTCGTCCTCTATTCTTGGAGTGCTACTTTCAGCAAAAATATCAACCCCAAATTTTGTGAAAAGGCTTTCTGGTGTATGAAATATCTGCCTTGAATCTTTTTTACTTAAAAATACCCAACCATTATTTTCTTGTTTCTGTAAGGTACCAAGTTTTTGCCCATCCTGTTCAACTATCCAAAACTTGTCTTTTACAAGTGTTTTTGCTCTTACTGTCATGATCCTAACCTCGCATTAAAAGGCTCAACATATAATTGCGCCTGCTCACTAATTCTATTTAAATCATACTTGGCACAGAATCTCATAAATCTGACTCCAACCTGATCTATTTTTTTATTTTCAGCCTTGGCCTGTGCAATCGTTTGATCAAGTTCTTGTACAATTCCCTCTGGCTGTGCATGGAGATCCACAAGTAGTTTATTGCGTTCATAGTCTTCTAGCACTCGATGTTCTTTTCCTTCATGATCTACCCATTTACTCAACATCATGTTGTTCCATGTGTAGCCTTTTTCTTTTCGATCTGCAAATGCTTCTTGCAATCCTATCTTATTTTTTGTGCCCTTTGTACGCACACCCGGATATGCACTAAAAATATTGTCGCTTGGATCCCCTCTCATGCTTTTTTCAAACACTATCCATTCCGGATTAGGTGCACCTTTTGGTGATTTTGTTTTTTTGTCTATAATCGGATTTCCTTTATTATCAAACCATCCTTCGTGTGTTATTGTGGTCTCTGTAACTCCGTTATATTGCTTGACATTTGGGTTTACAAGTTGATTAAGATCTTTGTCGGTGCTTAGAATAATGTGTTTTACATCAGGGTGTTTGTCTATCCAACGAGCTATCAAATCGTCTGCTTCTGTCCTAGCATTTCTAAGAACAGTGGCATTTGTTTTTTCCGTTATAAACTTGCAGAAATCATCATAACATTCCCAAAACACATCATTTTCTTCTTTTTCTTGTTGCGTCATTGCGTCTACGGCATCTTTGCGATTTCTTTTGTAAGGGGCATAATGATCTTTACGCCATGATCTCCCTTCTAGGCAAAAGACTAAATGTGTACCTTCAAAGTCTTGCCATGCTTTTTTTATGGAGTTCATCATAATGTGTATTGCCATGCCTATCTTCTCAGATGTATCACCTCGTATCACGTGTCTAGCACGGAAGAAAGTGTTTGCAGTGTCTACTAATATATGAGTCATACTAAATTATAGCACTTATTTGGTTTTTTGTCTATAGACAAAAAATGGATTATCTATTCCATTAAATTTTGGTAAATTTGGATTCATCGCTTTATAGTGTTCCGGATACATTTGAACATAGTTTAATATTTCTTCAGTGGTATCAAAGAAATGATTAGTCATGGGCATGACAACAAAATCGTACTTCATTTCCAACTGGGCGTACACATATGCCTGTTGGATCACGTCTAATGTTGGGACAGCAATATTAATCTCTTCTTTAACCGCATCCAATACTATATCTGTGTGTTTGTGTGTTTGCAGAACTAAATTTCTAGTCATAAATTGTTCATGTACAGAAGACAAATCTTTTAAATCCAAATCGAGGTCAAATTTATTGTCCAATAGTAAAAGTTCTTTTTTTAGACTTTCGATACTGAAAAACACATCTACTTGGGTATAATGTACATTATTGTTTGGCGATAACATTTTTTCTGTCCACTCAAGTTGTTGCTTGGCAGTGATAAAACATCCGTGATTGATTTGGTCAAGCCAGCCCATCTTAAATGCATCTCGCAATAACCATTTTGGAACTTTGTCTCCGTTAAGTGAGTACAAGTCATGAATCTTCTTATAGAATTCGTTATTATAATTTTTCATAAAGGAAATATCTTTGTGTAGATTATAGATGTTTCGATTGGCGTCGCCTGCCCTAGCCATTGCAACACGCTCGTAATATAAGATATCGTTAGAATAAAGTATTTTGATTATGTTTGTGTCTTGTAAAGTTTTATTTTCTTCGTGGGCTAATGCATCTATGAATTTGGAAAAACCAGAGTAATTAATTTTATTATGTGAATTTCCTATTTTATTGAATGGCAAATCATTTATGTTTGGAGTCTTTCGGCTCAGCCTGTCAATTAGATAAGTTAAGTAATGCCCATGGCACCCGGGACTATTAAAAATGTAGATGTGAGTGTTCATAGAAACCTTTGCAATTTATCGTAAATGTTTTGTTTTAAAAATATATCGTTAATTTTTTTAGCAAATTCGATTTGATAAAATTTGTTTGGAGTAACTGTTTTTTCATTGTGTGCATAGTGGACACTTTTTTTATAATCTTCCAACATTACAAAGTCTTTGCATATTTTTATTTTTTTATGTAATGGATCTTTCCATTTTATTTTCATCCCTTCGAATATAAACAATTGGATCGATTTCTTGATACATAGTTCTTGTAGGTATAACAATTTAATGATCAAATCTTTTTCTTCTATCCCTGGGCTATACAAATAATCATAATACATTTTTTTCGATTGGTGATCTGTACTGATACTGCTGGGCCAATAGTTTTGGAATGAATAGTTCCGTGATGAATCTTGTTGCATCAATACTTTATTATTGTCATTTAATTCTACGTCCAATTTTTTCTGATTAGTCAATTGACAAATTACATGGGTGTAATTATTTTTGTGTAATTCATCTACTAACAAATTTAAAATTAAACTATTTGTTATACCTGGACCTGTTAGATCTTTTATATCTAGTCCGCATATCTTAAGAACTTTGACCCATGTAGGTATTGCATTTTTTCCGTATGATACTCCGCAACCGCTTATTAAGATTTTTTGATTAACTGACTTCTGTTTTGCCGTCATCTCTTCTGTTTATTTGAACATAACCAGATGCAATGCTATCCAATCCTTGCTCATTTCCTATTGTTCTACAGAGAGTTTGGAACCATCTATCTACAATCTCTTCTTGTGATTCCCCTTGATATCCATGTTGCTTCAACATGTTTACAAATTCATCATTCCAGTCAAGTTCAAAAAAGCCATTCCTCGGATTGTCTTGATTCACGTTCATGTTAAGAACTTTTACCATGGGCTCTTCGCTTTTGCCTTTTGATTTTTTTACTTTTGTGCTTTTTGTTTTCTTCACTTTCATTGTTTTATTATACTTGGTTTTATTTGTTTTGCCAACCATTATGTCCCCCACTTGTTACCAAATAAATCTACGTGTAGTCTCGGAGAATACTTATAACCATTTTGTAGTGCCAAGTCCGCTACCTGCTTTGATGTTTTTGCTTGTCCTTCAACAGTGGCACCAACTGCCATCAAATAGATATCTGCTTCGACGCCAAACTTTTTATATTCTTCTCTGGCCATTTCGACTTCCTCTAAATCTTGTTCGTCCTGTACTACAAACTTGAAGTACAAATGACTGTTTGGAATGTTTGCATATTGTTGTGCAACTTCACCTTTGATTGCTTTTGCCCATTGCTCACCCGATATAGATAATTTTGGTGAAGTTGACCATGTGATATGCACTGGTTCTTTGGTATAATCGCCTGCTGTAAGTCCATGTAAAAATCTTTGAAAGTCTGCTTTGAATACCTGTGTGCAGTTTGTCTCGATTGTCAAATTTTTTAAGTCAGTAAATTCTGGCTGTCGCAATAATTGTTGTGTTTCTCTTTGCCACAACATCGGTTCACCCCCTGTGATAATGAAGTGTATGTCGGATCCGTTGTCATTGGTCCATTTATTGTTTGGAGTGTATTGTGTTACTTTTTGTGCTATTTCTTCAACACTGTCCCAATTCACCAAGTGTTTGTATCTACTTGCCCAACTGGCACTGGCATCACAACCAATCTCAACCACTGGCAAATCTCTGACATGTTTTACCTGTGACAGATCCTGTGTCATGTAAGGCATTTCTTCCGGCTTCAACCATTTGCTTTTATCTCTGCCCTGTCCAAAGCCGTGGCAATTGAAGTTACAACCAAACACTCGAAAGAACACACTAGGCACACCAACGAATCTGCCCTCGCCTTGTACACTATAAAATATTTCCGAGTATCTTAATTTTTCCATATGCTAGGATCTATATTTTTCGTTGACTCTACCAACTCTTGTGTTGTGTAATTACCTTTTATTTTTTTTTCCATTTTAGGGTCTGCTTTTATTTTACTATGAGTTGTGTTTTCCGTCAACACATCAGGCCAATCTCTGTACAGTGCATGTTGTATATTGTCTTCCACAAATCTATTAAAGCTAACGTGGGCCTTTTCCAATTCGCCCTGTTTAGGGACAACTCTTCCAAAAGCCTCATCTAGTTGTGCCATTCCTGTAAACTCCATCATGATGTGCCACTCAGGTAAGTCTTGAATAGATCTAAATCCCAACTTGCATCTAGTAATTCTATAAGACAACATTTTCTCTTCATCCACAAGTCTCTGTAAAAATTTCCTCATGTTTGAGGCAAAATCTAGATCACTAATGCCGTTTTTTTTATCGGCCCAGATATGGTATATGTCAGCCAAAGTAGTCCTCCATCTTCCCTTCTCTATAAAGATCTTGCGTAACACAATGTACCCCACCATCCCAGAAAAATCTGTGTCTGAAATGGAATATTACAGGTTCAACCTTATGTTTCTTGAAATGGTCAAAAACTTCTTTGTTGTAATTGTTACAAACTATTGTGTTTTGATCAATGCTTAACATGTTAACATCAAACACAGTTTCTTCAACATATCCTACCCAATCGTTCAACCAAGTGTTAACAAATTGTATGAACTGGTCATTGTGTTCCTCGCCTTCCAGCCACCAACGTCCTTTCACCTTTTTTTTAATTTCTAGAAAGGGATATACTTTTTTCCAGCCTTGATCTTGTAGGTATAATACGTCCCAACCGGGAAACTCTTTTTTGTAATCCTGGACGTCATGTAATGAGACGATACAGCCTGGTTTTACAACACAGAAACAACCATCTGAATGGTATCCCCTGTTCGAAGTGATTACTTCAAATCCTTCTGATTGCCATTTTTTAATGTAATCAGTCACCATTGTTGATTTGGGGACAACACCCATGTCCCATAATAATCTTTTCCCAATACGCACAATATTTGCAGTGCTCATTGGTTCTTTCCATGCCTGGCGACTGTTATCAATCAAAAGACAATCTTTATCAATTTGATCTAAGGTGTTTTGAAAAGTGTTCATAACGTCATGAGGAACGTTTACACAGTGCATTTTTTCGCCTATGACAGCAAAATAATCTCTTGGTGTTACGGGTGGCGGCCGTAGGTCTTGTAATGCTTTCAATTTTTCTATGTCAACGGAACTTCTATAAGTTTTTACGCCTGCCTGTTTCAATATCTTTTCTAAGATCTGAAAATCTTCCTCTGTTTCATCGGCTATTCTTTTCAAAGGATCCATAATTTTATCGTTCTTGTATATGTCAAGATCTGAAAACCATTCGGTCTTGAATCCTGACCCTATTAAACAATGTTTCAATGGATCAAATGTGGCGTATCCTTTAATTGGAATATTACTTTTTTGTTCTGTCATTTTTCTTGTCTAGTCTCACAATGTTACTTGACTTCAAATGACCAACACTTTCACGTTGTATATCGTTGTGTCTGAACTCCGCCCAGTACAACTCAAACGCAACGCCATCTTCCAATCCCTCGAATGAGTGATATAGTCCTGGTTTGACGGCTGTGTAGTCACCGGCTTTAAGTATGGTCTCGTCTACTAAGTCGTAGTCCTTTTGCCATACACGGATTTTCATCTCGCCTGACATCACGTAGAAACCGTTCCATTTGTATTCGTGTTTGTGCTTAGAGCACGTGCCACCTTTTACAAAGTCTATCCTGTGGAATTCGCACGAACCATTGGCTTCAATAAGTTCTGTTTGTCCCCAAATTTTACCTGCTTTGTTTCCCATGATGTCTTCTTATTATAAAGGTATTTAGATGTTTTGTCAATGGGGGAAAATAAATTCCCCCACAAACTTATAGTAAAGTAAATGAAACAACTGCCACAATCGCCAATGCTACTGCGAAATAACCTGCCGCTGTGAACAACTTGTTTATCATTATACTGCCACGAAGTATAACAAACTTACTGCCGCAATCGCCAGACTGCCGCCGTTGAGTTCTGCTTGTCTTCCACTAGCCGCTTTGATAACCACGTAGGCTATGAAACCTAGTGCTATACCATATGCGATACTGAATGTCAGTGGCATGATAACAGCCGCCAATACGGCCGGTGCGTATTCACTTACATCATCCCAATCGATGTCCTTGAGGTTCCTCAAGAAATATGTGGCGATGAATATCAATGCCGGAGCAGTTGCGAAAGCCGGAATACTCTGAGCCAACGGAGCAAAGAACAGACAGGCCAAAAATAGCACTGCCACCGTCACTGCCGTCAATCCAGTTTTTCCACCTTCTTTTATACCAGCACCACTTTCAATATATGAAGTAGTGTTTGATGTACCTGCGAGAGCACCAACAGATGTTGCAACAGAATCTGATAGCAACGCCTTGTCGATTCCTTCGACTTCTCCGTTCTTGTTAACCTTACCTGTAAGGTTCGCAACGGAAGTCAAAGTACCTGCTGTGTCCATGAAGTCCACAAACAAGAATGCAAATGCAGTACCAATGAATCCTGCCGTAGCTATTAGACTAAAGTCTAGGCTGAAAGCATGAGCCGGACTAGGTATCGCACCCGCAACACCATTAAGATCAGATACTCCAAATACCCAAGCAATGATGCTTACTGCCAATATTCCGATGATGATTGCACCCGGAACTTTTCTCTTGTCAAGGATTGCCATTACAGCAAAACCTAGACCTGCCAATAACACAGGCCAACTCGAGATGTCTCCAAGTCCAACTAGAGTGGCAGGATGATCAACAACTATCCCTGCGTTCTTGAAGCCTATAATGGCAAGGAATAATCCTATGCCGGCCCCAACGCCTAGTTTCATGCTTCTCGGAATTGAATTGATGATATACTTCCTAGCAGGTGTTACTGATAATCCAATAAACACTATACCCGCTACAAATACAGCGGCCAGTGCCTGTTGGAAAGTATATCCCATTCCAAATATTACACCAAACGTAAAGAACGCATTAAGTCCCATACCTGGTGCAAGTGCTACAGGCCAATTGGCCCATAACCCCATAATCAATGTTCCTACCACTGCGGCGATGATCGTTGCTGTGAAGACAGCACCAAAGTCCATTCCAGAACCTTCCGTAGAAAGTATCGCTGGATTGACCACCGTGATGTAGGCCATTGTTAGGAAAGTGGCCACGCCAGCCATTATCTCAGTCTTCACTGATGTCTTGGCTTTTGTTAGACCAAATAGTTTTTCTAACATTAAATCCTCCTATAGGTTTTTATTAATGTGTGCTAATTTTATCTGGTTTACCTAGGCAGTGTCAATACACGTTTAAAGTGTTTTGAAAATAAAACTCAGGCTTTCGGCCAAGTTTTCATTTTGATCTGGGGTCATATGGTTAAAAAGGTTTTCATCTGGTATTCCTTGACGCATATTTTCAAAATAATTTGGGTATAATGCCTGGGGAAATATTTTACCAGAATGCAATTTAAAGTTTGGTTTTTCAAAGCTGAATATTTGTATAATTTTGTGTTCGTTTTGCAATTTGCTGAGGATATTTTGATCAAACCACTGCACAGATGACTGGTATTGGAATTTATTAAGATCTTTGAAATCCAAATGCTTACGATACAGGTCGGCCGCAATCTCCAATTCTGTCACAGACTTTTCATCGGATGCCCACGCAGGTAGTAAAACATCTGGATGGTAAATTCTTTCAGGTTCCGTATATAAAATTACTATGTGCTTTGGTAACTTTTTTTCTGCTACTAGTTTTTGGAAATTCAATAGCATGTAGAATACGCTTGTACCACCGACACCCCAATGTGTGATTGTTCCGCAGTCTAATTTGTTTGCCAACTTAATGCACCAGCTATGTTCACTCATGCTGTTCGCACAAAAACTATCACCAAAAAATCCTATAGTGTTTTCCTGGTTCTGCTTGTCAATAATCTTGGGCCATTGTGGATGTATCTTTTGTTGTCTCACTTATCCCATTCTTCCCATGGGAATACGATCCATGCTGGTACTTCTTCTTTGTTGATTTCGTATCCGTGGTAATCCATTTTTGCCTTTGATGGTTTATTGTTGATCAAAGCGGCAAATCGTATTCGCTTGTCATCTCTACCAAAATTATTTTCAATAAATTTAAATGTCTCTCCAGTATCGTTGATGTCATCGATAATCAAAATTTTGTTTTGAAATGCAAATGCTTTTTCTAACACTGAAAGGTTTGGTTTTGCTTTATGATCACGCAATCTTATGTCGATTACTTCATGTGGTATTTTCAATCGATGTGAAAGATATACGCCTGGAATACACCCACCCCTGTTAATACCTATTATTAATGTTGGCATCCAATTGCTATGTACCATTTGATCTTCTATCTGGATCAAAGCATTACGCATTTGAACTGTTGAAAAATAACTTTTATTTGGTGTATCGTTCATACACTCTATTGATCACATTATTGGTAGTTACAAAACTGGCACACTTCGGCATGTCTTTAAGTCTTCTTGCACCGATATAGGTACATGCACTTCTTACTCCGCCTAGTATATCTTCTACAGTGTTTTGAACAGGACCCCTGTATGGTAAAGATATCAATCTTCCTTCGTTTCCTCTGTATCCGTCCTTTCGTTTGCCGTGTTTTTCTCTGGCACGATCTGAACTCATTCCGTAAAATTCTATTTTGCCATCTATAACTTGTTGTTCTGACTCATCATGCCCTGCCAACATACCACCTATCATTACCATGTGGGCACCACCACCGAATGCCTTTGCAATATCTCCTGGATATACACAGCCACCGTCTGCCATTATGTGTCCATCTACACCGTTGGCCGCATCTGCACAATCCAGTATTGCGGAAAATTGTGGCACACCTACACCAGTCATGGTCCTTGTGGTACATACTGATCCTGGACCTATTCCGATCTTGACAACATCCGCTCCATTTATTATCAATTCTTCGGTCATCTCCGGAGTTACTACATTTCCTGCAACAATTATTTTTGTTGGATATTCGTCTCTAACCTTTTTAATAAAATCAACCATGTTTTGATGATATGCATTTGCCACGTCTATGGTAATCATTTTTACGTCAGGAAAACTTTTCAAAACATCTTGCATGGTCTTCCAATCTTTTGCATCTTTGTCCCACATGACATTTGTACCAGTACATACAGACACACTCTGTAGACGCACACCGTTACCCACTGCTTTTCTCCATTCGTCAATACTAGTTGTTTTTGTAATCACTGTCATCATTTTATATTCCTGTAATACTTTTGCCATGCTGAAAGTGCCTACACCATCCATGTTACTGGCGAATACTGGAAGAAAGTTCATCTGTTTGCCGGAGTTTCGAAATGTAAAGTTACGTGTCATGTCGACATCTTTACGTGATGATAATGTAGAACGTTTTGGTTGCAATAAAACGTCTTCGAAATTTAATTTAGCATCGTAATTAATTCTCATCTTCTTGTTCCTTTGTTTTACAAACTTCTAATATGCTTTGATAGTGTTCCCAGGCCTGTTTCAAAGCTGGATACTTTTCTCTAAGCTCTTCCTCTGAAAATAAGGTAAGTTGGCCAAGATCACCAAACGAATATGTCATATCACTCATTCCGTTTTCAAGGTCCGCACTTCCTGAGTATGTGATACCTTGGCTTAGATTATCCATTTCGATTGCATCTGATTGCATCTGTGCTTGTTCTTGTTTAATTTGTTTTTTACTTTTGTCCATGGCCCTTCATGCTCATACAAATTTTATAAAATTCATCCCTAGTCGCTGGATCTTCTTTGAAAGCACCCAACATTATCGCAGTGGTCATATCTGATTCGTGTTCTTTCACACCTCTGTGTGTCATACAATGATGTTCAGCTTTAACAACTACTGCAATGTTTTTTGTGTGTGCATATTCCTGCAGGGCCTCGGCAATCTGTGTAGTCATTTCTTCCTGAATCTGTGGACGTTCCGCAATATGATGCACTATCCTATTGAATTTGCTCAATCCAATCACTTTGCCATTTGGTATTATGCCTATCCACGCATTGCCAACAATATTTTGAAAGTGGTGAGCACACGTCGATCTAATTGAAATAGGACCACTCGTGTACATACTTTTGTATCCCATGTTTGGAAAACTTGTCACTCTAGGAAAAGCATGGTATCTGCCACCAAACGTTTCTCTTAACCACATCTTTGCAACACGTTTG
>Ga0209348_1000395_pt1 | contig 23482 bp, 12 predicted proteins | sample ETNvirenome_2_30_FD_184065 | JGI IMG/M metagenome (GOLD analysis project Ga0209348, IMG submission 184065) | Marine viral communities from the Pacific Ocean - ETNP_2_30 (SPAdes) (version 2) | ecosystem: Environmental > Aquatic > Marine > Oceanic | place: Pacific Ocean | collected 2013-06-22
CATACCATTACTTACCCAAAATGACGCTTTTGACCAGTCCCAGTTAGCACCAGTAGCATCTGGACTTCCATATGAAGAATCATAATATCCGTTGGTATTGAGTTTAGCCCGTACTCCTCCAATACTGTTATAATTACTTGCCTGTCCAGTTTTGGTATTGCTACCATTTCCATCTAAACTTCCAAACTTATATGAATCAGCTTGTTGACTGTATAATTGAGTAGATGATGTTCCCGAAGTATCTGATTTAGGACCAGAAGGGCCAGGGCCAGCACCTGCCCAAGTCATTAAGGTACCATTTCCTGTGTAAATAATTCTCTCCCTTACATTATATTGAGAACCTGTAGGTAAATTAGTATCATTTGCAACGTCAATTTCATGCCAAACAGGGTTACCATTCACTCTGTCCTCTGTTTCATCACAATATGCATATAATGGTGTTTTATATACATGTAATGCATCATAATCTGGAGATTTAAAACCACAGGCTATCCAAACTCCTGGCCCCTTTTTTACACTTCCAACATATACTTCACCTGCCACATATGTTATATTATGAACTGCCTTCAAGTAATCTGTACCAGTGCCACTTATCTGTGGTATAATTGATGGAGCGAAATCACCTGGAGAGTACCCTTGCATAATAGCAAATGAATCACTCCAAGTTTGTCCAGAATTATCTGAGAACAAAATTTTATTATCACCACCTGCCATAATTTTACTACCACCATCATTTGAAGTTAAACAATTAATTTGGTTAGCACCTGCTGCAGTGTCTGTGACACCCCAACAATTAACCCATCCCTCAAATGCTATGAGACCAGCTCCAGTTCCCACATTTCCTTCTGTAGCTCTATTTGTACGACCAAGGTTATTAGCTATGACAAAATATCCATCGCTATAACATACTGATGTTATAAATTGGTATTCAGAATTAGATGGTACAACTGCAGCACCTCCTATAACTCTACCAGCAGTATCTCTCTCAACAAATTTTGTATCCCATTCATCAAAATCATTACCGAATGAACTTACATTATTACGATATAAGCATATATCACCATCAGGTTCTAGTGAACCAGCAGATGGTTCTCTTTCACGTTCATATCCACCCATCAACCACAATGCATTATCAGGATCAGTATTTCCATTAGTAGCCCAATCAAAAACTATTGGTGGAAAATAATCAGTATCGAATTGTGATGAAGTATCATCAAATTCACTCCAAGTAAGACCATTATCCCTTGTAATCATTGCGGCCATATTTCTACGAGTTGTATACATATGAGACCATCCAGTATTTGCATCAGAGTTATCCATCCCGTCACTCATTAAAAATCCCTCACCAAATGCAATCCATTCACCAGCAACATTGTGATTGGGTATTAAACATCTAACACCTGGTGAATACATGGTATCTTTGTTTATCCACCAATGGTTTGGTATTCCATAACCTGTCGTTCTTACATAACTCTCCCTGAAAGGATCTGATGAAGCAGAAATATTTGGTATACCTTCTGTGTCTGTAAATGCAGCATCATCTGGTTTCATTATAAAAGTTGATGCACCATTATCAATTTCATAAACTCTTAGACTTGCCAAATTAAAATACTCACAGTTTTGTCCAACATGGATAATTCCAGTACTAGAAGAAGGGCCTCTTTTTGCCTGAAATTGAATGTAAACATTGCTTTCATCAGGGTAAAGAGTTTTTGACGGGTGATAAATACCAGATAGTTCAAAGGTTTGTTCGCCTTTAGGCAGACTATCACTGAGAGAGGCATTAGATTCATGCGGTAAATTATATTCGGTTCCACCACCATTCCAAGTGCTACCAAATGTTCTTTCAAATGTACCATCCATTCTACTCATAGTAATTATAAACTGTGGCACTCCAGTATTTGAAGTAGAAGAAGAGAGATAACGTCTTGCAACACTATATCTTTTAATACCAGTAGTAGAATATTCAATATCCCCTATCTTATATGAATATCCATCATTGCCTGTAAATTCATCACCATAAACAAATTCAGCATAAACTGAGTTAGGTGGAACTGATCTCTCTGCATCACTATATCTTACACTACCATTCCATATTATTTTCCTAGCAGTCACTGTTCCACCACCTGATGATACATTATACCATTCAGCATATTTATCAGCTACTGTACGATCTATTTGTTCAAATATGTAACCAGTTGGATTATCGCCATTATATGTAAAAACAAAATAACCGTATGCTAATATAGTACCACTTGACACTCTACCCGCAATTTGAGCATAAAATATACTATCTGGTTTCGTGCGTCTCATTTGGACAGCTGTCACCTGAAGGTAATCAGTTCTAGATTCATTAGACACACTTCCTGTGGCGGTTCTTATTTGTAATACTTTTGCTGGATTTACTTGCCACTTTCTGGTTGGTGGAGTCCCACCAGGAGGATCTGATAAATTATATTGAACTATATCATTATAATTAATAGGCATTAATGTTCCACCTCTTTAAGCATCATAGCATACTTTTTACCAGTTCGATTATTTATCATATAAACATTATCCTCACCTTCTTGTAAAGTCCAGTCACCCCAAGTTCCATCCACATCATTACCACCTGTGTCTTTTTTAGATTCATTTGAAAGTTGAAGGTCATTTACATAAATGTTGTTCCATCTTGCTGTCGTTGATCCTAAATCAATTGTACCACTTGGTAGAATATTGTGATTGAAAACAAAATTTGTTCCATCAGAAAAACTTATTGTTGCATCTGGATCTAGTTTATTACTATTGAAGAAATATAGTTCATCTCCAACATAAGTATGCTTACCATTTATTACAGAATCAGTCCATGCCAAAACATCAAATCTTTTTGATGAAGATGATAAAGGCAATCCAGCAGAGTAACCAGTAGCCATTGATAGTGTAATTTTACCACTATTATTTTGAGTTACCTCAATTTCATCTGTAGTTCCTGCTATTTCAATATCTTGATTTACTGGTGAAGATCCTATAGTTGATAATCTTAGTTTTACTGCACCATCATCATCAACAGCATTATAATTATATTCGGTATTGGTATTTGTAGAACTAAATGTAATCTCATTCGTGGTAGAATTTGAAGTGATCGTCATACCACCACTCTGTTTAAAAGTCAATTGTTCAGTCGTAGAGTTTGATGTTACACTATTATCATCTGGTGTATTAATTGTTTTGTATGCATTAGTAACTGTATCACTACCTTGATCAGCACTAATCGTAAATCCACCAGTAAAGTCAGAGGCACTACCAGTTTTAGTAATTTTGATGTTACTTCCTGCAGTTACCGTAACAGTATCGGTAGTTGGTTCAGAGGATATTAAATTTATAGTTCCTGTACCACTTCCAAAACTAGTACCTTGAGTTCCACCACCCTCAAGATCATATGTTGTTCCAGTTTGGTCAGAAGCATTAATAGTTAATGAACCATCATTATCTCTAGTTACGGTGCAGTAACTTCCACCATTTATTTGAATAGAATCTGCTTCAGTGTAAGTACTTCCAGTACCACCATTTGATTGGAGTGAAATTTTAGGATCAGCATCAGTTCCACCTGTTTGAGCACACTCAAGTTTATATAAATTATTAGATGTGGTATCCGTGGAAGATACAGTAAGAGTTCCTGTACCCTGAGAAAGTGTAATATTAGAACCAGCAATCAATCGTATATCATCATCACTTCCAGTGGATGGATTTAATCTTAATACTGCATCATTACCAGTTCCAGATCCAGTATTGGATCCATGATCTACTAATTCAAAATCATAGGTGGTGCTATCAAGATTTGTACCACTATAATATAATCCAGTTCCAAGACCTGCATGAGTTAATTTACCATTAGTATCATCCCATATTACAAGTTTATCAGCACCAGCATCATCAGCAGAAAGACTATTTGAACTTATATCGAAAACATCAGTAACACTGGCATCAAGAGACAATGTAGCTACAGTATTAGCAATGTCTCCCTTAAATGTTCCATAAAATTCTTTTGCATATACCTGATTCCATCGGTTACTTGCACTTTCTCCTATATTATATGTTTCATGAGCACTAGGATATAGATTACTTGCTATATCAGCATTAAATGTTACGGTATCACTAGCATCTTCACCTAATGTTACATTTCCATCTACAACTAAAGTTCCACCAACATCTAAATTAATACCAACAAATAAACTCTTGGCAATAGCAGCACCACCATCTATTGTGACTGATCCACCAGTGGTTGAATTAGTAGCATCAGTTGTATCATTAAATGTAGCAACACCATTTACATCAAGATTATTGTTAACAGTTGATATACCAGATACATATAATTGCCCAGTAAGATTTGCACCAGTCCTTTGTATTTTTAACCATTCGGTAAATGCACCATTTTTATTATTACTAGCATAATCTCCAAACTGAATATATTCTGTTCCATTATCATCGGATGTGGAAATTCTTAAATAACCAGCATTACCATCACCTTTCCATTCAATATGTGCATCATCATTTGTAGCAGTTCCTGGCCCAAATTTAATACCACCATCAGTCTTAGGTAACTTTAATGTTCCCGTTGAAGAATCAATCTCAAAATTAGTAGAGGTATAAATGACTTCACCAGTCGCAGTAGTATTATTACTATCAACAAAAGTTAAATAACCCGAACTTAGAGCATCATTCTTTGTGGTTTCTACATTATCAGCAACACCTTGTATATCACCAATAAGATTACCATAGATAGTGCCCCATGAGGTGGTAGCTGAACCTATATTTTGAGAATTACTTCCTGGTATTAAATTTCCACCTGTATCAATGAGAAGTTTTTCTGAAGAACCTTGCCATAAACTTAATCTTTCTGATCTAACAAGAATATCTTTTGATGCATTATTTGCACTATTACGACAGTCAATTGCAACACCGTTATAACTAGCATCAAAATCACCAGCATCTCTAACTTTTAAATATTCATCATCACTACTAGGTTTTACATTAAGAGTTCCTATTCCTGAAGAGGGTTCAGATCCAACGGATACTTGTCCACTTGAGTTGATGCGAAGTTTTTCAGTTGCTGATAATGCACCATCATTAGTTGTTTTGAAAACGATACGTCCTGGCTTATCATTTGTTCCGTGATCTAAGTCCGCAACAAATTCAATTGCAGAAGATTCTTGTTGTGTTCCGTTACTATCATTTCCAGTTACTCTTAATGCACCAAGAACTTGATTTACTGAAACTGATGTATCATTTCTATGTAAGACTAAATTTGGACCAGCACCCGTCTTTCCATTAACCTGAAGCATTGTGTTGGTATCAAATACAGTTGTTGTATTAATACCAACTTCTCCACTTGATTTAATAGTTACTTTTGCCTCGTCATTAGTTAATAGTAATAAATCATGATTAGATACGGCACCAACTCTTATTGTTCCATCAGCATCAGATGCACCTAGAATGGCTTGATAAGTTGGTGATGCATATGTTCCTTGAGTTTTTACACGTAATGCTGCACCACCAGTTGCATGATGATTTCTGATATCTACGTAATTTACACCACCTGCAACATCTTTGTTAATATCGAGAACACATTGAGGATCATCGGTTCCGATACCAAGTCTATCGTTCGGTTCATCCCAATATAAAGTACTAGCAGCAGTTAAAACATCAGAATTATTGAAGAAAACTTGTCCCGTTTCTCCAGGAACAATATAACTTCCCTCTAAATTATTAGCTTTAAGACTTCCAACTGCTAATATAGTATTATTATCCAAAAGTGCATTTGCTCCAGTTGGATTATCAGTTCCGATACCGACATGGCCATCTGATGTGATGCGAAGTGCTTCTTTTGGTGTACCACCACTAGTAACAGTTTTAAATAATAAATCGTGTTTTGTATTCCCTACTGTAGGACCATTTGCTTCTATTGATGCGTATTGTCCATCAGATAAATCAGAACCAGTTGCTATAAATTGAATACCGACACTTGAGTCACCATTTGTTCTATTTTGTAGTAATATTGGATATTGTTCTCCACCTGCTGTTTGAGTTATGTGTAACTTTTGTTTTGGATCAGATTCATTTATACCAATTTCACCAGATGCAACAATATCAGTTACATCTAACTGATTATAAACAGTAACACCGACTCCAGATGTTTTTAATTTTGTATTTCCTGAATAGTTAAGTAAAACTGAACCATTTTCAGCAGCTTGAAGATAATATTCACTCATACCACTATTAGATAGTATAAGTGAATCTCCAGCTAAAAATAAACTCCCACCTGTTGGTAGATGATCTATTTTTGAGTGTGTACCATCAAAAAATATTTCTAAATCATCATCACTACCAAAAAGTATTCTTTTATTATCAGGAAGAAATACACTTTTTCCAAATCCAACCGTACCACCGATTGATACCTTATCTACGAATGTGGCAGTTTCAGAAACATTCAGAACGTCAAGATCTGTTATACCATCTACATCTATATTGGAAGAGAATGTAGCAGTCTCGGCAACATTAAGAACATCTAAATCTGTTGTACCATCTACGTCTAAATTTTGATTTGCATTTATATTTCCATCGAATGTGGCAGTTTCAGAAACATTCAGAACGTCAAGATCTGTTATACCATCTACATCTAAATTAGACTTAGCTTCAATGTTACCAGTGAATGTAGAGACACCAGATACAATAATACTACCAACACCAACATTAGCTTGAGCATCTATATTTCCTCTAAATGTAGAGCCTTTATCTACAATAAGTGTGTTAAATCTACCCTCATCTAAAAATATATCATCTAGAACAAATAAATCTCCACCAACATATAAATCTCCACCAACGGTTGTTATTCCACCAGCAGCAGAAAGAGTAACTGCAACACCAACTGATGTACCCGTGACTGATAATGCACCACCAACATTTACATTTTTACCAATATTTGCATTTTTAGCAACACCTAATCCACCATCACTAATTAATGCTCCATCTAAACTATTGGTGGAATCTGTATTATCATTAACCTCTACTTTATCATCAATACGAACCAAAGTACTAGCAGATGATAAAATTAAACCAGCACTTAATGTTTTTATTTCATTATTATTAGATCCTCCAATTTCAATATTTGCGATAGTACCAACACCCGAAGCAGCTAAATTTGTAGCAGTTATTAATCCAGTTACATTCAATCCATCTGTAGTATTATATGATATATTATTACTAGTTTGAAGTTCTCCACCTGTTGAAGTAAAGACAACACGATCTCCTACTAAATCTTCAATCTTTGCACTTGATGCATTTATACCATTATTAGCATCTATAACACCATTAAATGTGGAAAGACCAGATACAGTTAAAGTATTTGCACCTAATCCACCCTCGGTTACAGTTGTTAATCCAACAAAACTAGTAATACCTGTAAATATAGAATTACCTTCAACATCCAATAGACTTGATGGTTGAGTGCTACCAATACCTAAACGGTTGTTAGTGGGATCCCATACAACTGCAATGCTCATCGCACCAGTTCCAGAATTATAATTTGAAGCTCCCCCTAAAATTCCACCTGTTTTATGGTATTGAAGAACAGTTACTGTTGCAGCAGCACCAGATACAATTTGATTTGGTCTTAACCATTCAACACCATACTCACCTTTTGTGAGAATATTTGCCTCTGCACCAAAATTACCAGTATAATCAATAATAGTACCTGCATCAACTAAATGTAGGTCACCATCTAATTTTATATTACCTTTAACATCTAAATTTTGTGTTGGATTTGTGGTTCCAATTCCAACTAATGAAGTACTTCCAGCACTAACAAGACGAAATACACTTCCACCAGCACCAACATTAAAAGTAGCACCTGATCCTACTATTGGAGCTATATGAATTCCAGTGGTTACACTAACAATACCAGTGTTATAATTGAATGTAAAATCAGATGATCCTGAAAAATCAGTAACACCCAGTCCTGATACATCTTTGGAAAATAATATTTCTTTATCATTAGTTGTAGGTCTAACTGTTATTGTAGCAATATTACCAGGACTTCCACCCTCAACAGATTCTTCTGCAATTGCGGTTACAATATTTCCTACAAAATTAAGTTGACTAATACTATCAGCAGTACCTACAATTACTCCTTCTTCAAATACACTAATAGAACCTGGTATTACTCCTCCACCTACGGGAATCCAATATCTATTTCCAGTGGTATCTCCATGAATTGTTATGGATTGATACCTTGTTCCAGCTGGAATACCAGCACTACTTCCACCATTAACAATTCCTAAAGTTGCAGGATTACCTAAATTAGGTTCTGCATCACCCAATTCAAGATATGTATTCCTATAAGAAGATAACTTATCTTGAGGATTAACCTTTACTTTACCACTAAGATACTTAGGCATTACTATTCTCTAGAATACTTGCAATAAATTCCATTTGAAGTGGTGCAACCAATCCACCAGATGATGATACTCCAACATATGCTGAAAATGTATTATAATCAGCTCTGGTAATTGCGGTGGTTCCACTTCCACTCAATGTTCCATCATATAAAGGATCAGTAGCTCTTGGATATGTATGTTCTGTTTGATTCAAATCTTGAGTACATGTAAACACCAAAGAATTTTGTGCTATGGTAATTTTATCAGTTGATCTTCTCATACCAGCTGTTGCCGATTGTAATGTATGTGTATATGCACCACCACCTTTAATCACAGCCCTTGTAACAGAATTATCAACTGCCGATACAAAAGTGTGTTTATTTGTATTGGTAGAAGGAATTTTACTTAAAACTTGAACTTGAAACGTATTTGTCGTTGTATTACCAATTCCTAACCATGTATCACTAGCAAAATCTGTTATTCTTGGATATGTTTTTTCTGATTTAATTCCTATTTCACCACAATAATCACAACTAAATGTTAAAGAATTATCTGCAATTTTAATGGCATCTCCATTATATAATCCATGATCAGGAATTGTTACAGTCATGATACCAACAACTGGATCATAAATTGCATCGGTAATTGTTAAACCTGTTTGAGGTACAAAAGTATGAATTCCTGATGTTATATCTTGTGCAGTGCCAACACCTAAAGTGATTGTAGTCTCAGAAACTGCAGTAATTGGAACTGCAGTATCATATGCTGGATCATTATCAGCAGCACCGCCATATCCAGTTAATCTTGGATACGTATGAACTCCTGCATGATTATCTTTTGAACATGTAAATTCAAGAGATTGATTTGCTAATTTTACATATTCTTTTACCTTTTTTAGACCACCAGGTGTAGATTTTACAAAAGTATGTATAGATGTATTTGAAATCGCACCTTGACCAATAACATCTAACTTAAACGTGTTATCATCAATACGGGTAATTCCTGTAAATATACCACTAATAGGATCTGATGGTGTTGGAAACTTTCTTTCTACAGTGCCACCACCAGAAGGATAAGTAAATGTTAAAGAATTATCATCAATCTTAACTAAATCTCCAGTAGAAAATCCATGAGCAGAAATTGTGCACGTAAGAATACCTGCAGTTGATATTGGACTGTATAATGCATCTACTATAGTATTACTTGTAGGGCCTTCAAATTTATCAGCATCTGATCCAATGATAAATGTTGAAAATCCAACTAAAGGATCATATATTACATCAGTTGGATTACTATAAAATATTGGTGATTTACCAACATCAATTTCAAATGTATTATTTGTAGTATTTCCAACCGATACCCATGTAGCTCTTATTGGATCTGATGATCGTGGATATCTTTTTACTCTATCATTACCGTCCATACTACATGTAAATGATAAAGAGTAATCATCAAACTTAACCAAGTCTCCTGTGGCATATTTGTGCCCACTTAAAGTGATTGTCATAATACCAACATTTCCATCATATACCGCATTAGTTGGTGTAAATGGTCCACCATCAGAACCATCTGGTTGAACTATATTAGTGCAATCAGCTGTAAATGTAACAATACCAGTGACAGGATCATAATCTGCATCAGATGGTTTATATTTCTGTGATGTACCGACTAATGTAATAGCATCTTTTTCGGCACGAACAAAAGTATGAACTGCAGGTCTATAAAAATGATTAATTTCATTAGAACCACCAACATTAGTGGAAAATTCTAATGTATTAATAACATTCTCTACAATATAAGATTTATTAGGATCTGGAAAAATAGTGGTGGTAAGACCATAAGACCTATCACTTTTACAATTAAATGCAATTCCTCCAATTGTTATTTGATCACCCACGGAAAATCCATGAGGGCCTAATGTAGAAATTGTTGTAATTCCAGTTGGTTCTTCATATAATACATTAGTGACTGTTGCCAGTCCAGATTGAGTTCCTGTAATGAATAAACTATCAACAACTAATGGTGTTTTTTCTAACACCAATCTACCATCAATCACAATTAAAGCATCATTAGGTGGAATTTCTACATCTTTTAAAACTCTAATATCTCTAGTATTACCCGTACTTCTTGATTTTCTTCTTTGAAAAAATGTTACAGTGGGAAATGATTGACCAATTCCAACATTAGCAACTTGAGCATATAGCACCAATGCAGAAGTTCCTGTGGGAACTTCATACACTTTTTGCTCTCCTGGTGAAACAGGAACAGCAAGTGATATAAATTTATTGACTGGTGCTATTGCCATATTATCTCAATGCTAATATTAAGGGTGTTATTTGTGCCTGAAGTGCTCTGTTAAAATCTCTTCCTCGAATTGTTGATGTGGTTTGATCAATTGTTAAACCATCACCAATACGGAAGTTACCTTTTTGATCTGTACTTGTGAAAGGCACTTGACCACCATTAATTGCAACAATTTCATTTTCAGGAACAGGTACTCCTCCTTGGAAGGGGTTTGCTCTATTTATGTCTGTACCAGCACCAACATACTCAAAGGAATGAGAACTAGTGATAATTCTACTAAGTCTTACAAATTCAGTTTTTGTTGCTCCAGAAACTGGGTAGGGTATAAATTCATTAAACGTTACATCACATAATCCAGTTGTAGGATCTGGTTCCGTCGAACTTTCAACAGTAAATAATATTGGATCCATATCAGCGATTGCTGTTGCGGAACCACCACCAGAAATATCAACATTTATTGCTTGATTTGGAAGAAAATTTCTACCACTGTTAATAACATCAATTGAAGTAATTGTTCCTGCAGCACTCACATTTGGAGAAAATTCAGGAAGAATTACCTCTGGCCCTAATGGAGTATTGACAGTAACAATAGGAGGTGCTCCTGCACTATATTCCCCATTTACTCCCCCATTAGTAACAGTAATACTTCTAACTAATTGAAGAGGTTGTGTAACTATACCAGAAACAGTTGTATCATCAAAATCCGCTAAATTAATATGGAAATAAACACCCTGACCATCAAATGGTTTTCTAAAATTATTTTCATCATCAACAACACCATTTATACTCACCACATCTAATTCTGCAGGAATATCCTCTAATGTAAATCCTGAAAATTCTACACGACCAAAACCATCAGCAACCAAACCAAAAGCACCGAATGATGAATTAGAGTTTGTTAAATCACATTGGCCACCACCCACAGCAGATATACCAACTTCAGATGCAATTGTAAATATAGAAACTAATTGAGCATATGCATTATTAGAAACAGAAACACCAATACCTGCTTCATTATATTGTGTGAATGAATCACACACCATAGATTTTAAATCTTGACCTAAATTATTTGTTCCTGTAAAATCAGCTTCAGCATAATCACCATTAATCTTCATACCAATACTACTTGTCATAAAATTAGTACAGTTACGAATATATGGAGATCTCCATCTACCAGCAGCACCTTCATTCGCAGGACCAAGAGCTATGTATCCAGTCACTGCCTGAAAGTCTACCCCACCAGCAATTCCTGATTCTGTTGGGGGAAATGCAACAGCACCACAATTAGAATGATCATATGAAACTCCACTCTGACCATCATTAATTGGGCCTGAAAAGTTGACATTTTGTATTAGACAACCTCTTCTAACATGAAAAACATCTTTATTTCTATTTTCAGGAACTATGGTTACAAGTCTTAAGTCTTCGCCAGAAACTGAAACATCAGTTCTTAATCCAATTGGATTATTCTCAACATAAGTACCAGAACGAATAATAATAGTATCCCCTTCCTGTGCTACTGCTGCAGCTGCACCAATTGTCCTTTTTGCATCACCTTCAAGTAATCCACTATTAGTATCAATACCATCAACTGAAACCCAAATAGCATTTTCTGTTTCAACACCAGAAGGTCTCCATGATACACCAGAACCAACAGATGCCAAACGATAATCCGTTTTAGCAATACCTACACCAGTATTGTTATTACTATCTCTTAAGAAAGACTTTAAAAATAAAGTCTTGGCAATTCCCACATCATCTTTAAATGTGGCAATTCCCACAACTGTAGAAACACCTAGAACTTCTAAATCATCTTTTATTTCCAAACTTCCTACAACAGAAGCCCCAATCCCTGTAGTTCTGAACTTAAGTACATTATCAAAATATAATGCAACATCTGAATTAGGACTAGCTACAACAGCATTTTTACTGTTAGATAAAATACTTACGTTGGCTGAACCAGTGGTATATATTAATAAATTTTTATTATCACTTAATATTCTTGAAGTATTATCTGAAGATTGATGGAATATTTCTAAATCCCCATCACCACCAAAAAGTGCTTTTTTATCATCAAGTAAAAATAAATCACCACCTATTCTTAGATTTTTTACAATACCAACACCACCATCAATCTGAACTGAAGCAGATGTAGTGCTTGATGCATCAGTTACATCATTAAATGTTACTAGTCCATCAACATCAAGTGTACTGTTTAAAGTTGTACCACCATCAACATCTAATCCTGCATTTAAGGTTGTATTACCATCAACATCAAGTGTACTGTTTAAAGTTGTACCACCATCAACATCAAGTGTATTGTTTAAAGTTGTACCACCATCCACATCAAGTGTACTGTTTAAAGTTGTAGCACCATCAACATCTAATCCTGAATTTAAGGTTGTATTACCATCAACATCTAAGGTGCTATCAAACTCAACACCAAGAGTTGCATGAACAGTTCCCGATATGTCTAAATCAGTTGATGGACTACTATTTTTAATACCAACCTTAGTCATCCTGTAGATTGAAGACGTATTAGTAGAATCAACATGACCCCATAAATCAAAAGTAGTAACCGTTGCTAAACCACTACCTCCAGGTGTAGAAGTATCAGCTGCTGTAGGAATAAGTGTATCGACTCCCAAACCAAAACTATTTTTCTGGTTAAAGTTTATTGTTGTGAATGATTGTGCAGCACCTGCGGATGGAATATCTATCCCTTCATCTTGAATAAAAATACCCTCTTTAAACTCTGGTGTAAGTGGCACCCATCTTATTCCATTTTCATCTCGTCTCATCCAATAATTATTAACACCTGGAGAACCTGATGAATCGTAAATATTTCTAGATACTCTTATACTTCCATCAAAATCTGCTTTTAATTGACCATGTTCTGTATTATTAATACCAAAATCACCAGGACTTTCAGTTCCAACACCCAATGTACCAACACCTGTAACCACAAAGGAATTAGTACCAGAATTTATCTGAAATCTTTGTGTTGGATTTGTAGTTGCAATGCCAACAAATCCTTCAGGATTTATAATTAATCTTTCTACATTATTGGTGTTTATAGCAAAAGTATTTTCAAAAGGAAAACCAAATTTAGTATCTAATACCTTTCTACCAGTTTTAGGATTTATTGGTTCTTCACCTTCAGTAAAATCATTGTTGTGATAAATCCAATCTTCTATATGTACTTCATCACTAAAAGTTGCTATGCCAGAAAAAGAAGAACCTGCTGAAACGGTAAGATCCTTTATTAATATCTTTTCAAAAAATGACTCATATACATCTAATTTTCTAATAGTTAAATCATCATTACTAAAATCATAATCCAGTGATCCCGTAATATAAACGTTCTCAAATATGGAATTACCTGATTGATTAGAGTCAGCGTTAACGTTAGCCATTATTATCTACTAAAAAATTTATCTGCGACTGATTGACCAACAAAACCACCAGGCCCAAAAGAAATTGCGGAACCCCAACTCAATTTTAAATGATTTGGTAAATTGCCTTTTTTACCATCAACTTGTATTCTGGTTGCATTTAATGTAATTTCTTTAGTTCCATGAGAAAATTGATCACCTATCTGAATTTTATTTGCTTTAAGTATAATTTTATCTGCTTCTAATATAAGTTCATCACTTGCCTTAATACCAATTCCAGCCATGGTAGAGTTTACTTGAATATCTCCTCCATGTGATATTACATTTAAACTTGTTCCAAAATTTTTACTTTTTACTCCAGCATTAAGTAATATATCTCCTTCAGATTCTATTCTAGTGGTATTAGACTCATGGTGAGCTAATACAAATCTACATCCGTCGTCATTAGTACCTTTAATAGCAAAAGCCTCTGGGCCAAAATCACTATTATTGGGATTATCGGTCTCCAAATATAACTTTTGGCCAATTACTTCCTGTCTTCTAGCGTCTTCATTCATAATTAACTCACATAATCTCTAAGTTGATTAAACATTAGTATCCTCCTCCGTATCCACTCCCACTTGATCCCGAAGACCCGCTATCACTAGAAGTGTTATCAGAAACAGAAGTGTTACTCTGTCCAGTCGTTTGCTGACTTGTGTTGTTAGTTGTGTTAGTTTGAGTAGTGCTACTTGTAGTAGTCTGGGTTGTGGTGCTGGAAACATTTGTCTGTGGGGATGAAGATACTGTCATTGTAGACGCAACACTAACTGCTGTTCCAAAACTTTGTTCTGGAGTATCATATATTATTTCATGAGGTAAGGTTGTGTGTACGACACCAACCATCTTTACACCAGTTGTTGGATGGAAATGGAATGGGCCATAATATGAAACACCATTTACATAACCGACTAACTCTTTCTTACCACTAATACAATCTATAACTTGAACAACTTCACCTTGAGGTCTTGTTTTAGACATTATTGGTCTTAAGATAGCACCAACTCCAGTATCACTGTTAATATTTAGATTAGGTAAATCGTCATAAGGAATATCATTAATCATTTTACCTCCTACAATTCTACCATCAATTATGTTCAAATTAAAATTTTCTAAAGTATCATTTTCGGTATATCCTTCACCTTGATTTTCAATAATAACTTTACTTATGAATAAAGGTACCTCATCATCTTCTACGGGATAATTTTCACCAGAAGTGAGTATTGTTATACTAGAGAGTTGTCCATATGTAGGAGATTGTGGATTAGAGTCTATGTGTGCTCTAGCATATGCTCCAAACCCCTGATTACAATTATCATTAAACTTTACTATTGGATCTTCCGTGTATCCACTTCCAGGATCAGTTATTTCAACACCAACAATACTTGCAGTTCTTTTTACTGCAGCAAATATATCTTCAGTATCTAATCTGTTAATAAATTTTCCAAAAATGATTTTGCCAGCTGCACCCACACCTTCACCACCAAATATATCAACAGTTGGAGCTCCACATTTAAAAGGATTTCCAGTATTACAAGGACTTAAAGATGTTGTATTTGACGAAGAACCTCCAAAAATATCCCAAGAACCATATTTTTCTTCAAAAGGAGTTTTAATTTTATTTGATGCATTAGAAAGAGTATTTAAACTATTACCATCAAAAACATTTTTAAAATTTGATTTAAGATCACCGACTCCCTTAACCATTTGGTTACCTTTACCAATTATGGTTTTATCAGTGGAAGAACAATTTTGTTTGTCATCACAACTAAGGAAAGCATCTACTCTTTTAAAAACATCTACACCACCAAGCACAAATTCCTGTATATCAAAGTCTATTCCAAACTTTCCTGTAAGAGGTGTTAAAAGTGGAGTTATGGCATCATCTATGGTATTTGCGATGTCATGAGTAACAGCACCCATCATTTGTTCCACAGCACATGCAGGAACATTAGTTGCATTTTTCATTGCTGATGTGAGTAAATCACTTAAAGTACCAGTCAAGGCATCCATTATTTTTGGGCCTACACAATTGACTCCATCTAATAATGAACTAATGGAGGGCAGAAGACCCTCTTGCTCTGTTTTAATTAACTCAATAGCTTTACTATAAGGTATCAATCCCAGATCTGCTTGTGTTTGATAAGATGTTGCTATTCCATCAAATCCAGAACTCATCAATCCTGCCATTTTATCATTTAAAGAACCAGTTATTTTATTAACATAACCATTCATACCACGACTCATTACCTTAGACATTTGTTTAATCTCATTAGGTAAATTTAGTGATGAACTTCCAGGAGCATTAATTTTACTAAAAAAATTCTTCAAATTAGCTTCCATTTGATCAAATGTGCTATCTTTACATGCATTTGGGGAAACAATATGAAATCCAGTGGTAATGCTATCAGGCACTGGTTTCGTTCTATGAGTTTTAATTAAATTAAATCTTTTTATTTGTTCTTCTGAAGAAAGTAAATCATTATCTATTGGTGAAACATCTTTAAAAACTTCTGGATATGTATTTTTATATTTTCTTATAGCATTTTGTATTTTTTCGGAGGGAGGATTTGCTTCTATTAAATTTTTAATAGTGTTAATAGTTGTTTGATCTAAAATTTCTGGTGCTGGTGTAGTCATAATTATTTCCTCCGTATTTGATATTTATTAGAACATAGTAAATTCTTCATCAGTAGCAGCTTCAGCAAATTCATCTCTTGTACCTTCTAATGATCTTTCTTCAGCAAGTGCTTGATCAATATCTGCTTGCATATCATCATCTGCTGATGATATCGTAGTTGGTGGGGGAGGAATTACACCAACTTTGTTTTCATTAGGATTTAATCCCTGTTGAGCCATCTGTTCTATGGGTGGTTGTCTTTTATTATTTGATGATGATACAGCTCTAGGAGAATTTAACCCAATATTTTCATTTGTTTCTTCATTTTGATTAGCAATAGCATTAAGTAAATTACCTTTCTTAGTTGATCCAACAAATCCAGTTTTTGAATCAAATCTACCTTTACCATATCTAATACCCGAAGATCTACCTAAAACATTCAATATTATAGGATTTTGTTTTCGATCACCATCTAAAAATTTACCAAGAACAACATCACCTTGAGATAGTGCTGGATCTTTTTTTCTACCTGCTGCACCACTTCCATCAGAGACACCAAGAGCAACCAGAGCAAAAACTATTTCTTCATCTTTTATTGAACTATCTAAAGGATGATATCCCATGATTGCGACTCTAAATCTATATCCAAAACCAGAATTACCATCAATTTGATTTTTTTGAGATTCATAAGGTAAAATAATACCAATCCATTCATGAGTTGCAAGTCCATAAAAGTCATGATCTGATACAGAATTATACAACATTATCTTCTACCTCCACGTCTAGTTCTACTTTTATTACTAAATTTAGTTGATGCATTAGATTTAGATGAATTTTTAGAAGCATGCAATCCATAGGAATCACGTACTAAAGTTAACGAAGTTACAGATTTTTCTGATTCAAAATAATGGCATAAAGATGAAATAATATAAACACCACTTTGTTTTTGATCTGGCCCTTGTTCTTTTTTATCAGTGATATCTTCAATTTCAAGACGTAAAGTATTACCTGCTTCCAGATCAGTATTACAAGGAATTGTTATAGAGTGTTTTTGTGAAAAAAGCATATTATATCTAGTGGTTCCAGCAGCATAGTATAACTCAGGACTATTATTAGGATTTATACTTTCAGATTCACCCCCGATATTTAATACTGCAGTTTGTACTCTATGAAATTTATTTCCTTGTTCAAAATTTTCAGACAATATTTTAGGAATTTCTGGTTTTTTTCCTAGCGTAGAAAATTTTGGATCTTTATATAATCTTCCATCATCAACAGTAACATCAATTTCTGTAAACTTGTAAGTTTGGGGATTGAAAAATATAGTTTTATTTGCATATACACCAGATCTAATTTGAGACATTAAATTCTGATCCTTTATTACTTGTAAAGATGCTATCTTATAATCATTACTTTCATCCCTAGTTTGTGATGTTGATTGAACTTTACCATCATAATGATATGTTTTGTCATATGGATCATTATTAATAATTGAATCAACAGAAACATAATTGAAACCACTTTTTGTTTCATAAGCAAAATAACCAGGATTTGAAGTATTTTCTGGTACTGATTGTTTTGCAAGCATAAGAATTAAATCAAAAGGCCTTTTTGTCATTCCAGCAAAGGAGTATGGATTACTACAATCATCAATATTAATTCTATCTTTATCTAATTTAAATTCATTTTTAAGAATTTTTTCTATAGAATTTGTAATTTTACCTGTGTAATGTTTAGTAAGTCTTTTTGTATTATTTAATAATCCTATTCTAGATATAAATCTTATTTGAATAATTTCTGAAGTTGATTTCTTATCTATAATTTGAACTTCATTAACATATAATCTTTTAAATGGATCTTTTTTAGATGAAAAATCCAATCCCTCTCCTATAGGATCCTCAATTTTTATCAAGAGTTCACAACCTACTTCCAATGGAAGTGAAGTATGTAAAGATCCAAGTCTCTCTTGCGTATCATCTTTAGACTTAGTAACTGCACTTGTGCTTACGATTGTAACTATTCCTGTTATAAATGGTGATAATACATTTTCATAATAGTAAAAATTAGCAATTCTAAATTGACCCTGTGCAAAATCTACTTCATTTTTACCATCAGCAGATATGATTTTAAATATACTATATTTTGATGATTGCACTGACATTATGGCATCCTCATATCTGATCCAACAGATGCTGATGGTTCAACTGAATTTATGGTATTAGATCCTCCATTAGATTTATTTGTTGGAATTATTTTTTCAACTTCGATAGGAATTATTACAGTATTAGTTTTATCATCAAGGTTTCCTACTAAATTTTTAGAATTTTTATTTTTAATTTTTGATATCACTTTTTTTGAATTATCATCATTAAAAATAGATGACGACATATTTGTCTTATGAATAATCTTATTAATTTTATTATCATTTACTATATCACCAATCTGTGAATTTATATTCATTTTTGGTTTAGTCTCTGATTGGGGTTTTGATTTATCCTCAAACATGGATAAGTCTCCACTGGAGGGTTTTCCTCCTCCCAGTGCACCAATTTCATTTATACGAGTACCTGGTAGAATTTCTGGATTAGCAGCACGAATTTCATCTGTGGAAAGAGGTTTTGGTTTTAATTCTGTTGTCGATTCCTGAATATTATCTTCTGAATTATCAGTATTGATAGTATCTATTTCTTCTTCCAAAACAGTAGAATTATCATATAAAAGATCGGTGTTTTCCTCTGCTTTTTTACGATTAAATAATCCAGATATCCATCCACCAAATTTAAACAAAGATTTACCAATAAAACTTATAACTTTCCAAGCAGTTTCAATCAAAGGTTTTACAAATTCATAAGCAGATTTTAATTTTTCTATGACTATGGGTAGATTTTTAACCAACATTCCCATTAAAAGATAACCAAAGAAATTTAATATTTTATCTTTTATACTCATAACAGTAGTTGATATATTGGATAGAATACTTTTTAATGGGCCTTTTTTTGGTTTCTTTTCTATATTTGTTTCAGCTGCATCTCTCTCTGCTTTTAATCTTAATTTACGTGATAGAGATGTTTTTTTAGAATTTAATTTTTCTAATGTTTTGGTATTTTTATTCAACACACTTCTAATATTAACAGCAGTAATTTTTAGTTTTGCAGATGTGATGGCCATTAATCATATACCCCCAAAAGATCTTTTGTAAGAGGTATATAAGAATTTGAAACATCTTCTGCCCCAACAAAAGGTATGGAATTTTCACTATCACCACCCACATTTGAATTAGCAGTACCCTGATTATTAACCATATCAGAAACTTTTATAGTATCCATTATTGTTACATTATTTCTTGTAGATTGTTGAAGATTTTGTGATCTAACATTTCCAGAAAAATCCATATTGGTAGTGGTATTGACCAAATCATTATAAGTATTGGCAATTGTTCCCAGTGTACCTTTAGTTCTTTCTTCAGAAGGAGATATTACATCTCTTGCAATATCTGCTGCAGCAATAGTATAACCAATAGGGCCAGGAATAGCACTACCCAATGAAAGTGCAGCACCAGTAAAGTCACCTTTAGAAGCACGATAAACAGCCATTCCTAAATCAATCGCATTTCCAATAATTGGGAACATACCCAAAGCTTTAAATCCACCTTTTTTTGCTACTTTTGTAGCAATTTTTTGAGTTGTTTTTTGAGTTACTTTAGGAGCAACTTTAGTACTAATATTAAGAACTTTACCAACTTTTCCTAATGCTTTAGGGCCAAATCTTAGCAACGTTCTTGCTATTCTAAGAGCATTCTTAACAATGACTAAACTACTTTTAAGAAATCTGATAACTTGCCTAACTTTTTTAACAAGTTTAACGGCAATAACACCACCAACAAGAACTCCAAGACCAATTAAAATTTTCTTTCCATGATCTTGTAAAAATTCAAAAAATCCTGTTACTTTATCTTTATTTTCTGACAACCATGTTAATGCCTTATCCGCTAAAAATCCTGTTGCTAAAGTGCCAAAAAATCCTATAACTTTATCAAGAATACTTCTTGCAGGAGCGGTAACAGAACTAAATGCTGTTCCTACTTTATTGGTTATCTTATTAACTGATTCTAATCCTGCCTCTATTCCACCTCTTTTTTTAGTTTCTGCTCCTTCTCTTAAAGCATCTATTTCATTCTTTTTTTGTGTTATTCTATTTCCAAAATCTAATGATAGTGCATTACCAATATCTTGAAGAATAGAATTAATTTCTTCCAAAGGACCACCACCAAATGGATTTTGTTGGGTTTTAATAATCCTTTTGAGTATCGTTATTTTCTTTTCATTCGCAGCAACCCTTTTTTCCAAAGGATCATAATCATTTAATTCAAATAATTTTTCAGTATCAAGAGAACGACCTTTGGGAACAATGGCACCACCTTTGGGGACAATAGATCCTGACCCACGACGAGTTATAGCACCCCCCTTACCACCACCGTTAAAAATACTTTTTACGTTAGTTACATTTAACTTAATGTTTGATGGTACTATCTCAGGAGTAATTGCTGCCACTTTGCTGTTGTTTTAAATTTTCTTCTTCGATGTATTGTTGGAGAAGTGAAACATATATTTCTCTCTCCCACGGTATCATGTTTTCAAGCTCTGTTAAGCTATATTTATGGTGCTGTATGAGGGCAAAATTAGTACGATAATAATTTTCCAAACTCTCATGTGCCAGAGCTAACTGAAAAAAGATGCTAATCCCTCAATTACAACCTCACTTTCAACTTTAGTCTCTGGATTTGTTACTTTGACTTTATGGGATAATTTAGGCATTGTTTCAAAAAAAGTTTCAACTTCTTTAAATTGTTTAGAGTTCATTGATTCAACAAATTCTTTCAATTCTTTTTTTGTACATTCAGCAGCAGACCAAGATTCTTCACTATTATATACTTGATTAATACAAGACATAATTACATGTAAAGATTGATCCACTTGATTTTTAGTATCACTAAGATCAAAATTAGTTTCGATAAATTGATTTAATGATGGATAATTCATCTGAATGGATAAATCATTGTCTAATTTAATAATATTAGAATGATTAGGATCCTTTTGAATTTTTATTGAATCAATATCAATTTCCATTTCCACTGTAGTTTTCCCATCATCTGGACATGTTACATTAACTTCTACAGTTTCACCAACAGATTTTCCACGAACATTTAAAAACAAATATTCAATATCAAATGTTGCCATCTTATCGACCTTAATACCTCTAGTCAAAATACAGTCAGCTAAAACTGTTTTTATTGCATTGGTAATCTGTTTTTGATCTTCAGATTCCAATGCCATAATTAAGATTTTTTCTTCTTTAACTAAAAATGGTCTATATTTAACTTTTTTATTAGTAGATGGTAATACCAACTCATATGTTGGTGTAGAAATTTTCGGTAATGGCATAATGTTTTCACACTTCAGTAAGTTTATTTATAGCAGTTTATTTAGATAAGATTATAACGATCATATGCAAATTGAACATTTACTTTTAAAAGATCTGCACCACCATATTGAACAGGTATTGATATCATTGCTTTAGGAAATGCATTTATAAAACTATATTTGATAGATTTACCAAGATTTTTTTCAAACTTAGATATTGTTAAACTTCCACATTTATATCCAATTTTTCTATCAGTATTCATAGGATAATTAAATCTCCTGTAATAATTTACATCATCATCTCTTCTAAACTCACTATTATCATCACCTGAAATATAGTCCATCCATCCTTCAAAAAATTTCAAAACATTATAATTATCATCAATGTAAAAAGAAAAATCACTATCAATGTAAATTCTTGTATGAGCAAATTGTTGATTTACTCCATGAAAATTATCTTTAACTTCTGATGTAGCAAACGAACTAGTTGGAAGTGTGGCTTCTGCACACATTATACCAATATCACCACCAGATGCATAGTTATTTGGAATATTATAATATCTACCCAAATATCCTTTTAAATCAGCAGTTATTCCTGAAATATTAACTTGATATTGATTATTCAAAGATACCTTACTAATATCCATTTTAGTAAGTGCTGTCATTTTATAATTTGAAATAAGTCCTGACACTCTAAATATACTTATATTATTATTTCTATTTAGATGTCTTATAAGGGTCGTTATCAACCAAACAATCCCCTAAAATATAAAGGTAACTTTAGAAACATCATCTATCGTTCATTATGGGAATTGAAATTTATGAAATATTGTGATAGTAATCAAAATATTTTAGAATGGGGAAGTGAAGAAGTCTTTTTACCATATCGTTCTCCATTAGATAATAAAATTCATAGATATTTTCCAGACTTTTATATTAAAGTTAAAGAAAATACAGGAAAGATTAAAAAATATATTATTGAAGTAAAACCCAAAAAACAATGTATTGAACCCAAACCACAAAAAAAGAAAACAAAAGGTTATATTTACGAAGTTCGTGAATATGTAAAAAATCAGGCAAAATGGAAGGCAGCAAAAAATTATTGTCTTGATAGAGGATTGGAATTTAAAATATTAACCGAAGACGAACTAGGTATCACCAGATGACATATAGTTATCCAACAGAAGATAAACATAACAGAATACGTTCTGTGGTTAATGGTATCAGAGGGACAGAAGATCCTGATGATTTAATGTTGGAAATGATGGAAGCTCTTAATAAAACGGTAACACC
>Ga0209348_1000396_pt1 | contig 23481 bp, 9 predicted proteins | sample ETNvirenome_2_30_FD_184065 | JGI IMG/M metagenome (GOLD analysis project Ga0209348, IMG submission 184065) | Marine viral communities from the Pacific Ocean - ETNP_2_30 (SPAdes) (version 2) | ecosystem: Environmental > Aquatic > Marine > Oceanic | place: Pacific Ocean | collected 2013-06-22
ATCATCATTTGCAATGTCAAAATCACAACGGACCACCACTGTTGTTTATTCTTGCAGCCAAATCATTTTCTGGTGTTTCTGATTCTAAAGCCTGTTCGATCTCATCATATTCTTTTTCAGAAATTTCGATAATAAGATCCACCGCCTCGTTATGCATTTCTAAGACCGGCTCTTCTTTTTGTACTTCTTTTTTCTTTCTGGTTAACGCATAGACAACAAGGCCCAACAGAACCAACGCGCCAGCACTAAACCACTTCCACCACCGCTTTATGACACTAAGCATTGGGATCGCTCACGACAGTTTGTTCACTTTTTCTAAATGATGAACCTTCTTTTGAGCCCCAGTGTCTTGCACCAACAGCCATCGTGCCACCTGTAGCAATACTGGCAATCGCAATAGCCAATGTTGATGTCACCTCAACAATAGAGTCAAGAGAACCTTCTCTGAGCAACATGGCAATCAATGGAAGGATTCCAAGGGTAAGGGTAGCATATAGACCAAGCTTTGTCGCAGTAAGCGTTCTCGACGGTTTAAGAGCCATTTTTTATGTCCTCAACAAGTTCAACCAAATCTAAACCAGCACAATCAATTTTTCCACGTTTTAAATGGTAATGATGAACGACACCACGATAATCATTAGCTGCCGCATCAGGATAAACGGTTGTCGTGTCTGGTGTTTCTAATGGCATACCTGTTGCATTTGATACAGCTTCAATCAATGCTTTCAATGCCGCCAATTGCACTGGGTAAAATCCAAGATGATTATCAAGAGTCGTTCCATGCACTTTGCCATTCCAAACTGGCCGTTCACCAAATCCATGACGGACATACCAGCTACCCCATTTTGGGTAATAAGCATTGTTAATCTCAACACCAGTTGATGAGTGATTCCACTTTCGACCACCAGCATGCCAAGTTGCATGTTGCATGTCACATGTCTGATATATTGTTCCATCAGCCCCAATCATAAAGGTGACGCTAATCCCTCTCTTATTCAACACCTTTTGACATGTTTCTGAACTGGTACAAACGTCCCAATGGCAGACAAACATTTTAATGTCTCGCTTTGGTTTGCCTGAGTAATCAGAATAACAACCTTTGTTTGCTTCAAGTGCATCAAGTTGTGTCCACAAAACAACCATGTCCCATTTAATCGGATATGGCGTACCATTGTATATGATGCAATTTCTTGCTCGACTTTCAGTTTCCTTGTGAACGTAAATGTCGATTTCATTTATACGTTCATTGTATTTACGTCGAAAAGTACCCGGTCCACACAAACCATCGGCAGTTAAATCATTGCTTCTCTGCCATTGAGTGATGGCATCGACAAGATCATCATCAAAATCCTCGCATCCAAACCACATGGGAGTCCAACCCATCTTGGCAGCACTTGCCTCATTGTAAAAAATCTTGTCTTCGATGCCCATGGTTTACCTCAAAATGGAACAATATCGCTATTGAAATTCTCCCCAGAAGATTGTGAGCCGGAATCATTTTTTGAGCCCAAGAACTGAATACGATTTGCCAACACTTCTGTTGACCACCGATCTTTCCCTTCTTTGTCTTGCCACTTTCTGGTTTGAAGTTTGCCCTCAACATAGATTTGTCTACCTTTGTTAAGGAATTTACCGCAGTTTTCAGCAGTGTTTCCAAATGCAATGACGCTATGCCATTCCACTTGATCAACCCACTGATCTGTTGCTTTGTCTTTCCTTCGATCACTTGTTGCAATGCGAAGGGTTGTGACACTTGTGCCTGAGTTTGTTGTTTTAATTTCTGGTTTATGGCCCAGATTGCCAACTAATATGACTTTGTTTACTGACATAATGGTTTGCCTCCGAACACAAGTTAACGCCAAAAAAAAAGTCTCGCCACTGGGACGAGACTTTAACCGACCTACCAAAAGGTTTAGTTGACAGCACCACGATCGATGACTTGCAGACAGATTCTGCGAACAGTATCCGATCCATTACCATCTTCGACCAAGAACCCAACTTGAACAACTTGCAATCCACTGCCTGTAGGAGCAGTCAATGTAAGTTTTCCATCATTGCTGTTGGTGTCAAGGAAGCAAGGCAACCCAGCAGATGAACTGGATGGGGCTGCTGAGAAAGTTGCATCAACAATAGATCCAGCAACGGTAGCAACTTGAAAGTCAACTCCATCGCCAGAAGCTGCTGATGTAGATACACCCAGAACTCTGGCTTCAGAACCAGAAGAAGATGCAGCTTTCAAGCATTTTCCATTGGTGTGCATTCTAACAACAAGGGCGGTTGCAATAGCTTCACCACCTGTAAATTGACTTCCAACAAACATAGTGTTTGCTTTTGCAGCCATAACTTCAACTGCGCCAGTAACTTTACCAATTTCAACTTTTCGATTGGTGTCAATAGCAAAAACTTCAGTAGAATCTTCTAAAATCTTAAAAGTTGCACCTACTTTTAACTGAAGGTCAGTACAATCAATGTCAAGGTCACCAGTTGCAGGTGAGTTAATCAATGAGCCACTGCCTCTGAACATGAATGCACTTGCACCATTCAGAATAAGCCCAGCGTCTGCTGAATGAGTCAGTGTGATTTCATTATCAGCACCAAAACCCAAGACTGCGGAATCGCTGTTTAATTTAAGATCATTGCTGACCAATACCGCTGTTGAAGCATTTAAATCAATAGTTGCTTCACCATCAATGGTAAGAACACTGTCTGCTGATTGATGAATAAAACTGGCTGTGTCACCAAAACAGAGTTTGTTGGTTCCGTTAAGAGTGAGTCCAGTTCCATCTGTGTGAGTCAAGGTTGTGTCTAAATCTGCACCAAATTTTAAAACAGCAGAGTCAGATTTTAACTCAATGTCGTTGACAAAAATAGCATTACCTTCTGCTGAACCATCAAGAGTCAGAGCGGTAACAGTTGAACCACCATCATCAACTTTAAAAATAATGTCTGCGTCATTAGCTGAAGCATCGATGGTAATATTGCCTGACGTTGTAGTGAAGTTTACAGCAGCATCACCAGCAGTAATGTCATCAGCAGCAATGGCAGATGCAGTTACTGAAGAGGCTGCGGTCAACACATCGTTGTAAGTGATTGGAGCAGCACTGCCAAAACCAATTTCAAAAACGCCATTGGTTGAGTCTGTTTTGATGACACCAATTTTTGCGACTCTGATTTTCATCGAGTCATCATCAGCATTGGTGGTCAATGCCGTTTTAACAAAAGCCGAAACAGAAGCATGTGGCGTATTGGTCGAAGCATCTTTAATGGTGATTGTCGTATTTGGACTGCTGAAAGCTGCTGAATGAATAACGTACAATCCATCGTTTGCAGCATCTTCAGATGAAGTAATTTGAATGATGTCGTTAGCGGCAAAATTGGCTGTAACATCAGAACCAATCACAATTGTAGTGGTTGATGCAATATTTAAGTTGCCATTCAACTCATTGTTTTCTGGGTCAACAGTGAAGATAATACCACCATCTTCAATCGCATCTGCCATGTAATCGTTGTTCATGTGCAAGAAGCGATCAGCAGTGACGATTTGACTGTTCACTGTTGTGGTTGTACCGTTTACTGTCAGGTTTCCAGTAATGGTTGCAGCACCATCAACCTGCAAGCCACCAAGCAATTGCATAATATCGCTTGAACTTGGGATGATGTTTCTAACATTAGTATTATCGTAAGCTATTCCTTTATAAGTAGGCATGTTGGGATCTCCGTATAGGTTGAATGGACGCCTTTAACGTGTCATCCCATCTCAAGATCGTCAACTAATTTACATATACAATATGAAATAAATCAAGCAAAACAGAGGCTGGATTGCCTTCTGCGACCACATAGCCAATGTGGATCACATTATGGCCACCTTCACCCGGTGCGATCAATGTACCCGATCCATCAGTGTTACTTAAATATACACTTTTACCAATGTCTGATTCTGATGCTGTAGATGTTAGTTGTACGTTACAAATACCAGATTGAAATGCTGATACTGGTTTTCCTTGATTGGCGTTTTTTTCAGCGATCCCTATAACCTGATTGTCATTGCTGGATTTTGCTAACTTACAAACACCGTTACTGTCTGCGATTGTCGCGCATAAAATCTGTCCTGATTTAACCGCTACAGCAGTTTTTATGCGACTGACAATTGCCTTTGTGCGTACACTGGTTCTTGTTGTTCTGTGCTTGAGAGCCATTTGGCAACCCTATTTTAAGGTTATCAATTAGCCCTTGTGTGCATTGCGCCAATGAAGTCGAGCATACTGTACTTTATCAGCACCTGAATTATCTGATTTCATATGTAGGTACACCTTTCCAACCTCACCAGCTAAATCACCACCTAATGGGTAAGTTGGAGAAATGTCCAAACGTGCATTTATTGCTGTATGACTACTTATTAATCTCATTCCATTTAATGGAGAACCTGTACCATTGGTTATTGCGTTAAAAGAAAATATCGGCATTTTCCCGGCAGCATCCCAAGACAGTAAACAATTATAATTTGCACCATTTTGTCCAAGAACAAATATTTCTATATGACTCCAAACGCATCCACCAGTTGGAATTGGCTCTATATGAGTTGATCCAGTAACAGTTGGTGTGGTCAATTCAATAGCTGCTACAGCAGAGTTATTTACGTTTGTACCACCTGTTGAAAGATTATTTGCATTAAATTCGATATATCCGCTTTTACTCATGTCAACCTCCAGATAAAAAATTATCAATGCATGGATTAAATGTCAATAATTTTGACAAGCTTATTTAAATATCCATTGCAAGCGTTTTCGAGTACATAAGTAATACAGTTTATCCTCGTTTTCAAAAGCTTCTTTTTCTGCTCTTATGTTTCGATATGCTTTTTCACCATCTCGGAACTTTATGTAGCCCCAGATGTAATCGAAAAAATACAAAAAAATAAACCCAAGAAAAAGAGTTTCGAGAAATTGTTGAAAATGAATCTCTTCATGTCTTCTCTCAACATCAGATATTTCACCGCGACAAATCACGATGAAACCAAGGGTTATGGCCCCGATACTAATCGGGGTGATTTTTGAAAGCCAAACAGGGATCGAGCTATTCTCAATGATGATTGGCTTCCAATGTTTCATTCTCATCAAGTGTTTGGATTCACGATCTCAACGACAAACCCTTGAGTTGTTGCAAGGTTTGCATTTGAATTATCAAATTGAGTTGTGATCGTAACAAAGTTTGCAACGGTGGTGTTAATAGCAAACGACGGCTCAAATTGAGCGCTTACCAATTTACTTCCAAGAGCGTCTGAATCGGCAATAGTACCCCATGCAACAGCAGTACCACTTGCACCAGCAGTTCTAATTTGTATTAACATGTCACCGACAGAAAAATCATTTACTTCTTGATCAACATTACTGCTGACTGCACATTCAGTGTTACTGCTTGCTGTGGCGTTACTACCAAATCGCAATCGAACTTTAAGATTATCAGTACCGCCAGCAACAGCAGATGTAACAGTACACCAACGTACTCTTATTGTAGATCCAGCAACTAACGTATTGGCTGGAATGGTAAACTCAGTGCATTCGTTTTCTGCATTACTTGTAGCCGTAGTTGCCCCAGCAGCAACATCAGCATTAGCCTGACCGCCAACATGCATCTTAGAACCGCTTGCACCACCATGATCAACTAAGAGAGCAATACCATGCTCAAGGGCGCGACCACTCATTAATTCTGGAATACTGGACATGATTTTCTCCTAATTAGTTCAGTTATTATTTTAGTTCTTCTCTAATCTTTCTGTTTGTGTCATTTATGTATTGGTTTATGTAAAACTCTTCAACTCCAACCGGCATAGTCAAACCACCTTGTAGTCTGTTTGTATAGTATGTCGCTGGCATATTTTGTGGTCGATCAAACATATCAAACATTAACTTACCATTGTTTTCAGTGTAAAGCGATTGATTAGATAAAAGCGGTTTGCCTATGTTTGTAAATCTTGTCACAAAATATCTCTGACGATCACCTGCGTTTTCTGGGTGCTTTTCTAAACCTTCCTTGTAAAGCATTTCTAAGTCTTGGCCACCAATCGCACTCATGACTTTTTGCATGACATCACGTCCAGCAATCTCCATAGCTGTATTACCTTGATCACCAGTTCTAAACCAACTTCCATATCTTCCCGCTAAAGTCCAAGCAGGTAATCTCATCGGACCTAATTTTGGATCTGTACCAAATCCCATCAATATAATGTTTTCTAAGATCCAAAACTTTAAAGCGTCTTGTGCAGTCGCTGGATAATAAACAATATTGCTTATCATTGCGTTTGAATAAGGTTTCATACCCGCACTTAAAATGGACGATTGCATTTTCTTTTTGTACTTTTCTTTATCCAAATCATTCAACTCGTTTGGAAAATGAATGTACTCTTGTTTTACATTGATTCTAAAATCATCAAACAAATTTCTCATTTGTTCTAAAAGCTGACCTCTTTCTTGTTTTGAAAGACTCAAGACATCAACGTCACGCAAAAGATTTGCTGTGTTAATTGCTAAGTCGTCACTTAGTTTTAACTTTTGATTATTGTCTGAATCATTAACAACATTAAAAATCAACCCACCGCCATGAGGATTCATTACTGTTGCTGCAATTTGAGAATCAAGATTAATCATTTGCAACGGTATCTTTTTTCTTTTCAATGGTATGTCACCAAAAAACTGTTTACCCGTCATAAGAGGATAAAACGCACCAGCAAGAGGATTCATTTGAGATCCGATGAACTCCCATAAATCGCTTCCTGTTGTTTGCTCTAAAAAGTCTTCATCAAATGCATCACCAGCCAACAAGTTGAATATTGCTTTGACATATCTTAAATTGTCTTCCATAGGCATTGATGGCATAAAAGTAACAATCTTTTTTATGACACCTTCAAACGGAACACCAACATTTCCTTGATGATTAGTTAGATATGCATCAAACCATGGCATTGGTATTCTAAAGTCTACATAATCAGGTAGTTTACTTTCAGGATCAGATGATTCGTATGATTGATTAGCTAAGTCTCTTCTCAACCTTAGCCATCCTAAAATACGTTCTGGATTTCTTGCAAAAACCTCTGCTGAGTACACAAATGCTCTTTTTGCATATGAATAAAATATAAATGCGTTTCTCATGTATGTACGTTCAAACTCAGTCAAGTTACCATAATCAAGCATGGTTTCTCTTACTTTTGCAGCAGCATCAATTGGACGATGACCATCTTCAATCAGATCGATAAACAAGCTATATCGATAATACTTGTCCATTGCTTCCGAATATTCGATTAACATTTGTGAATATCGTTCACCACCAAACCAAGAATAGAGCTTTTGGAAGTCACCTTCATAATACTTCCTTAAATCTGACAAAAACTGTGTTCCGGTTTCAGCCCGAAGATATGAACTACCAATCCCATATTCAATGGACATTCTTGTAAGGTCATGAGCAAAATATACTTTGCCTTCTGGTGTAATGACCGGAGGGATTTTAAATGATTCTTCTGGACTTCTGGTCACAGTTTTTTCGGCATCACCAAAATACTTTTTCAATCCATATCCAACTGCAACACCAGCAAGTGAACCAACGACGCCCGAACTTAAACTCATGCCAGCAAATGCACCAGTAACACCACCCATTACACCGCCCAACAAGGCTGTCGTAGGCAAGCCATTGACGGCAACCAATAATCCAGCCCCAACCATTTGTGCAATGTAGCCAAATGGCATACCTAAAGCGGCAGCAGTTGTTCCACCAGCAGCCATAAATGCCAAGTATTTTTTACGATCCGAAACAAACTCTTTAATGGTTTTGCCTTTAAATCCATGCACAGCCATAGAACGCAAAAAGTTTGACTCATACATAATCAACCCAGCAACTTGTTTGGGTCGATTTTGAAATGATGGTCCAGATGGTGTGCGCTCACCAAATAAATGAGTAAGGTATTTGTTGTTCTTTGTAACTGACCGTATAGCTGATTTGGCAACACCAACACCAAGTTGTGCAGCAGGTACACCAAGTGCAGCCCCAGCCAACATAGAGCCCATGTTGCCACCAGTAATCACTCCAGCCGTACCACCAGCAACTGCACCAATGTTCATGACATCACCCACTTTCTTCAAATGGGTCTGTTGTACTGCACCAAACTGGTTTGCATTGAAATAGGGTACACCAAGCGGCCCAATAGTTACCGCTGCTTTTATGTTGTTGGTTAAGTTTCCATAAGACAATCCAAATTCAATGAATCTGTCTAAGGATGCCATGATGTTCTCTTTACCGAAGTTCTTATGATATGCAGTCAGATATGATTTTTCTTTAATTCTTTTGATAAGCTCATCTTCAATCTCTGCATAATCAACACCTAAAATGTCTGCTTGTCTTCTGGCTTCTTGTTTAGCCAAATCTATTTTAAGTTCTTGCTCTGCTTTTCTTCCATCAACAGCAGCCTTTTGCATTGTATATTCTTCATTTCTTCTGATTAAAGCTGCTTTTTCTTCAAAATCCGTAATTGCAGATCCAACTTTACGCAAAATGTAATCTAATGAATTGTCTATTAATGCTTCCTCTAAATCATCAATACTTTCCCCGAATGCTTTCCATTCTGCTTCTTGATTTATTGCCTTGTAAGCCTCTCCTCTTCTTTGATGATTAGATTTTAATAATGCTAAAATTACTAATCCAGCGGCTAATCCAGTTCCAAAATTTACAAACTTTGTGAGTATTGTCCCTGCAATAATTGGCGCAGCCAATGTGACCAATTGTGATGTTACATAACCAATTTTTTCGTCGCCCATTTTTTTCAAATTTTCTAAATTATCCAAGGCGACAACGCCAGCCAACTGACGTTTTAATGTTTTATCTTGCAAAACAGCTATTCTTAATTTTTGCCAATCATCATCAAATATTTTTGCCGCATCCATGTTTTTGAGATAGCGTCCATATGTTTCCTTATCCCACACCTCTTGTATCTTTCCAAGCCATCCCCTTCTAATTGCTTTGATTGCTGGGGCATCACCTTCATTGATGGCAACATTTAAATCTTGTTTTACTCTTGCGGTGTTTAATAATTTGGCAACTCTCATAGATTCATTGAATCCAGCGTCACCCACTGATGTACCAGTTGAAAGCACTTGTGTTTCGATTTCTTTCACATAATCTATATATGTTTGCGGCATGATATAGGTTTGACCACTGGGTGCAATGTACAAGTTGAAATTGTCAGACTTCATTATTGGTCTTGCATTTCTTCTTGTATTTTCAATGATTGAGTCTACAGCTTTTTGTATTTGATAACCCATGTCGTATGTTGTATTTTCATGAATCTCAGTTTGTTCTGACATCAATACAGAGATTGATTTTCTTATAGTTACCCCTTCTCCCGGTTGACCACCCGGTGGTAAATCAGTAATACCAACATTTTGAATGTTCATTCTTTTTTGAAGCTCATCCAATACTGCCATGTTGAATTCACTTTTTGTAGAAAGCGGTCTTGAGCCTTTGATCATAAATTCACTGTAAAGCTCATCTACATCAACAACTTTAAATGTTTGTGCAAAACGTCTGGCTGATTTTAATTTTTTCTCATGTACTGCAAGCGCGACAAGAATATCAGCAAATATCCTTTCAAAATCCGTTTTATATGAACCCAATTTTGTTTTCATCGTCAATGGTTCAGCACCAAGCAAATTGTGCAATGTCATCAATGTTCTTGCTTGTCCAAGTCCATCTGGACCATATTTCTCTAAAACATGATTAATATCAACCAATGCTTGTAGCTTTTGATTTGCATCATACTCAACATCAAATTCAGGTAGTTTGCCCTCCAAACCCCTTACAGATGATTGCGAAATCAACTTATCAATAGTTCTTTTTAACTCTTGTTGTGTTGCTCTATAATCGCCAAAACCTTTGTCTCTGAAAAATTCAATAATGCTTTCAGTGTTTAGTTCACGACCTGTTCTTGTTTTAAAATCAGCATCTATTGTTTTGTTTTCAGAATTGAATATTACAAATGGTTCAAACCCTTTGTCCAAATCTAAATCACGATGTCCAATTCTGCCCTCATAGAATAATGAGTATGCTAATCGTCTTATTTGAGCGAGTTCTTGTTCTTTCATATGTGGGTTGAAAGACAATGGATCTTTACCATAAACTGCTTTTATAAGAAGATCACCAATCGTATGAACATTGTTGGCTTTTATTTGTATTTGTGTTGACAAATCATTTAGAGCATCATTTACTCTAATTTGCAACATTGTATCAAGTTCATCAAAAGATTTAAAATTACCTGCTTCACTCAAAACCTCGATTAAATTTCTTTGTTTTGTATTTAATCGACCATCGCTTTGAAAAATTTCTTGTAATCCAGACAAAAAGGATTCATCTGTATATTCATCAAATTCAAATGGTTTTGCTTTAGCGTTTATAGAACCATGAGAATCAATTCGACCCTTAATATTAAATAAAGACTGCAACAGTTCTGGGCGCACAGCAGGTATTAAAGTTTCAGAAAATCTTGACATCAACTTTAAAAAGTTCTGTGATTGTATGGATTCATTATCCTGACCTTTTGCAAATTCATTCAAATCCAACAACAGTTCTTCACCAGTTTTATTGATTTCTTTTTCATGACCAATCATAAACTCTTGATGTTCTGGACTCATGTCTTTATACTTTTCTTCGCCAACAAATGCCCTTCGAAAAGAAGATAAAGGAATTGCAATCATATTGAAATTTGTCAGTCCACTTGTGAAATCAGACAATGCCCTAAATAATCCTTCAATTGCAGATTTTGGTGCTGCTTCAAGTTTCTTATTTCTTATGGAATGAATCGGTGCTGATGTATCAATATACGCATCTCTTAAATCATTTAATTCATCGTTGAATACAATATACTTGTCGCCTTGCTTACGATATTCAAACTCACTAAATGGAACGATCAATGAAGATGGAACACTTTCACCCATAGGGAATCCATGAAGGGTGTTTGCTTCTCTTAACAATCGTTTGGTTTCTGCCTCAGTAATCAAATAATATGCTTTGGGATCGATCTTAGAGTTCTTTTTCAAGTTGGCTATTTCAATAGGAAAGACTCTGTAAAAAACATTTCCAGCCTCATCAACAACTTGTCTTGTTTGTTTAAATACATTGATGTCATCCCACAACTTTTCATATTCAAACATCAAGACATTTTTTGATTTTTCTATATTCTTAAAAAGATTATCGATGTCTTGTTCAGTAAATCTTGCTGGTTTACCCGAACGCACAGTTGGAATTTCTTTATCTGTGATGTTCAACCAGTTTTCAATCATCTCATTGCTTTTGACGACGATGGCCTCTTTTGCCATTTTTTCAATGCTTTGATCAAACACTTCATCAAAAAACAAACGACAGTCTCTTTTCAATTCATTTGCTCTGGATTGTTGTACAGTCGTTCTTGCTGTGACTGCAACATATCTATTGTCTCTGAAATTTCTGGTAAATTGATTTTCTTTAAATTGTGTCAACGTGTCAATAACCCATGCACGACGATACAACTCAGTGACTTCAATTGAAGTACCATTAACAATTTTTTCTGGAACGATACGATAAGAATTTGGTTCAGTTCCTTCAACTATTTTTGCATTGTAAGGATCAAACAAATCACTATTCAAATCTCTTAAAAACTCTTGTGATGTATATTTACCTCTCAAAAAGTTTTCTTTTTCAACTGCTCTTACTGCATTGTATTCTGGTTCTAATTGTGATGGTTTTTCTAAGATTGTTATTCGTTGTAACAGTGATTTGTCTGATTGAACCTTTGCAAATGCCGCCTCTGCTGCTCTGGCTTCTGGGTTTAAAATTGCAGACCAAACATCTGAGGCTTGTGGTTCCAACTTAACATTAGAATTTGTAGCAAGTTCGCTTTGTCTGAGTCTTAACCAAACTCTGTCTAAAAATGCCCCAGCCTCTTTAATCATCAATGCATATTGGCCAGATGGTGGCGTTTCTAATGTCGTTAAAGCTTTAGTTAATGCATCTGTGAATTGAGTTTTACCTTTATCTGTCAATACACCTTGAACCGAATCAAAATATTTTGCAGCCAGTTGTTTGGTAAGGGGTGGCATTATTCGGTCAATGACGGCACTGTTGCCTTGAATAAAGTCAAGGATGGTACTTGTTGGATCAAGTCGCATAACAAAACCATCGTTGTATTGATCAACAATTGCCATGACTCTTGGATCAATGTCCATAGATGGCTTGTATCCATCAGCTTGTTCTTGGGTCGGTAAATTTCTTTCGCTAAAAGATTTTGCTTCATCAAATCTATACTTTGACAAAACATTCATATCAAATTCAATCTCTGATGGCGTCAGTAACTGCTGTGCCTTCTGTGGGTATTTACCCGGAATGCCGGAACCCCTCATAATATTTTGATTTGATGTTTCTAATGCAGATGAATGCAAATCAATCAATGGCGTATATTCGCTTCTTCTTTTTATGGCATTTGAATATTCAATCGTTAGTGCTGAAACTACACCCGTTTTACCGAACGCTGGATGATTTGTGAATGGCAACTCAACGTCTGGAGCCATTTTGTTCCATGAATTTGACGGGATGATTTTATTACGTCTGACTAAGTATGTATGAATTTGATCAGCACTAAGAGTATCAAGCCCAAGATATGCGCCCAACAATAACAAATCATCATTACTTAGTTTTGGTTCGCCTTTTGTCTTTAATGATTTTGATATTCTCTTATTGATTGCTTTTGCTTTCTCTGCTGTCACCTTTCCATATTCTTTAGACAAGCTTGGAGAGAGTCTGGTTGCAATCTTTGAATTGATCTGTACATTGTCGTTTACGAGTTTCAACAATGGTGAATTAAAATAAAATGCTTTCTTTACGGTGTTTTCCCATGTCACTTGTTGAACAATTTGTTCATCGGAAATTTTACCGGGTTTAGACATTAAATCATCGACACTGTAATCATTTGCTTTGGTTTTACTGATTGCATTTGCTTTGTTGATTTCTTCGACTGTCAATAAACCAGCTTCAGCATTTAACAGTCTGTCTTGTATCTCCATAATTACTGAATCAGTTCCAAAACCATCCACTATGTTTTCATAGTCAAGCGCATTTAATCCGGTATCTATTCTGCTTGCTGCTGGAGCCCCAAATACAACATGTCGTTCTCGTCCAACTGTGGGGGCGTTTCCGATTCGACCCGTTTCTTGACCGATTCTAAAAGCTCTCGACAACTTGAAATCATCCCTTGTCTGAATGGAACTGAGAGCAGTTCGTCCTCGAAAAGTTCGTTGTTGACGTAGTTGATTGATTGAACGTGATTGTAATTCATCGAAGATGGTGTTGGTGACATCGAGTTCAACTCGGTATCCGTTTTCTTCAAGGATTCGTTTGTAGCCATTTAATACCTCAACATTATAAGAATGTTTTATTGCATCATTAACGATTGTTTCATCTTTAAATAGTTCAATCATTTCACGTCTGATTGCATCCATGTGAATCATGTCGTGTGGTTGTGCATTGTGTGCATATAGTTCGTTGTAAAGCTCATTAATGGTTTTACCCATATTAGCTTCATCAACCCTTTCAATCTTTAAACCATAGCGTCCTATTGGTGTATCAATAACAACATTATTCTTTTTGTTGTCCATTAGAAGAGATGCAACACTGCCCGGAGCCAATGGGTCATTTTCAGCCGAATAGTGATACATTGTTTTTCGATCAACATCACCTCTTGGTCGATATTCACCTTTTTTAACTATTGTCCTTTTTGTTTTAGAAGGAACACTAAGTTTCATCTCTTCAGAAATTGGTAATACCGCAATCGTGTCAAATACTCTACCATCTTTAATGATTGTGTTTATGTCATAGTAATTTTGAAGATCAAGGTATTTTTCTTGCAATAAAAATGTAATTGGATTTACGTCTGGACTTTTGTTTGCCTCTTCAATTAACTTTGCTAATTCAAATACAATTGCAGGAGATATTGGTTGTTTTTTCTTGTATTTTTCAATGTCTTCCAAAAACCTTTCTTTTTGATTAGCTGTCAAATATCTATCGATATTTTTTGATTCTGATTCAACAAAATCCTTTTCGATTGCATTTACACCAAAATCTGCAACTTCTTTATCGGTAAAACCTAAATCTTCTATATCCGTTAAAGTAAACTTGCCTTCTGGTGGTTCTGGCAAATCCCAATTTTTTCTTAAGGTTACAAATTCCTTAAGAACACTTTTAACGGTTCTTTTTGTTTCAAAATAATGTTCGCCATCAACATCAGGCAAACGTATACCAATTGCATCATATCCTTGAGCCGCTGCTTCTCTGGTTAGTCTTGATATGACTGCTTTCATTACATTTCGGTCTAATCTAAATAGGTGTTCAGCACCTCTTTGTTTTGTTCCAATGCCATTAATGACTAATGTTTTTCTACCCGATAATGTTGCTTTTACATTGTTTTTTATGTTTGATTTAGGCTCTGTTTCTTCTAACAAAATTGTCAATGGAAGATGATTTTTCCCATCTATAAAAACAGTGTCTTCTACAGATAATACATTTTCCAAATATTCATCGTCCATCAAAACATTCATTTGAATGCCATAGCTGTCAGATTCTTTTAATGAATGCCAGAACGCATCGGTATTTTCATCTCGAACTTTACGCCTTAATGACAATAAACCATTTGCTTTTTCCAACTCTATTTCTTTACCCTGTAAGTCTTTAAGCAAAATATTTAAAGATTTTCGCTTTTCAACATCATCAGGTTTTAGATTTGTAATATCTGTGTTTGTTTTTCTAATCGTACTTTTTACTGAGTTAAGTTGTGATTTTATGGTTGCTGGTGTCAAACCAAAAAAGTTTTTATCAGTTCTTAATGAACTGGCTCTTCCACTTGTTCTGGCCAGCGTCCTTGGATCAAGATCATTGTCGAGCCATTTTTTAAGGTTATCAACCTTTTCTCTCATATCTAATGAAACTTTACTTATATCAATCCCATCTTCTGTATATGCATCTCGTAACGCATCATAAACATCTGCTGAATATTCATCAAACATAAGTCTTGAAAATCCAAGACGAGTTTCATTAGCATCCATATTTATGATTTTTTGTTTGATTTGATTTTCAGCAGTTCCAAAATGAACAAGGGTGTAATGACTTGTTTGTTGGTTTTTTTTGATTTTATTGTTTCGAATATCAACAGGTATGACACTTTCAAGTTCTTCGATAATCGCGCCACCAATTGCAGCATCCTTTTCAACTTTAAATGCAAAACCAGAATAGTTGTCTTTGATAATTGCTTTTGTGAACTCTCTGATCATTCTTCGTGGTTCAGAGCTAAAATCGCCAAATATTGTGTTTTGCAATTTTGATGCAGAAGCTTGTGCTTTTAGTATATTTTTTTCATCCTTTTTGTTAGATTTATCAAAAGCAATCGTGTCGTAAAAGCCCTCAGATATAATAGACTTTTCTATTTTTTCAATGCGTTCATCGTGTAATGCGATTTCTGATTCTAATTCTTCAAGAACATTTTCAATAAGTTTTTTATCTTCTTTTGAAATACTCTTATTAGATTTTTTAGCTTTATATTCAGCTAAATATGCTTTTACTTTTTCTTTTTTGTTCTGCTCTTCCAAATATTCTATTTGCAATTGTGTGGATCTTTCACGACTATTTTTCAAATATCCTATTGGTTGATTTTCATAGAAAACATCTTCAATCACCAGTATTTTGTCAGACACCTGACGATTTTTAAACTTTGATTCTGCTGGCGATACTTGTATAAAAAATGCGTTTCCATCCTTATCAACGGCAGAGTATGCCATAGCATTTTCACCATTGCTAAACTCAAGCATTCTTGGCTTAAATACTGTTGAAAGATCGTCTTTACCTTGAATGTCACTGACAAAAACTTCATGGTCTTTATTCAGTTGTTCTATTCTTTCATTGATTCGTTTCAATTCAAATTCAGTAAGAGTATCTTTTTCAACAATCTTTCTGATTTTATGACCTTCAATCTTTTCTTCAATTCTTTGTTGATCTAATTGATTTGCATGATGTATATGAAGTGACTCGCCATCAATTTTGAATACATCTTGCTGACGCATTTTTGGAAAATCGGTTCTTCTTAAATCATGAGTTTTTCGATCTAAATTCTTTTGACTAATTGTGTGGCCTTCGCTGTATACCAAATTTTCTTGATATTCTTTTGAAGTCGCAACAACTATGTATTCTCGATCTCTTTTCAACTTAGTTGGTACAAGTCCATCATTTACTTCATCGCCTTCTTTTACAAGAATCTTTTGAACTGATGATTTACCTCTTGTTGCACCTTCTGGGGCATCCGCATCAATAAAGTAATCAGTCAAGAAATCAAACAGGGCATCATCTAATGCTTTTATCATTGCCTCGTTAGCTTCTACCTCTTTTCCTTTTTCCAATCGTTCTAATTCAAGCGTATCCGCTTTTAACTGTCTACGACTTTGTAAAGCACTGTTAAAAGCTGAAGGGTCAGTGACACCAAACACAACTTTATCGTGATTGATTTTGGCATCGTTAATTTCTTTCAATATTGTTTTTGCTTTTGCTTGTGGCAATAAAGGATGAAGTTGGAAGTTTTCTCTGGCTTCTTTCAATGACTCAATGTCTTCAGTAATGTTTGCTAACTGTTCATCAAGCTTTTTGATTTGTGCATCATACTTAAGACTTTGTTTTTCAAGCTTCAATTCAAGCTTTTCATTCTCTTTGATCTTTTCTTTCAGACTTGCAAGTGCTGCTTTCTTTGGCTTGTCTTTTTTCAAACTTAATCTTAAAACAGTACCTTGAGCAGATGTTTCTTCAAGTTCTATATTTGAATCTCGAAGTTGTATTTTTACTTCATCTTTCTTTTTGATTTTATCAGTGATTGACTTTTCAAGTTTTTCAAGCTCACGATTCCAAGGCAAATCAAACCATAGATCATTTGCATCTCTAATCTTTATCTCTGCTTTCCGAATGAGAGCGGGATCAGCAGTTCCTGTGGCATCTTTCTTTTGATCTTCAAATTTCTCAAGTTTAGCTTTATTTTCTTCAATAGATTTCTGGAGATTTTCGATTCTTCTTCGATACCCAATTTTTTCACCCGAACCAAACAACTGATAAAATACACCTCTTTCACCAATCGGTATAAATATCTTGTCTTTTGCATCTCTGGTAAAGTGTTGAATTGCTTGAACAATAGCCAGCTTTCTTTGATGGTAATCTTTGACTGCAATACCCTTTTCTGTGTACAGGGTAAAAAAGTCTTGGTCCAACATCCAAGTGCCATTTAAGGTATCAATAATGACTGCATTGCTTTCTTCGACATAGTTTAAGAAAGACTCTCTCGACCGTTTACCAATCGCGTCATTGTCCATACTGTTTGTTCTGTCATATATCCGTAACTGCTCTTTTTCTTTATCTGGACGTTCTGCTAATATAGATTCTTCATCTCGTATTCTTTCGGATATTTTGGCATCACGTTCTTTTACTTCTAAGTCTAATTTTTTTGTGCTGATTTGTGAACTAAGCTTAGATGATTCTTCGAGATAATCGCTTGGCTCTTTTCTTTTAAGTTGTGTTATTGCTTCTCTTAAAACTTTTTGTTCAGCAAGATTTTTAATTATTCTTGAATCAGCAGTTTTGACACCAATTCTACCTTTGACTGACAAATCAAATATTATTTTAGATGCTTGTCGTTTTTGTTCTATTGTGGCTTTTGACCCCTTTCGAACAAACAATGACAATTCATCTATTTTCTCTTTAGATGTTGGCAACTGATTGATTCTATCCAGTTCATCTTTGGATATTGGTTTGGATTGTTCATCCCAAGGTAAAGCGTCGTATTCCTTTTGAAGCTTTGCTAATAATTCTTTTTTACCCTGTATGTCTCCAGCAGACTTCTTTAAGTTAATACGATCATTGTTTATAGATACAACAGACCTTTTGTTCTTCTCAACACCCTTTGCGGTTGTTTCTTTTAAAATATTGCTTCGAACTGTTTTAAGATTATTGACAGCATTTGCTTCTGCCTTTGTAAGGGTGATTCCTCTTGAAGCTTTGCTTATAAGCTTGCGTTGATTGGTAAGTTTTACAATGCTGTTTTGTAATGTCTTGATCGATTGTTTTTTAGCTTTCTTCTCTTTCAGTTTTTGTTTTTGAGTTGAAATCAAATCATCATGATCTGATAAAGCCTTTTTCCAATTGTAGGAATCTTTGATTTCTTGATTGAGTTCTTTTAATCTTTTTGATGTTGCTGCTTTGGTGGTAAGTTTTTTTGTCTCTTCTATTTTTCGAGCTAACGCAGAAGAACCTTTGACTTGTGAAAGAGCAGTTTTTGATTTGAGTTTTTTTGATTGCGATTCATAAATCTTCAGACGTTTCGCAGCTTCTTTCGGACCTTCTTTTTCAAATCTTTGAATTTTTTGATTTAACTCATCAGCTTCTTTTGATAATGTTTTTAATTGATTGTTTAATTTATCTTGAGCGCCATCCCAATCTAAACCGTCATATTGCTTTTGTAGATCATCTATTTTACGACGTTCAACAGATAAATTTCTGTCATAGGGTAAATCCGCGTCTTTTTTCCAAATCTTTTTAGATACACTGACGTAGTTTTCCCTTGGGTAAAGTTTGTTTCGTACTCTGTCGCTTTGTTTGGATACAACATCAAGTACACTTGAATGAGCCAATATTGCCGTTGATTGAGCATCAGAAATAGGCTCTTCATTCAATTCTTTCAAATGCTTTAATAAATGCACATCAACAGGATTGCCTTCAACCATTGATGTTGTGTTTTTCAATTCAGTAAAAGTACCATTACTTAAAAATTCTATTTTTGCTGTACCAGTAAGTCTTTCAGCTAATGCATTTCTGAGATTGACAGCTTTTTCTAATTTGCCTTTAGTCTTCATTACATCAGACAATCTTGTCCATGCTTCAGATAAAGACTCAGCATAAAGACGTTGTGGCTCAACATTCTTGCCTAAGTTTTCATACTTAAAATCAATCATGTCAAAAAATGCAGACGGTTTATCACGATTGGTCATTTCAGCCATAGCAACAAATATTGCTTGCATTAAACGACTCTCAAGAGGCGATATTCTATTTGAATCCACTTGCTGCTTAAGTTGTTCTTGTATGATTTTAAAACGCTTGTGTGTCTTGATTTGATGGGGTACTTGACCTTCTTTTGTCAGGATTTCATTAACAGTCGATGCTACGTTTGAAAGCATCATTGCTTGATCAGCTTTAAGTGATGCTTTGAAATTATTATCAAACTTAATACCAACTGATGCCAGCATGTATCTTATGCGACCATCTTGATCTTTACGGCTTTTAAGATAATTTTTTCTTGCGTTTCCTGTCAATCTCAACTTATTGGCTGCTGCCTCATAGTCTGTTTCAAACCCATCCGTAAATATACGATGTGATTCCTTTTCTATTTGATATGAAAAAATGTCGTAAGCAGTCACTTTACGTCTGTGATTTTCTGGATTTGAAAACAAACCATCAATACGATTTCTAAAATCTCTTGTCCTCATTTCTGAAACAAACTGACTAAACTCGCCTTTGACTAAAGATGTGGCAAACACGTCTATTGTCTCTCCAGCTTCTTTTGAGCCGGGTACATATTTGTCTAAAGGTTTAAATACACCATGATTTGCTATTTTTGCAATACCCATCAATGGTGCGCCAATCATCATCCTTGGAAAAGACAATTCAATCTCATCATACATTGCTGTCTTAAATGCTATTTTAAGACGTTCTGAAAATGACTTCCCATAATATAGTTCTGGATTTGCAAAACGCTGTTCTTTTTGCAACTCATCCAATCTACCTTGCAGTTCTCGTCTTCTATTAACTTGAGTATCTGTTCTTTCGTTTGTTGGAACAGCATCAATTTTTCGTATCGCTTTATTTAAAGACTGAACCCTTAGTTGTCTTGTCATTGGACTTACAAGTAAAGTTGCTGCGCCACCAACAAGTCCACCAAACAAAAGATTTTCAGAAAGCGTGGCTACTCCAAGTGCTGTATAAAAACCTTGTTTTGATTTTATATCTGACACTCTAAATCTTTGGTATCCTTGACCATCAACTGGCATTGCTACATTTGCAAATGTTGTTGCACGTCTGGCAAATCGTGATGCCGGGGCCATCAATGTTTTTTCCCATGGCAATAGCCAATCACCAGCAGTTGTGATGTAAGATGCAATCCGTCTTGTTCTACTGCCTTGTTCAAACCCTTGTTGACCTAACAACGCATCAACATCGCCTTGCAAGCCGGGATCTCCTGTTGCAATTCTTGCGATTGTTCTATTGATAATGTTTGGTGCATCTATTCCCGAAAAATAATAATAAGGCGACTTTGCTGCTTCAATAATTATTCGTGGAGCCAACGACATACCTAAACCCATGGTATATCCAAAACCTGTTGTTCTCCTTGTGATTTTGCCCGATGATGGATCAAAAATAGGCTCAAACATTAAGTTGTCTAAAAACTTCATGGTTTTGCCAGTGCCAACATTTTGTGCGTTTACCTGCAAAATTGCGGTAACTTTTATGTCTTCTGGTGTGACACCATGAACGTATTTTTCTCTTAATTGTGGGTATGTTAAATTACCCCACTCCTCCATGGGTACGATTGTGTTTGGATCGGTTTTCAATGCAACAGTTCTTTTAAGCTTCAGCAATAGCCCAACAGGATATGTGTTGACCGGAATTTCATGTAATGGACTGTTTCTCCCATAAACTTCCTGATCACTTGCTGTGTCCATATCTGATAAATATTGCAAGGCTCCAGCATCTATGAAGGCTTGATTTCTGTCTTCTAATTGTGACCCCGTTCTAATCATCAACTCATTGACGGCATTGTATGAAAAATCAAAATCATCTTTTAAATCTTGTGGATTTAGATTTAGATGCCCGTCATTATCAAACAATGGTGTTTTTTTAACAGCTTTTATAGATTGAACAGCGTCTACAACTTGTTCATCACTCATTGCAACAAATTCAGAGTCCAACAATTCTCTTAGATATGAGTACTCCATGAAGGGATCTGGTAAAACCAATTCGGATACACCACCAACGACCCTTTTTCCATAACCAGCAATTGCTTTTGCGTTTTCTCTGATTTGAAACTCAAGCCCCGGCCAAAACTCTTCACTTCTGGCCGGACCTTCGGGACGTATATACTCAGGATCTAACAGGAAATAATAGTTTAAAAACAACAAACCGGGTCTTGTTGTTGCCAGTGTTGTTGCTGTTTGTGCAGCCCCTATTCCAACCCTTAGAGGTGCTGTAGCCGTCCGAACAGGACTAATTAACGGTAATCTTTTTTTGCCTTCAGCAAGACCTCTTGTCATTCTCAAACCATATTGAGCTTTACCTTTCGCTGTTGTTCCAACAAGAGTAAAAGGATTTACAAGAGACTTCAAACCACCCTTCTGTCTGTAAAGTCCAAAATTTCTAAATCCCTGTGCAGCACCAGTTAAACCCGTTCTACGACTTACATCTTTTAATGCTGCTCTGGCAATTGTCGGTTGCAATAAAAAGTTTTCACTTAGTTTCGCTGATTTTTTTATGAAACCTTTGCTGGCTTCGACTTTTGCAAGATCAGTAAAACCACCAGCTAATCCTGCCCTCAATCTTGCACCGAATGCCAAGTCTTTTGCATTTTTTACATTTTTGTAAGGCAATGCTGCTGCCAACATTATTGTAGATAAAACTGGTGTACTTGCACCGGCAAATCCACTTTGAATTCTACCTTCGGGATCTCCACCTTCATCTGCTGATACAGCTAAAGCTAACAAGGCATTTTTATCAATGTTTACTAAGTCTTCAATGTGTTTGATTTCAGAAGTAAGCTCTGGAGCAAGAGCAATTATATGTTTATCTTGTAATGTCTGTGCAGTAAGCTCATCACCAGTTTCTGGGTCAATCAAAACATTTTGGTCAGTTGCTGCTTGAACTAACTCAAACTTAAAATCATCAAAAGTTTCTTTCAAACCTTTCGCTTGATTCCTGTAGAAATAACCTTTTGTTTTGTTTTTCCAATGTCTGCCTGTCATCTCTTGAAATCTTGGATCTTTATCCAACTCTTCAAGTGCTGGATAAAACGCTGCTCTGATTGGATTTTCAGCTTTCATTTCTTCATAATCATGCTTGTCTTTTGTTGCGCCAAGTTCTTTTTCAAGACTCATGATTCTTGATGCAACAATAAATCGCAAATATTGAGAAATTTCTCTTTCGATTTTCTGGCGATTGTTTGGATCATCAAGCCCTAAAAATCGATTGTTAATCGCGTCTTCTTTCGCATTAATTTCTTGCGTCAATATTCTAATTTGATTTTGAAGTGAGGCTCTATATCCAAGTTGTTGATTTGAATAATCTGGTTCTAATGTCAATTGTATTAGTTCATTTCTTTTATTGACCTTTTCAGCCAATTCTTGCGCCATTGATTTATCTGATTGACGAGGCTCTTCTTGTATTTCTGCTGATTTGGCATCAACCGGTTTTGTTTCCAATATTTCAGAAGATTCAACACTTGGGGCAGATTCTTCTGGCTCTTGAGCTTTTTCCATAACTCTTGCTATGGCAGAGTTTTGTCCAAAATAATCTTGTGCTGTAGACCCCTCTTCATCACTCAATCCATTTGTAAGCATGTCTAAAAAAGGATTTGGCTCTACACCGGGATCAGAGGACGTAACTCTCGATAAGTTTAATTGTTGAGTTAAGTCTAATGTAGCACCACTTGGTATTTTATTTTGCATCCCACCCGGACTTTGTAACAGAGCCCCGGCTGGAATACGATCGCCTCTATATGTAGATTTTAATCTTTCGATTCGAGCGTCCATCATTTGTTTTGTCATTTGGATGGAACTTTTGGTTTTCATGTAAGATGGGGCAGCATACAATTTGTTGCCATCTGCATCTACATCTTCAATTGGATCTTGCTGTGGTGCAAACTCTGGAGCATTACTTATTGAACGCAATGTCATTGGAAAATCAGTCGCATCACTTAATTTCTGTTCAATTTCGATTCCATTGTTGATTCTTGTGGTGTTTTCGGTTGGACCATATTTTTCAATAAGCTGATCAAGTATTGGAACAAGTTCATTTATTCTTGCAACGGAAAATTGTTTTGCAGCTTTTTTTGTTTGTTCTTGTCTTGTAAAAAGCCCTGTCCCTTTTAACTTTTTTAAAACAGATTCTGGCAAATCCTCTTCTCTGATTTGTTCATCTTCTTTGTATTGATTTAAATCATCTACAACATCGCCAAACTGCACACCCAGCATAGTTTCAGCTTTTGGGTTTTCCAATAATTGCTTGATTGCAATGGTTGCTAATGTTCTTTTTTGATCATCATCAATCGAGCTTTTTGCCAATTCGATTGCATTTGCAAGCTCAGTATCTGCAATTGGATCTAAAGCAAAATTAATCTTTACATAGCTC
>Ga0209348_1000397_pt1 | contig 23478 bp, 37 predicted proteins | sample ETNvirenome_2_30_FD_184065 | JGI IMG/M metagenome (GOLD analysis project Ga0209348, IMG submission 184065) | Marine viral communities from the Pacific Ocean - ETNP_2_30 (SPAdes) (version 2) | ecosystem: Environmental > Aquatic > Marine > Oceanic | place: Pacific Ocean | collected 2013-06-22
AAGCTTTTTAGATGGCCTAACTGCATCAGATAAAACTATTGAAGATTTACAAAAACAGTTACAAACTGCAAGAGGAACTAGAGTAGAAAAATTAAAAGACCAATATAGACAAGATTTAATAAATACTACTACTGGAGCTGCTGCAAAGGCTTTACTTGGTGGTAAAGGTTTTTCTGGTGCATTAATTGAAATATCTGATAGATTAGATACAGTTGAAAATCCTCAAGAAAAAATAGCAATGATTGAGGAGTCTGGTATTATTCAAGATATTAAAGATGTTAAAGATAACAGTCAAAGAAAACTATCTAGACTTTTAGCTAAGAAACAAATTAGTGATTCTAATTTTAACAGAGGTATTAAGATAGTTGAAGTTGATGCTAAAATTAAACAAAACTTATTAACAACTCAATTAGCTGGATTAAGTGCTAGTGATGCTGCAATAACTGAAATGAGAAAGTTATTAGAAAATTCTGGAACTTTAGGTATTGATGTTGTAAGCACTATTTATAATAATACTTTAAAAAATAGAATATTAAGTCCTGAAGTTCAAAAAGAATTTGAAGATTTAATATACAATCTGGTAGCAGGCACAAGCACAGAGGGTGATAAATTAAATACATTTCCAAGAAAGAAAAATAGAAAAGACTAATGGTGCAAAAAGTAACTTATGAATCTCTACTAAGAGATGATAATTTTTTAAATGATGCTGCTGATGCCTTAGAGGGTATGGGCGAAACAATTACAAATGATAGACAAGAAGTATTAGATAAGTTTTTACAAAAGAGAAGATACTTTGATACAAATATATCATCTACATTTACACAAGGTACAAAAATAAAAAGATTATCTGATGAAGATAAAACATCTTATTCAAAAGCATTAGATAAAGTAGACCAACTTCCATCAGCTTTTAGTGAGGGTGGTGCTCCAATGTGGCGAGCTATAGGTGACTATGCTGCTGCTGGTATTACAGACCCAACAAATTTACTATCTGTTATCGCTGGTGCTTTTACATTAGGCACAGGTGGTGCTGCTGTTCTTGGTGCAAAAGAAGCTGCAAAACAAGGAGTAAAAGCAACAGTAAAAGCAAAGATGAAAGCTATGACAACGAAACCTGTTCTTGCTTCACTTGCAGTGGAAGGTGGTATTGCAGGTGGTGGAGGTGCTGCTCAACAAGCTCGTTCTCAAAATGTTGATATGGCATTAGGTAGAAGAGATAAAGGTGATTATGATTATAGCAGCATGGCATTACAAGGTTTAGCAGAAGGTGTAGCAAGTCCTTTAGCTGGTGCAGGTATAAATATTATAGGTTCTACCATAGGTGCTGGTGTTAAAAGTGCTGCAAAGGCTACTGGTGTTTCTGATAGTGGTGCAGTACAAGGTGCAAAAAACTGGTTAGAAAAATGGTTTATGCCTCAAGCTGGTTTAGATAATGCTACCATGAGAAATATAGAAATAGGTGACTCTGCATTTAAAGAAATTAAACAAGATGCTGAAAAATTATCAGGAGATATAGAAAGTTTTTTTAGAAGAGATTTTAAAAATGCAACACAAGCAGATATAACATTAATCAATAGAGCTATGGAAGGTGACTTACTAGCTAAAAATGAAGTAAGAACCAGAAGTGAAGGCCTAGCAAATTCTTTAGATAACTTTACTAACTTAGTAAAAAAAGTTAGAAAAGAAATTGATGACCCAAGATTACAAATATCAGATGAACTAAAAACTATATATGGTTTAAAAGAAAATTATGTTAGAGATATATTTGAAAAGTTTACAAAAAGAGGTAGACAAGATTTTGATATATGGAAAAAAGATGCAACCAATCAAGAAACTATTACAAAGTTTCGTAACTTAGCTTTAACAGATGTAGCACTTGGAAAAAAAATAGGTATTAGAAATGAAGCAGGTGCATTAAAAGATTTTGCTGATAAGACAAGTAAAAGTTATAATGAGAATAAATTAAATAGTAATGTTAATTTAGAGCTAAGAAGATTATATACACCAAGCATGAGAAAAAATTCAAAGTATGGTGCATTAAAAGCAAAACAAGATTTACCAGATGTTATAAAAGAAATATATGGTCTTAATCAAAATCCAGCATTACGAGCAACAGAAACTATAGCTGGTATTGTGGAGCCGGTAGCTGATTTAAGAATAGCTGCACAGTTATCTGAGGGATTATTAAACAGAGGAATAGCTGTAAGAGCAGGAGATGCAGCCACTGCTTCAGAGGCATTAGGTAAAGAGGCAGTTCCTCTTGTAACATCTAAAGCTTCTGCATTAGAAAAAGATTTATATTCAAGTACACCTTTTAGAGTTCGTGGTGATATTTATGATACACCATCACAAGAAATATTTATACCAAAAGACTTCGCAGAAAAAATAAAAGTAATGACAGATAGAACTGGTTTCTTATCTAAAAATGAAGCTCTTGGCCCTTTTGCTCAGGCAATGGCAGCTACACAAGGTTACATTAAAAAAGGTAAAACAGTTTATAATCCATTTGCACATATGAGAAATGCATTAGGTGCTCTTATGACTGTTGCTAATTCTGGTAATTATACTGGTATTGGTAAATTAGCTAAGACAATGGTTTTAAAATCTAAAGAAGATAAAGAAGAATTGTTTAATAAATTAAGAAAACTAGGTGTTCAAGGAACTAACGTAGAATTAAATCAAATCGCAAATAGATTATCAGACTTTGCAGATATAAGTGAAACAAATACAAAAGGTATTCAAGGTGTTTTAGCTAGAAATGTAGTTCGTTTAGGTTCTTTATTTGTTAGTGACTTAGAAAAGAAACCTGGTTTTAAAAAGTTTGCTAGAGGAGCAGAAAAAGTATATACAAAAACTGATGACTTTGGTAAAGTTGCTAGTTATCTTAGTGAAAAAGATAAGTTTCAAAAAGTATTTAATGGTATGTCGCCAGCTCAAAAACGTCTACTAAGAGAAAACTTTGAAAAAGAATATGGATTGCCTATTGATAGTAAAGGTAGAACTGTTGTTCCTTTTGATGATAACTTTGATGACTTTATGATAGATGAGATTGCTATTAGTAAAGCATTAAATGTTATGCCTGTATATTCTAGAATACCAAAAGTATTAGAAAAAATGAGAGGCATACCTATTATTGGTTCTTTTACTGCTTTTCCAGCAGAGAACTTACGTAATAAATATAATGTATTAAAGATGGGTTCTCAAGAAATTAAAGATGGTTTTGAATTAGGTATAACAAGTAAAGCAGGACAAGAATTAGTAAAGACAGGAGCTAATCGTTTATTATCACAAGGAGCTGTAGCTGCAGCACCAGCACTAGCTGCTTATGTTTATAATACTACACAAGGCACAGACAAAGTTATGGATTTTATTCGTCAGTCTTTACCAGAGTGGGCAAAAAATCATGCATTACAAGTAAGAGAATATACTGATAAAGATGGAGAAAAAAAATATGCTGTTACTGATTTAAGTTATAATAATCCAGACCAGTATGTGTTAGATATTATTGGAGAGTTATTAGTAGGTGCAGCAAATGGTGAAGATATTACTAAAAATTTAGATGACAAGATGTTAAGAGTAATTAAAAATACAGCATCTCCTTTTGTTGGTGAGTCATTAGTTTTAGATTATGCTAAAAATATGTTAGGATATATAAAAGAAGAAAATGATTTACGTGCAGCAGATAGGTTATTTAAAGCATATAAAATATCAGAACCTGGTGTGATAAAAAATATGAGAGAATTGCTTGGAGATGTAGGTGCATATAAAGCATTAGACGAACTAAGCCAACCTTTAGGAGGTCAAGCAGGTTCATATTTACAAGATAAATTAGAACCATTATATTATGGTGAAAAAAGAAGTTTGATGAGAGATGCTAGTAGTGTTTCTGCTTACTTATCAGAGGTGGGTTTAAATTTTACAGGACCATTAGGTATCTTTGGTTTAGCTACAAAAGAAACTAAAGTTGACCCAGTTAAAAATGTATCTTTCGCAGCTAAAACATTATTAGGTAATGCTAATAGAAATAATAATATTAATACATCTACTATTAAACAAAGATTAAATAATAGACAAGCAAATTTTTCTTTACAAAATATGAGAGAATTATATAAAGAAGGTATAGAGGAACAGTTTGTAGCACAAGAAGGTATTTATAAATTATATAATAGTTTATTAGAATTTAAAACACCAGCAGAAGCTAAAAAAATATTAATGTCTAGACAAGTAAGACAAGCAGGTGGTTTATCTAAACAAGAAATAAATACAATTATTAATGGTAGATTTAAAGCACCAAGATTTGACCCAACATTTTGGAATACATTTGGAAAAGAGAATAGAGATTTATCAAAAGAAATACCTAGAATACGTGAAGCATTTGATGGTATTTATCGTAAATATAATTTAAAAAAATTATCAACAGAAGTACCGGATATAAGTATAGATGACTAATAATATAATTATATTTCCTAAAAATAAAATAACACAAGAAGAAAAAGATATTGTAAATAAAGAAGCAATAGATAAACAATATAAACAAATTTTACAACAACAAAAAGAAATATTAAAACAGAGGGAAGAAATATGGCAGATATGACAATGATATGGAATGCAATACTAACAATGGCAATAGGTGGCTTTCTATGGTGGATACGTTCCACGTCTGCTGCTATTAGTAAAGTGAAAGATGAACTGGCAAAAGCTAAAGAAAATATGGCAATAAACTATGCCACAAAAGAAGATGTAAAAGATGATATGTCACAACTCATGCAAAGATTTGATAGATTAGAAAGCAAGATAGATGATATGATTAGAAGAGCAGCAGAGAAATGACAACTGTTTTTTTATTAATGATATATCTAGGTAAAGCACAACAAGAAAGCAATATGATGTTTGCTGATATAAATAGGTGTAAATATTTTGCAGCTAGAGTTATGAAGCAGCCGGCAAATCCACAAACCAAACAAAGATATACAGCAATATGTAAGCCAGTGGAAGTAGATTTAAGTAATAAAAATGTTAGAGTTTATAGATGAAAGGGTAAGAGCATGAATTATATAGAAAAATATTTAGATAATTTTTGGACAATAAATGAAAATGCACCATTAGCAGAAGGTAAGATATCTACTAAAGGAGGTGTTATTAAAGAAGGAGATAGTATTGTTGCTGTTCCATTTAAAGCTACTGGTAAGGTTTCTAAAGGACAAATGGAAATTGGTTATGGTCATTTAATAACAAGCAATGATAAAGAAAATGGATTTTTAGCAATTACATCTACAGGTGAAAAATATAGAATACCTTATTCTGATGATATAAAATTAAGTCAAAAACAAACTAAGGATATAGCAAGAGCAGATATTATTACAAGAGTACCTACAGCAAAGAATAAAATTGCTGCTGCTGGTGGTAATTATGATGAATTTAATGATGAGAAAAAAATGTTAGCTCTTGACTATGAATTAAATGTAGGAGAAGATAAAAAAGGTAATAGTGGTATTGCAGCCTTTCCTAATTTTTTTAAAGGTATTATAGAAAATAAACCAGAAATAGCTTTATCAGAGTTTCAAAGAAGTAGTAAAGGTAAATTAATGACAAAGAGAAATAATACTACTAAAGAATTAATTTTAGATGCTTTAAATATTCGACAACCAGCAACTATTGCTGAAAAAGAAGAAGAACCAAAAGAAGTAGAGGTAGAGGTATCTGAGGTTAAACCAGCAGAAACTTTTAAACAAGCCTTTGCAGCAGCTAGAGGAAATAGAGAAGGTGAGTTTACTTTTGGTGGTAAAAAATATAATACAAGATTAAGAGAAGAAACACCACAACAATATGCAGCTTTTTTAGCTGAAAAAAAACCAACTAGATTTGCAAAGAAAGGTGGCATGGTTTACAAAAACTATTACGACTACAAACCAAGAAATATATAATCCATTAAGAATTAAGAGGCAAACATGGACCCAGTTACAGCATTTGGTGTAGCTACGACTGCATACAAAACGATTGTAGCAGGATTCAAAGTAGGTAAACAAGTAGAAAGTATGTCTAAAGATTTAGGCAGATGGATGGGTGCGATTCAAACAGTTAAAGAAGGCCATAACAAAAAGAAAGGTAAAATGTTTGGCTCTGTAGAAGAAGAAGCACTAGAAACATTTGCTATGAAGAAGAAAGCTATAGCAATGGAAAATGAATTACGTAACTTTGTAAATCTAAACTATGGCCCTAATGCCTGGAATGAAGTTATACGTATACAAGCAGACATACGAAAGCAAAAGAAAGAAGCAGAACTAGAAGCTAAACGAAAACAAAAACAAATGATAGAGAACACCATTATAGGTGGTCTTATATTAATGTTTATTTTCTTCGTTGTTTACGTTGTCTATCTTGTTATGACTGTCTAAAAATCCAGCCTCTTTCCCTATCTCAAAGTAAAAATCTTTACCCATTATCTTAGCACAATCTATTAAATCTTCTTTTAATTTAACAGGGTCTGTGTTATCTTCTTTCTCTTCCTGAGTTCCTCGTATTCTAGATAATAACTCTAATGCTTTGATAGCACTATTTGTATGACCATTTGCTTTGGCATAATCATATTGTTTTTCTATCTCAGTAATTACATCTACATCAGTAGTTAAGTTTTGTTCGAGTTCAGTAATCCTTTCGAGAATCTCTTCACTTTGTAATAACCTATGCCCTTGTCGTGCTGCATGTTCTTTTGAATACCCAGCAGCTCTCGCAGCTTCAGAAGCATTTCTGTGTAAGATATATGACTGACAAAATCTTTCTTGTTGCTCATTGAGTGCCATTACCTATAGTTACCCATTTCATATTTTTCATATTCTTTTTCTTCTACTTCTATAACAGGTTCTGGTATAGGAGCAGTTGTTACTTCATTAGTATTAGGATTTAATCCACCTAAAAAAATTGTAAATGTTATACCAATTAAAATTATACCTAGTATTATTGTGTATTCTTTTGCCATTTTGTTTGTCCCTCCTTTGGAAATATTATTTTACTAAACCATTCTTCATAACTATCTGGTATCCATATATCATGATTAATACCAGACCCATCATTACCTTTTCTCATTTCTGAATTTACATATTTTAATTCCATTTGTTTTCCTTTATATTGAAAATACAAATTCCATGAAAAATCATTTCTCATTACTTAGTAACTTTTTTATACTTCTCAAAAGTCCTAAGTCCACCAAGTCCTAACATACCCATTAACACAGTCATTAAACTACCCATGTCAAACTCTGGTAAGGTTGGTAATGTTGCACCAAATAAAGCTGCAAAAAATATAATAAACGGAGCTGCAATAAAGTGCCATACCAAGGCAACCCCACACGACCAGCCAATGAAGGGCCTCCAGCCGGCAATAAATATATTACCAGACTTTGCCTCTTCTTTGTTTATTGCTAGTTGTCCTTTTGCTAATTCTTGTGCATGTTTTTCTGCCATTGTAGCTATCTCATGAGCAAGTTTATTCTTTGCATCTTTATCTTCTATAAACTTACCTATCAACTTTGTGGCAGGTCCTATTAAACCTAATAATGCCATACTATTTCCTTTCTATTAATTTCCATTCTGTTAGTGATATTGGCTTCTCTGCATTCTCATCTTCTAACACATCTAAACTATAATGTATATTTAAATGTGGGTGTTTTTCATGTAGTTTTTTTAGTTTCTCTGTCCAGTGTTCTGGTGTCTTTATATTCACATGCACATTTCTACCATCTTTAAATGTCTTTAATGCTTTGTAACAAGCAATAGTTAGTAAAACAAACTTTCTAGCATAAGAAAATATCTCCTCTAAAATCCAGTCAACATCTTTCTCATCTATATGTTCTATAACATCTGTGCATAACACTGCATCATATTTACCTTTTGGTAATTTATTATGTTTAGGATATGCTGGGTCATATAAAGCATGATAATCTAGTTGCCATATTTTATGTAAAGGTTTAGGCAGTGTTTGTCCTTTTTTATTTAGTCGCATTGATTTATATTTTTCATCATCATACAACAAGGCTTTACCACAACCATAATCTAATACACTTTTAGCACCTTCTTTTAGTATAATATTTGACACTGTATTTAAGTGTGTTATTAAACAAATACCATTAAAATATTTAGGGTCTTTATGTAACTCTTTATATTCCTCTAATAAATCTACATAATCCTGTGAGGGTTCGGCTCTACTGTGCATTTAACATGTCCTTGTAATTAGGTAATGTTTCTTTATTTTGAGCACCTTGCCATATCTCAGATACTAATGTATTCTTACCATAAAAATAATAATTAATACCCATAGTTTTATCAGCAAAAGTTTTCTCACAATCTTGTGCCATTGCTAACAACTCACCGGTAGTCCAAAATGCTTTGTCACCAACAGATACTTGAAAATACTTTGGTCTTTTAGGTTCATCATCAGCACCAGTAGTTTCTTTTTTCATATCATCTGTAGGTTCTTTATCTAATGAACATTCAAAACCAAATAGATGCATGTTTCTAAAACCCATAGTATGTAACATACCTATAGCTCTCATAGCTGCACACGTGCCACCAGTAATTAATGTAGCACCTACAGGTAATCCTACATCTTCTCTAATCTTTACCTGATTGTTTTTTATTGCATGTTTTCTATCTTCATCATCTCGTAATGATTCTGTAAATGCATGCCATCCCCATATATTAGCTTTCTTTTCCATTAGATAATTAGTAACAGATGGGTCTGTCATAGATGCAACAAGAAACTTTGTATCTTCATCAAGGTCTTTTAATAAGTCTTTTCTCTTTACTCCATGTGTACTTTCACCTTCAATAGAACGTGGGTCTAATAAGATACAAGTATCTGGTTTAATATCATTAGCAATAAGACCAGGATATGCATGCTTAACACACATAGTAATAGCTTTTGGATATTTATTTAAAGTATCTTTTAACTCTGCATAATCTATATTAGGTCCACCTGAAATAATTATAGCATGGTCATTATGTGTTCTACATTTTTGTATAAATTTATTCTTTGGTATTAACTTCATGTTATCTTTTATATTACCACGTATATAATCTTTAGGTACACAGTCTCTAGGATTAACTACAATAGGTACTCTTTGTAAATCTGCTGGTATATTAGGTAAATTTTTATCACTTAATACTATCATAAAATGTGTAAATCCACCATCTTTTACTCTATCACCAGAGGGTAATACATGTTTACGAATATCTTTATTACCTTTTAATTTTTCCCATATTTTATTAACACCACAATATGCATCATTAGGTGCCATCTTATCATCATCTTCTCTGAAGTAATGGTCAAGCATTACAATAGGTGTTTGCTTTACACAATCATAATCATGAGCTACAGTTTTAATACTATTACCACCACCAATAAGTGCCATATCAAACCAAGCACTTTGGTCTTTTAATATGTCTCTAGTATTACCTTTATTAAGTTCAAATATAAAAGTTTTATTTTTATTTTCTTTCATATGTTCTGCAAACTCTTCTAGTCTTTGCTTAACTGCAGATAATTTATTATGTGCCTTTGCATTAAACTCTTCATGGTCTGTTTCAATAGTAGCATCTTCAAATAAATCATAACCATGATAAGTAAATGTATCAGTATAATCAAAAGCAGTTAGTGCCATCTCTATAGCTCTACCACCATTCCATGTACCAGTTTCAATTACAGTCTTTGGTTTATACTCTTTCATTATCTGAGATATTTGTTGATATCTATTAGGTTTAATATCAGGAGCTACCTCATCTGATAATGGAAAAGCTCTTTCACCATTACCTTTTCTTATAGCAACTTTAGAGAAGTCTGGTCTTCCAGCAAAGTGATAAAAATAATCATTCATAGTATTCATAATTTCTACTTTCATACCATGTGCTTGATAAATATTTAATAGTCTAGAAAATACATAGTAATCATGCCACTCTCTATACTTAATCATCTCACCTAAAATATATGCACCACGTAAATCTGCAAGTATATCTATAGTAGGTTGCTTATCTAAATTAAATGCCATAAAGAAAGGTTCGTCAGGATTATAAACAATATCAGCTTTATCATTTAACATAGATAACATATCTTGTTTAGTTAATCTTTTCTTTAAATAAGAATCTGCATCTATCCATATTAACCACCCTGCCTCTTTACTTTTCTCAGCTAAATTAAATGCCATCTCAGTTAAGGCAAATACTTTATGTGACCACTTCAAAGCATCTAGCTTTTCATTATATGGTATCTTTCCTTCTTCTGTACCATCATGTTCTGCATATCTTTTTAAAAACTCTTCATGGTCTTTTATATCGTGTAAACTTTTATATGTATAATCTGGTAAAGAGTAGGCATCTATTTTACAATCATGATAATATCCAGTAAAATTAATACTTGTATCTAAATTTTCTTTAACAGAATTTAATAAATGAACTGCTGTATCTTTTAAAATAGTTTCATTAAAAGATGTAACAATATTAATCTCTTTCATTATATGCTCCAAAATTTTTCTCTAATGTTTCTAATGCTTCTTCAGCTTCAGCTAATTGTTTAACTAATACAATAGAATCCTCTACTATCTTTGGATGTTCTCCTATTGCTACTGGTTTTTGAAATGCTAAATCAAGTTGATATAATGCTTTATTTACTTCAGCTTTATAGTGACATCTCAATGATTTATATAATGTATCTGTTAATTCTCTCATTGTATTAAGTAATCCTTTTCTCTTGGTATTATTCCTTTCATCTGTAACCATCTAGCATCTTCACACCACTTCACAGCATACTTGCCTTCAGTTACTCCTCTAGGTTTCCATTTAGCAAACCAAGGCCCACCAGTTGTAAAGTGTACAATCTTTGGTTTCATATCTTCTGGTGAGTGCCCATCAAGCCAGTTCCATTCTTCAGGTATTTGTCCTATGTCTGATTCCTGGTCAGGCAACCACTTAAATGTATGTAACCATCTACCTTTCTCTGTATTAATAGCATCAATACTTAACTTGTCTAGATAGTGATGTTCATTATTAAACATCATAAGGCTAGACCAGTTCTTCATACTATAAGGTTCTTGTGCTTGGCCATCCATTTTAATACCTTTTTCTACATCATACTTATGATGCACTGCCCATACAGGATAATAATTATCTCTACACATATCAAATAGTTCTGTTATATCTCCATAACAATACATATCACAATCCATATATAAAGATAAACCGGTATATAAACTTAAATGTGGCACAAGAAATCTAGTAAAACTAAAATCAGTAGAGAAAGGTCTACCATCTATCTCATCATACTGTTGATTACCTATACTGTTTGACTTTCTTCTGAACATTCCATTTTTAATTAATGCATCTTTTTTTAGAGGCACAATTCTTACAGGATTCTTAGCTCTTATTTCTATAGAGAACTTTAAAACTTCATAAGCTGCATGTTCTCTAGGGTCATAGCCTATGTATACTGTATCCATATCATTTCTAATTTTTGTATTCATATTAAAACTTCCATTCGTAATCTATAAACCACGTGCCAGATTCATAACCTCTGCCACCTCTTCTTCTTTCATATGCTACTTTTAATCTATCACTGTTAGATAATTTTTTTGTAGCATAACTTCTAAACTTAGAACCATATCGTTCATTATCCATATCATGATAATATCTGTACCCAACAGAATCAAACCATGCATCTGCTTTTATTTGAATAGTTAGTAAACTAACCAGTAATATTAATAATATTTTCATTTACCTTGCCCTCTATATTTTTTAAAATTTCTACGTTTATGTTTATTCTTTGGTCTACTTCTAATAGATTTACCTATAGAAGTAACCTTCTTAAAAAAGTTTTGTAGTTTCTTTCCTGCACCTATTGTTGCTCTTCTCATAATAATACTATTATATCATATTTTTAAATGTAATGCAACAAAAAAATTATATCATATGTTCATTTTTTTATAAAATTCAAGTCTTTCTTGTGAAGTTTGTAAATCATTTACACCTTTTATAATTTCACATATTGTTTTATGTGATTTATATTTTACATTTTTAGTAGGGAGATTATCTTTTACTTTAATTCCTTTTGTTTTAAATATTTCTTTTTCATATCTAGCACGATAATGTCTATGTAATTCAGGACATTCTTCTACCGGTTCATTATTTTCTTCCATAATTTTATACACTTCATTGTCTAAAAAAGCATACTTTTCTATTTCTTTTAATGATAGCTTGTCATTTGATTGAACAATTATATCTCTTTCTGTTATGTGTGTATCTAAAATTGTTACTTTATATTGTTTATACATTTTTTCCTTTCCAATTATATATCTACTAATTCACAGGAGCCTGCAGTACATGCTAATTCTTGCGAGCCTCTAGTGTTATCTTCTTTTTCAAAGTCTTGTAACTTTGCCCAATCTATTTTTTCAGGCATCTTTGATTGTAAAGAAGTATACTGCTCTTTATCTATATCTTGATAAGGTGCTTGCTGATATGTGTGGTCAGAGAAAGGTAAGAAAGATACACCAGAAAGATAATCAAAATTATCCCAACACCAATTACCTACATTCACCCACTCATTTTCTTTTACAGATATAGTTACAGATGGTTTATGTTCACACCAATGCTGTGCATAACACTTCCATATCTCTAACTGCTCGATTGCTGCCATATCATTTCTATACACAGCAGTATCAGAACAACGCATAGGAAAAGAAAACACTGTAGTATGGTCAGGCTTCATTACATCTGGTTCATTTGGTATACCTTGTTCTTTCATAAACTCTGTTAGTGGGTCTTTATTATCACCTCTAACTGTACGAATATAATAAGGATTATGTCTAGCATGAATACCACTAGCAGAGTCAACTAATTGACTAACTGTACCAGAAGGTTTGACACATGTAATAGCTGTTGATTGTGGTATACCTAATTTATCTGCCCACTCTTTATTTGTTACAACAGCTTTGTTTCTCATACTTTGTAATATCTCTGGTAGTTTTGCTCTTTGTCTATTGATAATAGAATTATCCATAATACCTGTAAGAGATACACCTAATAATCTTTCCTCTTCTGTGTTCTGTTGCCATCTCTTTCTTAGATATCCAAAGTCTGTAAGTGTAGCTTGTATTGTACCTAGTATTGTAGCCACTTCTATTTTATCATGTAGTGTAGCTTCAGTATCCATAGGTCTTACAACTACCTCTGTAAGATTACAAAACTGATTAGGTCTTAGTATTATTTCACTACAAGGATTAGTACCAAAAGGATGGTCACCATTACGTCTACCATTCTCTCTAGCTTTTTCTTGTGCTGATACTCTGTTGAATATACCTCTTTCGCCAGACTTACTTTCATATAAGGCCAACCACTCCTTCATAAAAATACCTGCATCAGGCTTTTCAGTATATACAACAGAGTTATTTGCTAATGCTCTTTCAGGATTTGTATCCCACCAGGCACCAGACTTTGCAACTCTTAATCTTTGGTCTGATAAATTACTCAAAGATATAAGAGCAGACCTACGCACACCACCTACAACAACAACTTCACCAGTCTTACACGCAATATCATGACACTCCATAGTGTTTAATTTTCTACCTCTAGCACCTTTAAACTTTTCAATAACAAAATCAAATAAATTAATTAAAGGTTGAGGCCCACTAGCTCTACCACCAAATGTTTTTAATCTTTGTCCAGCAGGTCTTATTTTAGTTACATCTATTTTTGGTATTCTATTTGTATATAGATAAGATATTAAATCTTTAAATCCTCTTGCCCATCCTTCTTTAGAATCAGCAACAGCTACAACATCATCTGTCTTTTCAAATTCTCTGTCTGGTATAGTAGGAAGTTTGTTTACATTTTCTCTCTCAACAGAAAAACCTACACCTGTACCATTCATTAAGATATAAAGTATTTCATCAAATGCTTTTGGATTATCAATAGGAATATAGGAACAGTTATATCCAGCAATGTTTTCTCTTTCTAATGCTGTGCCTGCAGTCATCAATGCTCTCATAGAAGGCATTACAGAAAGTCCAGTAATATAATCTTCTATCTTTCTCCATGTCTCACTTTCTATTTCTACATTTAAATTTTTCTTTAAATGATACTGCATAAAGTTTGTTAATCTTGTTACTGTTTCTATCCATGTCTCTCTTCTACCTTCATCAGGCAACCATCTAGAATATCTAGATAGGTGTATAAAACTTTGGTATTCGGTTGGTAAATAGTTATTCATCCTTGTACTCCATTTCTAAAATCATTTCTGCGTAGTGTATTACTTTCTCAATATCTTTTTTGCCTTCACCTTTTCTTCTATGTCTTGTAACATATTTAATTATATTACCTTCAAGAAAAGTTAAGTCATTACCTACAATATATTCCACAGGTTGTATCTTACAATCTTTGTAATGACTACCACCTACTTGTTTTAATGTAGCTTGTATTGCTTTCTTTTTTATGTCTGTCTTTTTGAAACCTGTATCTTTAACAGTTTCTTTTATTGCTTCATCCATTAATCCCATTTTTGCTTGCTCCTCATAATATATCATATCAGCATATAGTTTATCAAAGTTCTGTTCATATGTCAAGTCTTTTTTATCTTTACTCATCTTCACCTCTTAACACACTTCTAATTCTATTTCTTAAATACTTATTGTTTTTTGTATTAATAACTTTGTATGCGAATGACCTGGTTTTATTTGAATCTACTCCGGCCATGTCGCATACTGTATTAAAATTTTCACATGTTACTCCTACGTCTGCAAAGAACCATGCCTCTGCTTTTTGTCTATTTACTTTATCATATGTTGTGATAGGTTTTTTAGATACATCTAACAATGCTTGTAATATCACAGCAATAAATAATCTCTTCTCTGAATTGTAAGGTTCAGAATAAAAAGCATTTTCAATTTGTATTATGTCATGTTCTTTTTTCATTATCTAAATATTTTTTTCCTTTACGAGCTTCACTAATTTTTCTTTTAGTTTCTTCTGTAAGTTTTTTTCCTGATTGAGCTTTACTCATTTTTCTTTTAGTTTCTTCTGTTACAATTTTTCCTTTATGAAATTCACCAATTTTTCTTTTAGCTTCTTCTGTATGTTTTTTATTATACATACTATTGTTTTCTCCTAATTGAGCTTCACTTATTTTTCTTTTAGTTTCCTCTGTAAGTTTTTTTCCTGAGTGAGCTTCACTAATGTTTCTTTTAGTTTCTTCTGTATGTTTTTTTCCTATACGAGCTTCACTAATTTTTCTTTTATGAGATTCTGTAAATTTTTTTCCTAATAAAGTTTCACTTATTTTTCTTTTAGTTTCTTCTGTATGAGGTTTGTAATCTTCAGGAGGTCTATAAAACTTACCATTAATACTAGCATTGTAATACCTATCCCAACATTTTTCTTTTCTATTAAACAGAAGTTTAGTTTCTAATTCATACATATCTTTATCTGAACCATATATAAGAACTCTTCTTTTTACTCCCTCTGGTACAGAATCACTACTAAACTTTTGCCACCTATTAGAAGAATGAGTATACCCATCATCAGGTGTCCCTTTATGTTTACCTAAATAAAACATTTTATTTCTTGAGTCATACCAAAGATAAACAAAAGATTCTTTGTTCATTTAACTTCGTCTACGTTTGGTTCTTTCTCAACTTTAGTAAGATATCTCTTACCGGTTGAATACTGAAAAGCACGAAGTCCTTTACCATCATTAGCATCACTCCAACAATCATGCTTATAATGACAGTACATACAACCAACGTCAAGCTTATAATTACCAGACTTGCCATCAGGAATATCAGAATAACATTTATCAGGTATATTGGTAGATGACACAACTTTTTTAAGATGTTGTATTCTCTTCTTAGCATTTATCATCTCCAACGAATGTACTTTGGTATAACATATTTCTCCTGTTGATTTATTAATAACTAAAAATCCAGCCTCATCAACACCATTGGCCTCTGCATATGCTGATATCTGTGATATGTAACCGAATGGGTCATCACTGGATAAGTTATTATATTTAAATTTATTAAAGCCTCTACCGGATGCACTCTTACAATCAACTAATGTGCCATCAATCATACAGTCCTGGTGTCCTACAACTCCTTCTAGTTTAACTTGTTTCTGTTGCTGTGAAACTTTATGTCCTGCAATAGAAGCAAGCATAATTAATAATTCTTCTAATATATATCCATACAAGAATTTAATTCTAGTGCTAGGAGGTATAGGAACTATCTCTGTATTTTTAAAATCATACCATAGCTGTCTATCTGGTTTACCTATTGTTGATAGTCTTAATCTTGACTTTTCATGAGGCATCTGCTTTAAAAAATCTTTTACATGTATCTTAACCGAATTAGCAAAGTCATCTATACATTTATCTACTTCTTTTTCAGTTAGTTCTTCATTCTTTTTTTCGAATAAACTGTATATATCTTCTACTATAGTATCTATTTTTTTCATAAATAAAACGTGAGAGACTGCCAAGCTAAACAGTCTCCCACTATCCTTTTAATTAAGAGGCAAAAGGAATTTTTTCGTCTGACTCAGCAGAGTATCCATCAGGTACTACATCAAATGCATCATCTGCATCACCCTGATAAGGAACTAAGTCTACAACCTGTACTTTTTTAAGGTCAGCAGAAACACCTGCTCTACCTTTAAACTTCCACTCATATGTGGTGTACAGTACATTTACTTTAGAACCATTACCAACTAATGTATTCATCATGGTTCTCTTCTGAGCATCAAGAACTTCTGGTGCACTATTTAAGTTACCATCTTTTCTTTTGACGTTTCGTTTGATGCTAACAAAGTCTCCTCTGTCATCACCTTTATTCTTTATAGTAAGACCATCTTTTTCTGCAATAGCCTTGTTGTCTGCATCCAGATTACCTACATCAATACTCCATGTACCATCTGCATCAAATGTTGTGTTTGGACTTGTTATGCTTGCCCAATAAGCAGTTCCATTAATTACACTCATAGGTGTATTCTCCTTTTTTGGTTATTAAAATTATATTATAGCATGATTTAACTATCATTGTCAACACTTTTTTTTATTATATCTACATTAAATAATTTCTGGATATTCATTAGATACATTTTCGAAGCCTTATTATCACCACCAGATACTTCTCTTTTGTTAGGTGTGTTCTTTATAATCTTCTTTAACATATCAGTTTTAAATACCAGTGTCCCATATATCTCCTCTCCTATGCAAAGATTATGAAACCAGTAATCTGATTCAGTAGATGTAATACCACTAGGTTTACCATAGCTTTCAAATTCAATCGCTATGTTACCAGTATCTAACCACATACCTCTTTCAGACTTTACTTCTATCTTCTTATCTTGTAGCATGTCAGCAATAATTTTTTCTTTTACTTTACCATACTTCAAATCTAAATCAAACTTTTTTCTATCTTCTATCTTTGGTTCTAATGTGTCTCTGTCCATGTTACTCCTACTTTGTAATCGTTATCAAGAGGACATCTTAACTTCAATGTCTTTTCAGTTTCTTTAATAGCAATCTTTGTGATGCTACAAAACTCTCCCACATCTTTGTTTGCTACTTCGAATTGGTATTCGTCATGAACAGATGCCACTAACTTAACATCAAGCTTTTTATTGTAAACTCTTTTTATGATATGTAGTAACCAATGTTTACAAATAATAGCACCTGCTCCTTGTAGAAGAGTATTTAATGCTGAATGTGCACTTCTAACTTTTAAGTACCTTCCATCTATAGCTAATATTCTTCCTCTTCTACCAGCAGTTTCTACTTGCTCACGCAATCTTTTTAGAGAGGGTAGGTTAGATAAGAATCTTTTAATTAACATATTGCCTTGCTCCTTTCCAGCTCCTACTATCTTACCTATCTTTTCTGCACCAGCACCATAGAGAAAGGCATAGATAAATGTCTTGGCCTGGTCTCTATTCTTTATTCCTGCTAACTCCATATTCTTAGTGTGTATATCTCCATTCAATATCTCATCTGTATAATTTGTATCATTAAGATAATGTGCAAGACAACGTAACTCTAAACCACTAGCATCAGTGCCTACTAATTTATATTTTGTTGGGTCTGATACAGTCCATAAGTTTCTACACTCCTTTCCATATGGTGAATATGTGGCCGGAACTTGTGCCATGTTTGGTGAGTTATGTGCCATGCGACCAGTAATAGTTCGTAGTGTCATCACTCTTCCATGAACTTTATTATTCTCATCACATGCCTCAATCCAAGACTCCACCATTACTGCTCTCTTCTGCAGTAAAAAATATTTTGCAAATCTTTCTGCAATTAATTTTAACTCTGGCTCTTTAATGGTTTTTAAAACAGCTTCGTTAATTATAATATTATCTTTATCAGTAAACTGTTTTGGTTTCCATCCTCTCTTCATTAATCTATCAGCTATCTGCTGACGAGAACCAATGTTAAATGGTATTTCTTTTGTCTTCGTCTTCATCTCCACAATGGTAGGTTCGAACTCTTCTAACGACCATTGCTCTAAGTCATAGATATCGTCTTTTAGTTTTGCTAGTAACTCCTGTGCTTTCTGTATATCAAAAGCAAAACCATTCTTCTCTTGTTGGTCAATGATTAATCTAATGTCATGCTCTAAATCTATAGACTCCTTAGAAAAACCTTTGCTTTCTTTTACTAATTCATTATAAACAGCATGTGTTATTTCTACATCTTGTTTACAATACTTTAGCATATTGTAATCGTACTTAGAAAAGTTTACATCTTCACCACCTTTTAACATGTTTAGTTTTTCACCCCATGCTTTTAGGCTATGTCCTTTCTCTCGTATAGGATTAAATAACTGAGATAAAACTAATGTATCAATAACATCACCTGGTAGTATGTTTGAATTAAGCAGTCTATTAAGAACCGGAACATCAAAAGATAATCCATTATGCATAATAAATTTATCTACTTGCTTTGCCCAGTTATTAAAACTGTACATAGTAGATGGGTCAAACACTGTAACAACATTTGTATTTATATCTTTTGCTACAATACAATGTACTTTACTAGGATTAAATCCATCTGTTTCAATATCAAGAACTACTTTCATTTGCACCACACCAACTACACTCTTCTCCTTTACCTATTTCCATTTCACTTTTTTCAACATCACAGTAATGATACCACATCTCATCATCTGTGTCAAGTTCTTTTTTATGTAACCAATCTTTATAACCTTCTATCCAAAGCTGTTTACTTTCTTCTTCTTCTCCTTTGTGACCCCAGTACACTAAATGAAAGGCATCACATTCAGGACAAGAAAGATTAGTAACGATAGCATGGTCTTCGTGTTCTTCACAGTCATGGTCACCACCCCAAATTAATTCTGTTCCACAGTTATAACACTTCATATTATAAAACTCCTTGTGCTTGATTATTAAATTCATCTTCAAAAGGATTATCTATTTGAGACATTCTACCAGACTTTTTATCATAATGCAAGTACGTACATACTCCTGTCTCTCCAGTGTATCTATTTTTAAGAATACGAACAGTCGTTGTGTTTGCAGTTACTTCATCATTAGCTTGTTGATTTCTCTCTAAAGCAATAATACAATCAGATAAATGTGCAATGCTGGCACTACCTCGTAAATGAGATAGAGTAACTTCTTTTCCATTCTCGTGACCTAAGTCTCCTGATGGTCTCCTAAGATGCGATACTAATAAAAGACCAACTCCTGTCTCTTCTACCAGTGAACGTAGTTTAGTCATCAATATATCAATAGACTTTCTTTCATCTCCTTCTTCTTGACCACTAACTAAGATAGATAAATGGTCAATAAAAACCCATTTACAATCCATACTAGATATCATGAACCTAACTGTGGCAAGTATCTCATCATTACCTAAAGAACCAAAGTGGTCAAACACAATAAATCTACCTTTGCCTTTTTCTAATCCTATGGTATCTTCTTGCCACTTTAATAATTGTTCTTGAGAAAACTTTTCTCTTATTTCTTTTATGTATAATCTTTGGTTAGCCTCTACAGACATAATATTAAAAGCAGTATTTCTAGTGCTTTCTTCTAATGCTAAAACTCCTACTCTATCTTTTGAGTTTTTAAAAATGTGATGCATTAACTCTCTCATTACAGAAGACTTACCCATGCCAGCACCAGAAGTAAATGTAGTTAACTCTCCTGTTCTCATACCATATGTTTTATCATTCATCTTACTCCAAGGATAAGGTATAGTTTCACAATACTCTTCATCCCATAAAGATAAACCTAAATCTGATAAATTTAAAATGCCAGCAGGTGTGTATGGTTTAGCATTCCACCATTCATTAACGAAGTCTTTTGACTTACCCATCTTGTGATATTCATTTGGGTCTTTATGTTCTAAGTTTACAATCTTGCATTTGTTTGGTTCAAATAACCTAGCAACCTTTTGTGAGGCATCAATACCAGGTTTATCATTATCAAAACATATAACTACATTTTCAAAACTATTTAAGTATCGTAAATGTTGTTTACAATTCTGTACTGCACTTTGTACTCCATTTTTAATTGATACTACTGCCCACTTACTACCTAACATTTCGTAGGCAGACATGGCATCTATCTCTCCTTCAACAATAGTAATATATTTACCACCTGACTTAAATAAATTTTGGCCAAACAGTAAGGCATCTCCTATGTCACCTTGTGACCATATTTTTTTACCTTCAACCTGACGAATCTTCGTGGCCACATGGCTACTATCAGCATTAAAATATTCATAGTAATGATGACTAACTATCGAGCCATTAGTTTTTATTTTTGTCTTATATTTTTTAGCTGTTCTTTCTGATATTCTTCTATCAGGTATAGCTTTATACTCACCACTTACACTGGTGTTTTCTTGTATGTTAATTACTTTACTCTCCATTTTTGCCTCTCCTATATTATTAAATCTTTTATTACAAGAGAAGCAGAAGGCATGTCCATCAGCATGAATATTATAACCTCTACTTGATTCACCACAAGGGCATTCTCCTCTGCTTATCCACTTACTTTCCATTACATCATACCCATTGCGTTAGATAAACCTATTGCAACACCTATGAGTGTATACCATAATAAAAATTCTACCACTTTATATTCCTTTCTAGTTATTTAAACGTATAATAAATCATCATAATAAATACATATAATACCCATAATGATAATAATAATATAAATATATTTATTATATATTTTAATAAATAATTATTAATTATATTATATATTATATATATATATTTATATATTATAGAAAACTTTTTCATAATGTCAAGAGAAATCTTTCAAAGCATTTATGTAAAGCTCTTCAGCAGAATCTATATCAAGGCCTATACTATTTCTACAGTCTTGTTTTGCATATATTCTTGCCTCTTCATTAGAGCAACCTTCTCTTTTGTATTCTTTAAATAGTTTTCTATACATTTTCTTCTCGTCTTTATCCCATAAATTATTCATCATCTTCTTCCTCATTGTAAAGAAACATACCTATATCATATGATATCTCATCTGCCTCTTTATCATCTAGTAATTCAGGCTTTTCATCTGATACTTCTATAGGTTCAAAGCCTGTGTCTTCTTCTGTCCAAGTATCAATCATATTATTATCAATATATTCTTGAACCTGTTCCATACTCCAATCCTTAGGTACTTCTACTAAGGTTGAGTATTGTACTTCTTTTTTACCTAAAATTCTATAACATTTTGTATCTATTGTCATTGTAATTCTCCTAATAATTATACAATAAAAAAAATAAACTTACAAGTAGTAAGGCCGGGAAAATATTATTTAACCATAAGTATTTATTTTGTTTAGTATCTCTAAAATACTTTCCGGTAGCTTTAAATCTTCTTTCTCTTACCTTATCCACCTGTCTTAAAATCCTTTTTTAAATGCTCTGCATCTGGCATCTCTGCATCTCCTAACCATACACCATCAGAGCTGTTGGTGAGTTTTCTTCCATCATCTCTCTCAATTCCTATTTGCCTACGCAATTTATAATTCTCATCATTTAATTGTTTGATTCTAATATTAGCATTGCGTAACTGTTCTTGTAAATCTTTTACATTCTTTTCTAATAAGTTTATAAACACTGGGTCGTACATTATACACTCCTATTTTCTTGTTAATAAATATGCAAGTAGTATGATAAATATTCCTACTACTACTCCACCTAAAAAATAATATATCATTAGTATTTGTTCCATTAATTCACTCCTTCAATCGTTACTCCTTCTTGTTGAGCAAAAATCATATCTACTCCCCAAGATTTCAAAGTTTGTAATGCTTCTTCTTTTGTTTCAAACTTCAGTATATTATTCTCTTCATCTACGAGTTGGTCAACCGGATATGTTTCAGTCCACTTAGCTTTTCTTAGCCGGTTAATATCGTTATATCTATGATGTGCTATCACATACATCTTTATCTCTCCTTCTATTATACTTCTTTTTGTTCTTCACAATCCTCTGCCTATATCTTGTGTCAAGTAAATTTTTTGCTACAAGATTTGGTACTCTTACTATAGGTTTTATTTTTGTCATACAAGTATCTAGATTTATTATATCATACATAATCATTTTATGCAACTCTCATATCTTAATCTCTTGTATATGTATATCTAAATAATCTGCAAGTAAATATCTTATCTCTGTATAGCAATCATCACATAATAAAAGATTACATGCACCATTCTCCATATCTTCTGGATAGGCTTTATTAGTTTTACATCTTTGACATTTAATTTTTCTACTCATCTTTATCCTCCAATAATTTTCTTGCTTGTACTAAAGCTCTTTTCTCTGCAAAGGATATTACTTTCTTCTCTCCGGATATTGCACCTATCTTTGGAAGTTTAGTGTCCTCCACGAGCTTTATATCCGGTTTAAACGATACTTCATCTCCAAAGAAGTAATCCTCTAGCTCGTGGAATCCTCCTATATGTAGAAAGATTTGTGGCACAGTCTTATGACCGGCTTGTTTAAACCTTCTTACCTTCTCTGCAGTATCTAGTTCTCTCTCTTCATATATCTCTCCGGCCTCATCTAATAAAGACTTGGCCTCTGCACAATAGATGCAGTTCTTTTGTGTGTATATAATATATTTAATCATACTCTATTCTCCTTAATAAATACTGTATCAATAACCCAAGTATTCTCAGTATCTTTCTCACCTCTTCTCCAATACAAATGGTTTGGTTCACCATATATGCTTGGGTCTATATCTGGATTATCAAACTCATCTAAGTCCCACATTTGATTCTTAACTATACTTAATGTAAGCATAGCATCTTTCTTCTTTGTTACTGTGTAATGCTTTCTACCATCACCTTCTTCATACAAGTATGTAACCTTACCTGTTTTATTGTTAATAGATTTTATCTTATATGCTATCATCTGCTAAGTCCTCCTCTCCTTCTTCCATTTGATACTGTGCATC
>Ga0209348_1000398_pt1 | contig 23441 bp, 38 predicted proteins | sample ETNvirenome_2_30_FD_184065 | JGI IMG/M metagenome (GOLD analysis project Ga0209348, IMG submission 184065) | Marine viral communities from the Pacific Ocean - ETNP_2_30 (SPAdes) (version 2) | ecosystem: Environmental > Aquatic > Marine > Oceanic | place: Pacific Ocean | collected 2013-06-22
TTTAAACCAAGTTGAGATGGTAGCAATTTTATTGCTTGTTGCTGCTCCTGCATTATCTAATGTTATTTCAGCACCACCATCTAATCTTAATGACTGTGTAGCAACACCAGCATAAAATCCAAGATCTGGATCTCCTGCACCCTCTGAGCGTAAAATTGTCATGCTATGTCAATGCTCCTGATACTGACATTATAATTTTATCATTATTAGCAGAATTACTAAGTGTAGCATTTGGTTGATCTACTGTGCAAAAATAACTCAACATATACTTACCAGCAGTCGATATTGCAGTTAATTGATCGGCATTGATTAGTATAGGGGAATCTACAGTCAAAGTATGTCCACCAGAGTTATCAAGAAAAATTGTTCCTGATTGACCAGCCACAAAATTATCTAATTCAATCTCATCATTACCACTTGGTGTATAATTAAAATGATTACTAACTGCTAGATCCATTTGACCATTTGTATTAGTCGTTACTGTACCTGATGCTCTACCAGTTACAGTAATGTCATTGCTCACAGTAACTTTAGTTGATGCTGTTAAATCTATTGTTGGTGCAGTGATTTCTACTTCTGTATCAGCATCTATATCTAATTGCCCATCAGTGCTTGAGTTGATAGCTAAAGCACTATCTCTGAAAGTCATTTTTATTGCATCATTTAATAATAATGCAGAATCATGCACATGAGTTAAAGTTACATCGTTATTAACACCAAAACCTAATACTGCAGCATCACTATCTAATTTTAAATCATTACTTACTAAAACTGCTGTTGAGGCATTCAAATCAATAGTTGCTTCACCATCCACTGTCAAAACACCATCAGAGCTTTGATGTACAAAACTAGCAGCGTCACCAAATGTAAGTTTGTTTGTGCCATTAAGTGTAAGTCCAGTGCCATCTGTGTGTGTTAAAGTTGTGTCTGTATCTGCTCCAAAGCCAAGCACTGCACTATCTGATTTAAGAGTTAAATCATCTCCAACAATTAAATCGTCATCTACTGTTAGGTCAACGGCAGCTAGATGTGCAAAAGCATCCACTACATTTGCTGAACTCCCACCTCCATCTAAATAAACTACTTTAGTTGTGCCAGGTGTTATTGTTACATTACTTCCAGAACCTTGAGATATGATAATGTTTTGTGAACCACTTGTACCATTTTCTATAAAATGTAATCGTCTAATATCATTAGGTGATATTGTGATTGTACAAGCACTATCTAATGTTCCAGTGTATTTAACATACATGGCTCTAACACCATCATTGCCACTACCACCATCACTAGCTCCATCTGCTATTACACTTGCATGAGTATCAGCATTGGTCGTTATTGCCTCTGTGCCAAAACCTAAAGCCTCACCTATGAGTTCTAAGTTTGTATTAGTTTTAGTACCCCATTGCCCTGATTGTTCACCAGTAGCCATTTCTTCGAGTCTTAAATTGTTTACAAATGTACTTGCCATTATGCGACCTCTTGCCAGTTAGCTGTTTGATTTGGAACTATTAAACTATATACTAGTTCCTCTCCAGTGCCACCAGTAGCACTAACTCCTGTTAAAGATACCACACATTGTGGTACTGTGACAACATCCTTTATAGATGCTTGTAAAGCAGGTAATCTATCATTATAATCAGAGGGAACTACTTCCACTGTTGTAACAACAGAAACACCATCATTGTTAAATGCACTTGTCATTGCCATACTTACTGGAGTGTTAGCAGAAACTGGAGCTCCAGTTGTTGTTTCTATATTAGGAATACCAAGAGTATTTGCTGTATAACCCATTAAGGCATGATTATAACATTGATAATGCAATGTAGGTGCTCCGTCTGGAACAGTTATTTCTACATATCTAGTTGTGCCTGCGTTAAAAGTAGAGGTGTCAACATAAGATGATTGAGATACAGAAGAACCATCTATATTATAAGTTACACCACTTGTGTATCTTGTATTTTTGTCTTTATCCGTATAAAGATTAATTGGATGTCCGTCATTACTGCTATCACTTTGATCAAATCTATATGTATTACCTTCATACATAGTTAAAGTAACATCGGCAGTGGCAGTCGATCCACCTATGGCGTATTTTTTCGTAGATGCTCCAGTGGCATTATAATACGGATGATTTGTAGGATTACTTTCATTTACAGTGACAGTAAATGTGGCTGTACTAGCACCAGTTTGACTTATAGCAGTGGTTGCAGAAACACCTGATACGTTAACGAAAACACCTGGCACACCAACTACAGAGTTTACAGAAGCTATTGCCTTTATTTCTGGTAAAGAAGGTGGGTCATAACGAATTACAACAGGAGTTTCTTCGTTCCAAGCACCATCATTCCATGCACCTCTACCCCAACCTTGTAAGGTAGTGTTTGACAATTTAGGCTATCCTTATAATCGCATTACTTGCATCAGCAGTTGGAAACTGAATTGTAAATGTGCCAGATGTTGATGTTTTGTTTGATACAAAATCTAAAACACATACTGCTTTATTACTGTTGGTGTCGTTGTATATTAAAGCACCCATTGCAGTAATTGATGCAGTTGTAAAACTTAAATCAGCAAAATCTGTAAAAGCAGTTGTTCCAGAAGTCGTTGGTGCAACTTTAGTCAATGTGCCACCACCAGTAGAATAAGTGCCAGTTGTTCCTACTTCACCATTTGTGGTAAATGCAGTAGTCGTAGCTCCTAATGTTGCAGTAGATGAATTTTTACCTCCACTACCTTCTGCATACAACGCTAATTTAAAAGCGTTTCCGTTTGTTGCAAAATTATGTGTACCTAGCATTAACTCTTGTTTAAATGCAGTACACATTGCTTGTGCTATAGCCATATTAGAGTCTCCTTATATATTCAGCCGTTTCCTTTTGACCACTTGATCTAAGAACTTGAATAATACTAGCACGTTCCTCTTTTCTTGCCAAGATAAGATAATAATAGATTATTCCTTTAAGCTGTTCTCTAAATAATTTAGCTTGTTGCTTAACATGAGGAGGTGCATTATCTGATATACTTGCAATTTTATCTACTGCTAAATCTGCAATCTGTTCATTTTTTAATCCTCCTTTTTGTGAGGTCATAACATTTACACTGCCTATCTCTGATACATTTACACTAAACATTTTTTTTCTCCTCGTAAGTTACGCCAGGTATGTCCTCCCTACCAACAATATTTGGTGTCGAGTCTAATGGTTCTGGTGGATCTAATTTTGATTTTCTTGTAATTAACATACTACCATTTGTTGCAGTAGAAACTAAAGGATCTTCTAATCTGTGATACCCATAAAATTTTTGATCATCTGGAACATTCGTATCTAGTAAAGAAGAATTATAAGCAATATTTAATTTAATACCTTTTGTTGCTGCTATAGCCAACCAAAACTCACAACAGCCTCTTCCAGCTTCAGCAAAAGATACATTTTTATGTGTAAAATCCATTCCATATAAATGTAACTCTTTAACATCTATATATATTGCATATGCTAGTGCATAAGCCACTGTGTTATTAAGATAAGTATAACCAACTTTTTTTAAAACGTCTTGTAATGGATACTCAATCACATCGGGACATCTTTTATCTAATGTACAAGAGAAAATTGGCACATTTAATTTGACTTGCAATCTTTCAGCCATAACATCTGTTTGCTTGCCTGCATTAGGTGTATCAAGAAATCTTGATGGTGGATCTAACATAAAACACTTATCGTGATAAATAATGGAAGACATTGAGTTAATAGCCCAAACTTCATCAAACTTTTCACTACGCATTCTACTTCTTATATATTCAAAACCACTGTTGCCGAGTGCAACAATAGCTACGCTTTTAATTTTTTTCATTTTGCTACCTTTTATTGTTTTGGAACTCTGACCAGACCCTCTCTAAAAGCATCTGTATTTTCTTGTCCCTCACCATATACTTTAAGTCTACTCATGGCTTCTGTAAATCTTGCAGTATAAAGTTGTATTAAATCTGACTCACCTTTCATAAAAGTATATGCCTCAACAAGTGAAGCATACAATAAGGCATCAGGTGCATTTGTGCTTATCCATGTGCTTCCTGTATTATCAGTCGTTAATGAAGCAGGTCTATAATAATAATGTAATTCAACGGCATAGCTAGAATCTGGAGTTGGTGCAACTATAAATGTATTAACATCAAATGATGAGTAAAATCTAGGGCTACCAGTTGTGCTTGGATTTGGAGTAAACTCTTGAATGTAATTAACATCTTTTTGCAATAAAAATATATTTGCACTATCTTTTACGAAAGACAAAGAAAAAGTTGCCAAATAATCAGATGGTTTTTCTAAAAATTTATTGCCACTTGTCATTGTTCCAGTAACATTTTTTCTAAAATAATCTAAATCAACAACTTTAAATATTCTTTCTTCAGCATTTTTAATAAAAAAAGGTATTTCTGCTACAAACGTGGCTTCATCATTTTGTGTCCACTCTTGTATTGATGCTGTCAATGTGGTTAAGGTAAAACTCATGTTGTACTCACTGTAACTGTTCCAACAGACACTGTTGCACTAAAACTTGTTAACAAAGATCCAATGTTCCCTAATCCAGTATTAGTGTAAACAATAAATTTTTTATTGTCATCTTTTACATCTGGTCTTGCATCTCTTATAGCTTCAAGATCTGTTCTTATTCTTGGTGGAGTTAATTGTGGATGTTTCTCTTCATATTCATCATAACCAACTATGCTACCATTCCACTCTTTTCTCATATCTCTTATTCTGTAACGAAATCCAGAACGATCTGATATTCTATAAGCATATTTACCTTTAGCAAAAGCCATTATCCAACCTTATAATAATCTAACTTTGGTGTAATACTAAATGAAGATCTATCTCTGTCTTCACCTATAGCTCTTTCAAATTCCTCTTCATATACACTTTTTAACAATTGTATTCTGTCAGGAGCTCTTTTCATTGCAATGTAATATGCAAGTCCAGCAGTAAGACATGGAAAAAATCTAAAAGGCACTTCAAGTGTATTTACTTGAGTATCTGCATCTTGCATTCTTGTTAAAGCATCATAAACTAAAACATCAGTGCTATTTTCTGGTGTTGGATATAATTTAAGATTTGGTGTTATCTGTCTATCTAAAAAATATTGTGTTGCTCGACCTGTTGTTGATTTAGTTGGTATGTTTAAAAATGTATCTCTACTTATTCTACTCATACTAAAATCAGTGCCTGATCTTCTTACAACCACTGATAAAACATCAATTATATCTGTTCCCAAACTATACTCAGCAGTGCCTGAGGTAAGAGATTGTGTTCTTTGTTCAATGGTCCATTGGTTCAAGCCACGATTTGCCCACTCTGCCAACATAATGTTCATAGAACGTCTGGCTGTTTGCAAATCGTAACCTGTCCTAGCTTCTAAACCACATCTTTCAAAAGCTTCTTCAATGTACTCTGCAACATCTAATTCAAAATTATTTGAACTTGAAGTTGTCATTAGGCTTTACCACCCTTCTTCATTTTCTTAGCCATGCCACCACCACGCATTTTTTTCGCAGTCATGCCACCACCTCTCATTTTTTTGGGTTTTGCTTCGCCACCCATCATCATTTTAGCAGCTTTAGCCATATCTTTTGACATAGCCATCATTTTTCTTGGACTCATTGCCATTTTAGTCTCCTATAGTAAGTTTCACGTTGCTTATAAATGTCTTCAACATCGTACCTATTATAATAATTATCATAATATCCAAGTTTCTTCAATTTATTTGCACTTTCTTGAAGTTTACTTAGTCTTTGTACGAATATTAAAGAATATTCCTCACTAACAATTTCGTCAAAAGAACCATCATCTATAAGCTCATTAACGTCATCATCAGGGTGGAATCCCATTAACCAAATGTCTCTTTGGTCAAATTTCTTTTGATGTATCAATTCATTCAAATTTGTAAGATTGTTGTGAAAAGTTTCATTGTCTTCGTAACATAAATCTATAACAATTATTAATTCTTTTGAATCATGAAATTTATTTATTAAAGTATAAACTATGTCATAATTGTTCGTAGTCTTTACAGCAAAACCAACTTTATTATTTTTCCAAGCAGCTTTTGCATAAGGACATGATGGTAAATTATTGTAATTTTCATTAGGAATTTCTAAGGCATATTTAGACCAAGCTTTTATTTCGTCACAAATTTTTTGCTCTAGACTCATTTTTTCTTTCTACGCCTTGCTGCTTGTACTCTTCTTGGCTTACCTGCTGGTTGACCTAATCTTTTTTTCTGTGCAATACGTTTTCTTTTTTCAGAAGCTGACATTTCAGATGCAGTTTTAGGTGTTTTTGACGAAATACGTTTTGTTGGTCTACAGTATGGTGTCCCTCTTTTTTCACCTTTTTGCCTGCCACACTTCTTGCCAGTTCTCTGATCCTTCCAATCTTCTTTGAACCATCGTTTAAGAGCAAGACCAGCTTTTGTTTTTCGAACAGCCATTATCTAAACTTTGTTACTTTTCTTCTATTGTTCATAACTACACCACAACCTCGTGCAATGTTTGGATTTTTTGTTTTTCTCTTACGAGTTCTTTTTGGCACAGAACCACCATTTTTAAAATTTTTAGTAACATTTCCTTTTGAATCAACAGTAAACTTTGCACCTCGTTTTCCTCTACGATTAAAATCCATATTTTTAATTTGTTTCATTATTTCTTCTAAGCTTAAACCTGGTGTGATTTCTTCAAATTTTACATCACCTCCATTAGTCATTTGTACAACGCCACCCATTGCTTTTTTCTTGGCTTTCTTTTTTTTGCCACCAGTTCCGTAATTAGCTGCTCCTACCTTTCGGCATTTAGCTATAGCTCCTGAAGCATAAGCTGATGGAAAAACTCTGTAACGAGCTTTAACTTTATGATAACAAGCGTCTTTAGGCATAATATCTTCCTTTCAATACTTTCCAACAGGTACACCAATATTTTCTTTTCATGCACTGTGGGCAATCTTTAAGTGGTTTACCTGTTGCTCTTAGAATTTCTCCTTTTTTTAGAGGCACAATGTGCTTTTTCAGAAAATCCTTTAGGTCTTCTGCAATTGATTTTCCTCTTCCTCGCATTACTCCACTTCCTTTTTTGGGGAGGCTTTGACACTTGACGTGACATTTGTGACCTGCCCATAACCATTAGAAAAACTTCTCAAGAACTGCAACTCCTATAATAACTCCATAGATACCCCATAAACGAGTATCTAATTTGTTAAGTTTATTGTTAATACCATCAAATCTAGCATTGCATACTGACTCATGTTTTTCTAACATTTTTAATAATTCTTTACTTGTCATCTAACACTTCCATCGTCTTCTTGCTTGTCTCAACCTACTATTAGGATTTTTTGCTGCTTTTGGAAATTTTTTCATTTGTCCAGCAGATCTAGCACAAAAAGACTTTCTTCTTTTAGCAGCCTTACTACCTGGCTTTACTTTTCCTGTCACAGCAGTTTTAAGTTTACTGCCAGGGTTGTCACGTCTGTAACGTGCAACCCCAGCTTTAGTCATACCTGCTCCACTTTTTGTAGAGCGAAAGTATTTTTTAGTTTTAGGAGGCTGTTTATCTTGCTTCCTAGCCATTAATAGCTCTTTCTAACCTGCATGATAACAGTGTAAGTATCTGCTGAACTATGTCCTACAGTTGTAAACATAATATCACCAGTTACTCCAGAACTAGCTGGATTTACTAAACCACCAAATGATGTGTAATCGTGATGTCCACTTTGATTTTCGCCAAGCTCAATACAAAAATCATCTGTAGAAGCATCAAATAAAATTTTTACTTTCATTCCATTACACTGCCACCACATTTTTTCTATAGTGACCCTTGTGCAAGCTTCACCACGAACATTTGTAGCTAATGCAGAAACATCAACTTTTTTTACTGCACTTTCACCTGAACCATCAGAGATATTAGTAAATTTAAAAACAGCAATCTGATTACCATCCTGTAAGGTTTGAGAGGTAACTGCGTCTGCCATATTACTCTCCTATTAGTAAACTGAATATTCTATTTCAAGTGTAGCACGAAAAGCTGTTAAGGCTGTATCACAAGCATCACCTGCACATAAATATAAATTTTTACTTGCTATGGCTGCACTTATGTTTGGCTCAAACACATGAAAAGTACCAGCAGTTGCATCTAAATCTATATCTATCTCTGTTACTGAATCTGTTGCAGATATTCTTGGATTAAAAGAAGCTACTCCTGCACCAACAATTTCTGTTCCAGATGATATTGCAGTATTAGTTGCAGTACCAGATGTTGCACTAAGTTGTAAATTAGCTATAGAATTTGCATCACTTGCTGCAGCAGTTGTGATACCTATGACTACTTTGTGAATAAAAAACTTACTAGCAGTCACCAAAGCATCTGGATGATCTGTATTTAAAGCACCTAATTCAACTAAAACATCATCATCTGCATAAGTTGTATCTGCTGCATTAGTGTCAGCAAGACTTATTGCAAATGTTTGAATTTTTCTCGTACCCATAGATATTAGTTGTCCAGTTGAATTTACTGAAAAACCAGTTTCTGTAACTGCACCAGTTGTTGTATTTTTATTGATTACATTAAATCCACCCTCGGAACGGACTGGACCTGAAAAGGTTGTATTAGCCATGTTAATCTCCTTGTCTTGGCTACTGTCGAAGTTAATTCTTCGTCAAGGTTAAATTAAGTATATACAAAAAAAAGGGGTCTGAAAAGACCCCTTAATAAAAAACGAACAATTGTTCGTTTATGCTCCTGGTGATCCGAACACACATCTTGGATCTGAAAAACCAAAGGCATATCGCTCTCTAGCTTTGTATCTCATGTTACCAGTATCGAAATCAGCTTCCATACTTGTACTTAATGGTGTTCTTTCGAAATATTTAAAGCCATTAGGTGCATCTGTTTTAATAAAAAACGCATCTGTGTCTGTTAAGAAGTGGTTAATTGTATAACCCTCTGGTAACATACCCATATTTTTTATTGCGTTTACATCATTATCAGAAGTACCAACTCTTAATGTTGACTCTAATAATCTATCAGCCACAAACTGTAGTGCAGGAGGAATAATTAACTTAGTTCCTCTTAGTGCTACAATCATATTTCTTTCATCAACAAAATTAGAAATATCAATTAGTGCATTTTCTAATGATGTCTCATTCAAGTCTGCTGCAGTTGATGGTTCATTTCTAAATGTACCACCACCACCTAATGGGTGATCTGTAGCACATAGTTCTTTACCATCGCCTCCAGTAAAGCTTGAATCGAAAGCATTATTTAATGTAGCAGCAGCTTTTACCTGCTTTGTATGTGACATTGACCTTGCTAATGCTCTTGTATATCTTCTTCCGAGTTGATCATACAAGTTGTCTTCCATTGCTTCCTCTGTAAGTGCGAAAGCCAATGAAATTGTTTCCATTGTATAACGTGAAGTATATACTTCGTTTGCATCATCAAAGGCAACACCAGCACCTTCTGACTTAGTTTGTGCATTGCCAAATCCACTTAACATTACTTCTTCTTCGAATGCTCGATCTGAAGTTTCTGTCTCATAAATTTCAACATGCTGATTGTCATAACGATCATATTCCATGCCGAATAAAGCGTTAAGACCAGGTTCTAGTTCTTTAACTAGTTGTGCTCTTGATATAGCCATAATCTAATCTCCCTTACGCTAATCCTGCACCCTTTTGCCCAAATATGCTATTTTGAATAACAACTTGAACATTGGTTGCATCGGAACTTACATCGCTGTTCTCTGGATCTTGCGAAATATCAATCGCTTTCAGAGGTAAACCAGCAGTGGTCGCACCTGTTGCCACATCCAACTCTGAACCTGATATACCAGTTACAGTTGAACCTGCACTTGTATATACGATGTCAAAGTTACCAAATAAATCTGCAATAGGAAATGCAGCATTACCTTGAACCTCATATATGACATTTGGATCGTCAATAATAAAAGCTTCAATGTCTGACGCATTTGTACTTGCAGGATAAAAATTTGAAAAAGTTTCCTTTTTCGTGGTTGGGTCAGTAAACCTGCAACCATTGAATACTCCAACTATTGGAACAGTACCACCATCTGCGTGTCTTTCTACAGTTCCACCAGTGACTTGTGCAACCATGTCACCTTGGAAGATAGCAGTTCCGTAATTGGCAGCGATTCTATATCGGCTTTGTCCACCATGAAAGGCTTGTCCACCTATCATTTTTAAAGGACGTAATCCGAAAGCAGCATCTTGATTTGCCATTTAAGTCTCCTTAAAAAAAATACTAATTATCACTTTTCTTTCCACCAAATCGAACTTGTGATTTTCTCTCTGGTTTTAAGATCCTTCCAGCAGAAGATTCAGGTTGGCTTGCCAACTCTTGATCATAAACTGCCATCTGATTTGAAGTTTTTTTACGAAAATAATCATTTCTACTATCAGCAACTTCCTCTGGTATTCGTGCTAACAAAAGACCACCTTGACCGATTACTCCAGCATTTTTGCCTTCATCAATTGTTGGGGTTTCAAAATCAGGATATTCATCTGCACGCACTAATTCATATCCTTCTCTTCTTCGCTTAAAGACATTTGATTTATCATCATAGTCCATTACACGTTCTCTAATCCACCTGTGTTTATACCCCACAGGAGCTTCGGGTGCATCAAGGGTTGATGGTGGCTTCCAATCAGTTTTTCTTTCCTGTTTTTCACGAGTAGCAGACTCTCGATTTGATCTATCAGCCATCTTATGCTCCTTTTTGCAATTTTAATTTTTGCTGTGCATACTTTTCATATGGCACACCAAGTTTGTCAGCAGTTCTTCTTTCACTTTCGCTAAGAACAACTCTCTGTTTTCGTCCAGTTTTGACAGATGCTCTGCCATTTACAGGTGCAACAGTTTGGACATTGCTGTTGTTCTGATCTGATGGAAATAACTTAGCCATTTCTTTGTCTATTTCTTCGTAATACCTGTCATCTGTAGCATCATACATGGTAGATACTTTTTTATCAGCTAACATTAAAGCTAAATTTTTTTCTATTTCATCGTTTTTACCATACCAAGGATTTTTTGAGATCCACGCTTTTATTTTTGGATTATCCTCTATAGATGGTTGTTTTACTTCTTGGTTTTGACTACTTTGTCTCGCATTTGCTTGAGTTGCTTTTTCTTGCTCTCTTTGTTGTTTAAGGACCCTAAGTCTTTCTTTTTCAATATTGACTTGAGTAAGTGCAGAATTTGCTTCTGCAATTTTTTCAACATCTTGAGCATCATAAGCTTCCTTCAATAATTGTTTAACTTGTGCCTCTTGAGACTGTATCCGTGTGTCGAACTCATTAGTATAACCATTAGTGTATGTTTCAAGTTGTTTTTTTAGACGTTGATTTTCTTCTTCAACTTGTTTGCCATACTTAATAGCATTGTTCATATCGTCTTCTGCAGCTTTTCTCTTTGCTGTTAGTGTATCAATTCTTTTTTGAACTTTTTCACTATAAGACTCATGCTCGTCAGCATCCTCACTACGAACAATTGTCTGTTCTTTATTTTCAGATTCAGCTTCTTTTGGAGCAGCTTCTTGATTTTCATCAAGCTCCACTACATATTCATTCTCGTTTGAGACTTCTTCTACTTTATTTTCTTGTACTTCATTCATCATTACCTCCACTATACATATGAAATATCTGCTGGGTCAAGTATTGTTGCTATAATATTATCGTCATTTATAATTCTTAACTCAAGACCATCCACTTTAAACCTATTTCCAGCATATCTACCCATAAGCACCCAATTCTTCTCAGAACAGTATGCTCCATTTGGGAATTTATCAGAGTCTTGATAGGCATCAGGACCTAACTTTACAACGTAAGCTACAACAGTTGCAAAAGACTCGCGATCTCTAGTTGCATCAGGAATAATTATTCCTCCCTTTGTCTTTTCAGAAAGATAGTAAGGAATTACTAATATTCTATATCCTGTTGGTTGAGGTAATCTCTCTAAAACCGACACATCTAATTTAGATGGATCTTTAGAGTTTTCGTTGGCTTCTTCTTTGTTATCAAAAGCTTTTGATATAGCTTTTGGAGTCGGATTAACTGCTTTGGCTTTTTGTGCCAGTATCCGATTTGGCACATACAACTTTTTAGTCATCTTCTATACCTTTCATCGAGGTTCTTAGTTCTTCTTCAATCCAGGTTAGACCTCGTATTTCACCTGTTATTGCTCGATAGTCTTCCATAGATCCTATCGCTCCATCAGCCAAAGACTCACTTAATTGTTGTTTTCTTTGACGTATGTTCTTATACAAATTCTCTGCTAACTTAACTCCGTCCATTATCGCTCTCAGTAAATGTTGTCATACATAAAGGGCATTTATATTCTTTATAAGTATAAATACCATATTCGGGTATTGGCTCCTCATGTTTTACTTCTTGCATTGCAATTTTATGTATCCAACAAATCGCAACTTTTTCATCTTCTTTCATTGTTTTACAATGTATCCTCAAATGTCTGAATAAATCTTGTGTTATTTCTTTTTTCTCACAGTTTTTTTTGCTCTTTTAAAATTTGCTGCAGTAGGAGCACCTTTAGATCCTTTTTTACGCATCTTTTCACCACTGCCTGCTTTTATTCTTTTTCTTTTAGCTTGTATGTTCCTGTATAAACTCATTTTTTCATATTCTCCCTTGCTACACCTTTTGACTTTTCAAAGGATCTCATTCCTCCGAGTCCTAATAATGAAAGGGTTAAAGCCATAAGTTCATCTGTCTTTAAACTAGGCAAAGTTATCTCTGGCATCCATATTGCTGTTGCCCATTCAGCAATGGGCATAATAAAAAACTGAGTCAATAACCCTAGAGCACAGATCCACATTATGGCTGGGCGAGCTCCAGCAACAAATATTGAAGGATGTTTAGCTTGTTCAGCATTAGCTGCAATCTGCCCTTTTGCCAGCTCTTGGGCATGGCGAGAGGCAAGCGTTGCCAAGTCGTGTGCCAACTTGTTTTTCTGATCTTTATCTTCTATGAATTTTCCCACCAGACTTGTGACAGGACCTATAAGTGCTTGTAACATGGCTACCTCCTAGTACACTTTCACTCTCTTTGGATTAATATTTGGTATGAGTTTACACATACATTGATAGTTTTCAACTTCTTTTGACATGTTCATATTTTGATTACTCAACCTTTTGGAATAATACAGGCAATCATTTACATTTTTAAAATAAACTCCTCCATTATAAACATCATTTAAATAACACATCAGCATAAACACAGTCATTTTTTTCTTGCTCGTTTTAATGACTCTTTTGCAGATTTAGCTATTCTTACTACCTCACCTTTTTTCATTACTTTTGCCCTTTGTTCCATAACAGTAAGGATTTGAATTTTTCTAGCATAAGGTTTATTAATTCTTTTAACTTTTGCAACTGTTGCACGAGCATCAGCAGGAGTTGCAAATTTAATCCTAACAGTGTCTTTTGGATTTTCGTCAGTATAGAGTCTTCTGCCTGAACCTTTAGGCTTTTTTCCTGTACCAGTTTTTGGATCTTTTTTTGCCATTTATTTACCATTCTTTGCCATGTATGCTGATGTACCCATATATGTACCAACAATACCTGCTCCTGATATGTAAAATAAATTACTTATATCTGCTAAAGCTTCTACTCGTTCTATTGGCACTAAAAACATTGCAAGTGTGAATACTCCCATTCCTATCAGTGTGTATCTTGCCATTCTCAGTTGAGCAAGATTTTTTCGTAGTTTTGTTTCTGTCTCCTTAATCTCTTTTGCTCTTTGTAGTTCCTCATCTGTGATCGTGTTGTCTCCGTCAAGATCATATTGATTTAAAATGGAATCTTTTTGTAGTTTTTTCTGTGTCATCTTTTACTTTCTTTATACACCCATGCAAGGAAAAATAAAAATCCTATGACTGTAAAAAATAAAAACGTCCAACCTATTCCCTCCCATATTTTTCTAATAAATTGCTGTCTATCGTATATTTCTTTTTTTCTTTGCAGTCTAATATTAGCTTCCATTTCCAAAATCTCATTCCAAGATTTAGGTCCGTAATGAAAATTTATAAAAGTCTTTAATTCTTGACGCTGGGCTTCTAATTTTTTTTTAGCAGTAAATGCTTCTATAGCACTAGCTTGTAATTCATTGCCTTTGAATAATTTTCTAAGAGGAGAGGCATTTTTGGCAGATTTTTCTGCATTATCAATATCACTTAATGCAGACATCCAACGTCCTAAATCTTTGCCCATAGACTCTATTTCACGACCTGCCTGAAATCCACGTTTTATTGCGTTGAATGCCGTGTTGGCTGCAGTTATAGCTACACCAATGGTTGCTGGGTCCATTAAAATATTCCCTTAAATTTTTGTGGTTTAGCTATATCAGAAAATTTCTTTATTACGCCACCACTACGTTTTTTTACTGGTTTTTTTTGCTTTCTTTTTTGATTTTTTGTTTTTGGTTTCGACTTCCCTGCCGTTGTTAATGCTATCGCTATCGCTTGTTTCTGTGGATATTTCTCCTTCTTCAACTTGCGAATGTTCTGGCTGATTGTTTTCTGGCTCTTGCCTTTCTTCAGTGGCATTTGTAACCTCTTCTTCAAGTTTTTGATTTTTATTATTAAAACTATCTACTGAAATAAAAGAAGAATCCATATCATCTTGTATAAGCTTTGCAATCCTTCTATTTATTTTCTTTTGTTTTTCTACTTCATTTATCTTCTCTCTAACTGAACTAACCATAATTTATCCTTTCATTTCTTTGAGAGTAGCTATATCCCTCTTTGTTTGATCATTTTGATTTGCTATTTCTTCTTGCTGATCAAGTCTCTGTTGATCAAGTAAAACATCATTTCTTTCTTTTTCCTTTTTAAACTCTTGTTCTACTTCAAATTGTTGTTGTCTTTGAGCTACCTCTTGTCCTCTCAGTGCTAATTCTTGTTTTCTAATAGAGACAAGAGGATCTTCAGAAGGTGGTGGAGTTATTGATTGTGCATATTGCTCACTTACTTCGCTTGATATTTCTGCAGCCCTAGATGCAACTTGATCTTGGAATTGTTTCATTGCAATAGGATCTTGTTGCATCATTGCTGGTTGTTCAGGTGTCATATTAGCACTTATCTCTTGTTGAGCTTGGATCTCAGACATCATTGCTATGTGTTCAGATATGTGACCTTGAAGTGTCATTACAATAGACGCATTCGACTGTGCTATGGGTGTAGCTATCATAGCTAAATGTGCAGATATATGTGCTTGATGATTTTGTTCAGGAAATGCCTGTAATCTTGCACCCCTTAATGCCTCTTGATTTTCTTTTGCTGGGTTCATGGGCATTGGTTGTGGGGGAGGCTGCAATATAGTATCAATATTACTCACACCCAATGCCTCATACATTTTTCTATATGCCTGATACATCCCATTAGGACCATGTATATCAGGATTACTTTGTGCCAACTGTAGTTGTGTTTGAGCTAAAGCTATTCTTTGCGACATAGAAAATATGTTTGGGTCTGAAACTGGCAAGACATCAATTCTTTGATCAAAGTCTGTTTGCTTTATTTCAGGTGGAGCACCTGGAACTTGATATGGATAAACTGGAGCACCCATTGCAAATATTCTTGCTAGTATCTTAAATTCTACTTTTTGAGAATAATGAAGACGTTTATGAATGGCAGACATAACTTTTGTGCCACGTTCCATAATCGCCATAGTTGTGCCTACAGGTGCATTACCCTGCATCTCACCAACTTTCATATCAGCCATAGATGCAAAACGTCTTCCTGAATCAATTAACGTACCAAGTAGTGAATACAATGTTTGTGATGGTTCTTTGAATGGCAATGGCATTATTGCTTGACGTAAATCCATGCCAACCATATCAACATCTCTAAACTCTCCAGGGTTCAGTGGTGTTTCATCATCTCTTATTCTCGCACCTCTTGCCTTAAATCCAGCAGGTAAATTAGATAATGTTCCAGCATCTATTAATTGTCTAAGTATTGATGTAGAAGCTCTTGATAAGCCTCCTATCATATGTGTAAGACCAAAGCCATAAAAACCAAGACCAGGCAAAAACTTATAGTGTACAAAGTAAGGTATTTTACTGCGTAACGGATCGGCTTCGTTGAAATTCCTTTTGATCGATAATACTTCACCAGATTTCTCCACGATTGTAACGATATAAGGCATTTTCAATCCAGTGTTTTCTCCTGCTTGACTTTGATCTTCAAAACCTGGCAGGTCTAAATCGGTGTGTATTTCGTATAATGTAAGTTCTTCGTTGTAACTTGACTCTGAATGTATGCCTTCAATATCTTTAATTGTTTCTCTTACCTCATTGTAATCTGCTCCATCAGAGTCAGATGTAGGTAACTCAATATCTTTGTAAAACCCAGATAGCTGCAACTTTCTTACCTCATTCGAGTCCATGCGAATTACATGACAAATTCTCGTAGCAGTTTTTAAATCTGTAGCATTGTAAGGAACAATTAAGTCCTCTGCGTGAACAAACTTTGAAACTGCCCTTTGCAACGTAGGGTCAAAATAAACTTTTTTAAATGATGAACCAACGATAGGAAGATAGAATAACATTTGATCAAGTTCAGGATCATACTCTTCCATTTCGTAGGTTATTTGATAATTCATAAAATTTTTAACACGTTCAGCCTGTGCTAATACTTCAGAAGTTTCTTGTCCTATAATGGCTGTAGTAACAGGACCTCCAGCAGGTAATAATTCTCTATAAGCCTGTGCTTGAAACTGCGTTACAGATTCAGCAAGTAACGGATGAACAATGCCAGAAGCACCTTCAAAAGGCTCTGCTCTGTCTTCATAGTTCATACCAAGTAATTCTAATCCACCTTTATATTGATCTTCCCACTCTTTTCGTGAGTTCATATCCTCTTGAACTTCATTTACCATTTCAGAAGATATTCGACCAAGTTCAGCATCATCGATAAATTCTGCAAGATTAGCATTAAAAGGCACTTGTATTGGAGCAATCTCTTCTTCTACCTCACCAATGACAACAGAGCCATCATCCATCTCTGTAATATTTGGTGCAATTTGCTGCTCTTCTATTTCGATAGCTGTAACACCTTGAGGTGCTTCAACATTCTCTACTCCATTTACCTTTTCAATTGCCATAATACTACCTTATTGTAAATCCAGTGCCTGGTCTTGCTATACCTCTTCCACGACATATATTGCCACTCTTTTTGCCTTTAACATCTCCACCCATGCCAAACTTCTCAGCAAGTTCAGGATTCATCTTTTGTTGCACAGACTCAGGTAGTTTTGAAAAGCCTTTAAACTTTGGTGGAACTGCTTCACCACCCTCTTTTTTACCTATCAATTTTTTCAACATGTTTCTTCTACCTGCAAACTTTGCTTTTTCTTTATCTGGTCTTTCCATAATCTCAAGTTCTTTCATAACTCTAATTAAGTCGCCACCTTTGCCTGCTTCACCACCTCTTTCCATCTCTTTAGCTTTTACTTTCTCAATGGCTTTCATAAGTCCACCATCTTTTTTGCCTTTTACAGTTACTGGATTAATGGCAATTTTGGCTGCCATGCTTTCAGCAGTTTCACCTGGATCGATAAGCTTTGGATTTTTTTTGAAATAATTTATATTTCTTCTTCTCATTCTTGCAAATTCAGACACATTACTCTCCTGTTTCTGGGTTAATCATTATTGATCTAGTCATATCTACAACTCCACCCTTGCTCATAGACTTAGGTACAATCATATTTTTCTGTATATTCATACCTCTAGGAGTTGTAATACTCGCACTCTGCACTGTCATCTTTATTGGCTTTGTTCTTATTCTTTTTGCTCTTGAGCCAGTTTTTTTCATCTTTCTCATAAGTGCAGCAGCTTCTTTTCTTGACATATCTCCAAAAGGATCAGCAGAAGCAAGACCACCTATCTTAAATAACTTCAATTGTTTCATCTTAGTCATATCAATAGTTTTTACTGGAGGTGGATCTGTAACCCTTTTACCAGCTTTTATCTTACCAAAGTTCTTACCAGGCACTGGTTGTCCTCGTCCAGCTAACTCTGCGTAAGCTCTTCTTCTATCTGCTTCGTCTGACACTATCTCACACCTTTGAAACTACCACCACGACCTGGCACAACACCACCCATGTTCATTTTTTTCATTTTATCTCTACCCAACATTTCTCTCATTCTTGTTCTGTCAGATTCTGAGATCTGTTTTCCTGTTTCTTGTTTTTTCCTACCTAACAACTCTCTAATTCTTTGCCTGTCAGAATCGGATATGGCTGATCCCCCCTCATCCATCATGCTAACAGGTTGTGATTTAGTCATGTCCATGACTTCACCACCCATTTCTTTTTTCTGTATTGATTTACCTAATTGTTTAGCAATATCTTGCAAATCTTTTGGAATGCTGTCCATGCTTGGACTTTTTATTATTTTCAAAAGTTTATTTATATCAGTTTTTGAAACTGCTTTTCTTAAATTTTTATCTAGTTCACTTGGCATTAGTAATACTCCATTTTTTTTCTATAAACTGGTTCTTGTTCATCGTCATCAGGAGTAGTGATAAAACCACCCTGTCTAAATCTTAGTATAGCCTGTGTCATCGAATCTGCCAAGTCATCATAATCACCATGAGGAAAACTGGCACATTCCTCAACAACCTCCTCTGCAAAATTAGCATCTGGTCTCCATACCATACCACTTTCAAACACTGGAGCACAAGCATTCATTCTTGCAAACTTATCTGCACCCTTACTTGGTGTAAACGGAGTCACAGGTATTCCCATACGTCTAAGCTCCTGTGTTAATGGTGTACCACTTGCTTTCTGTTCTATTAATATCATGTCAGGATCATATGCTTCGCACAATTCGTGTGCTTTTTCTTTAAGCTCTGGAAAGTCCCATCTTCCTTTTTCGGCATCAAGCAAGATGATGGCATCTCCTTCTCCTTCAACAGGTGTAAAAATACCCCAAGTAGTAATAGCACTATAATCAGAACGCTCAGTCTTTGTGAAAGCTGTGTCGTATGATTGTATGATGTATGAGCAGACAGGTGGCTCAGAACGATCCCAAACATTCCACCACTCCCTTTTTATTATTGCACCCTCTTCAGCAGTAGGGTTTTGCATATATTGCGAGTTCCATTTTGACACAGGTATAGAAGATTTAACAGCCTCTAGTTCTTCTTTTGACCAATATTCTTCCCATAACACATTACCAGTGTCAGGAAATATGGCAGGAAACTCCACAACATCCCACCTATCAGCACCACCTTCTGTCTGTTTCTGCAATACTCTTGCAGTCAAATCCTTAATACCCCAGCGTGTCATTACGATGATAATTGATCCACCTGGCTGTAATCTCTGTCTTGGTCCAGATGTGTACCACTCATAGATACCATCAAGAGCCGTTGGACTTAATGCATCTTGTTCTGATACAGGATCATCAATAATACATAAATCAGCACCCCTTCCAGCCAAAGCACCCCCAACACCAACAGCATAATATTCACCACCACCATTTGTGGACCACCTACCAGCAGCCTTTGCATCTGATGCTAATTTAATGTCAGGAAATATATCTCTAAAGTCTTCACTATCAATTAGGTTTTTTACTTTACGACCAAAACCTACAGCAAGTTCTGCCGTGTGTGTTGCTTGTATTATTTTTAAATCAGGTCGTTTACCCATCAACCAAGCAGGAAATAAGAAACTTGCAAACTCAGACTTTGTATGTCTAGGTGGCATATTAACAATTAAACGCTTGATTTTACCATCTGCAACTTGTTGTAGTTTATTTGCATATATTTTGTGATGCTTACCCTCAATAAAACCAGACCATATCTTGTTTACAAAACGCAAAAAATTATCTTGAGACTCAGATCTATCCTCAAGTTTCTTAAGTCTTTTAAGCAATGGAGCTACTTTTTGTAGCTCTTCATCACTTAAATACTCAGCATATTGTAAATTGGTCATGCTACGTTAGATAAAAATCTATCCACTGCTGCTACAGTACCACCCTCTTGCATTCTTCTTGGTGAAGGCACTCCTGTAATTCTAGCTATTAATTCATTTAGATTACCAGCGTCAAAGCCAACAGGTGTAAAACGTGCAGTAGATTCTGCAAAAGGAGACTCAACCACCAAAGGTCTCTCAGCACGAGTTGGTGTTACAGAAGATCCAAATACGTTTGGAGTCGTATCTTTTTCTTCTTCTTTTTTATCCTCAGTAGTTTTCTTTAAAAAAGTCGTTATTGGATCATCATCATCACCACTATCGTCTGGCTGAAATTGATCTAAATCACGACCCTCTATTAACTGACCTAACTCATTCTTAGCTCCAATAATTCTACCAGTGTCTGGATCTACAACTGCATCTAACCCTTTACTTACAATGGCATCAAACAACCGTCTATCAAACATTGTTCCAACTTTGTTAGCTAATGTTGCAATTAAGTTTGGAAACTCTACATCACCAATCTTAAATGTTTCTTTAAAACGATCTGGTCTGTTTAATATATCAGCAACTCTCTCTTGAGTTACATCACCTTGAATGTCACCAATGTTTAATTCAGCAAAAGCCTCATCATCGCCTACGATTGATTCTTGTGGACCTTGAGTTAAATTAGTGGTTGGTGTTCTAGTCGTGGTATCAATATCAAAAACAGTATCAACTGGACCTCTTGGTCTGGTGTCTATGTCAAACACAGTGTCCACTGTAGGTTGCTGACCAGGCGATCTAGTATCAATATCAAACACAGTATCTACTGGAACTTGTTGACCAGGCAAGCTAGTGTCAATATCAAAAACTGTATCAACTGCTGGTCTTTGACCTGTTGCTCCTTGCAATGTCTCTAATGCAGTGTCAGGAACTCTGCTACCTAAATCAGCCCTAATTTCATTTATAGTTCTGTTATTTCTTGCTATTCTATCGGCTGTATTTTGAGGACTTATGTTTTGTGTCGTTGTGGCTAAGTTAGCAACATCAGAACCAACTAGTCCAGATGTTAATGTAGGTGCAGTGCCACGTTGTGCAAATTCATCATCATCAATTTGACGAAGCTCTCTAAGTTCTGCCTGCTCTTTTGGTGTTGTTCCTATTGTGGTGTATTCAAAATTTATTCCTGAACCTGGTGCAACTATTCTATCACCCTGTCTTAAAGCACCAGGTGTACCAACTGCTTCTTCAAACCCTGCTGGAGGAGGTGATAATGTTGTTTGTGTCTGCCCTATCGGATCTAACGAGCCTAACTGATTTACGTCTGATGTAACTGGTACGTTAGCTCCAAGCTGTTGTAGATTTAAATTACCTAGAATAGAAGCATCAGTGCCACGTTGTAAAGTGTTTAATACATCTGCTGTTTTGCCTGCACCTATCTCAGTTGTCATAACTGCTGGTGTTAATCTTTCCTGTACAGCAGGATCTGTAAAATCAACCTTATCATCAGGACCAACACCCAAAGCATTACTTAAAACACTAATCTTACCAGCTATCTCTTTTGCTGTATTATCACCAACTGGACTATATCTGTTTGCGTATTCTCTTACAGTATCAACATTTCTTTTAGATCCGTATGTGTTTGTTAAGGTGTTGATTGCATTTACACCAGATTGTAAATTGTCAAATATAGCAAAACCATCCCTTGTTCTACCAATTTCACCATCAAAACCAGCTCCAGCTCTTATGTTGCCAGGATTGTTAATGTTAGCACCTTTGCCTTGTCCAGCAATTAAATCATCTGCAACAGTATCAATTGAAGGCAAACTTCCTGCACCTGGCACAACTGTTTGAGCAACACTAGGTAATCTAGCCTCTTGAACAAACTGTTCAGGATCTCTCATTCTCTGAACATCTCTTCTACTTTCAATCAAGCCTGCTGTGTTAAAACCTAATCCAAATGGATCGTCTAATGCTAAACCTAAACCAAAGTCTAATTGTGTTGGTGAAACTCTTGATCCTTGAGCTGTTTGTGTCACTGGAGCAACTCCAGCACCTGGTCTTAACCTGTCAAGTTGCTCCCTTACCAAAGGACCTGTGCCTGTGCCAAATGACGGCAATGCACTCGATAATGTCGGTGCAGCACCTGTGCCACCACCTTGTGTGGTTTGACGAAAGTCTGCTGGTGACATAAATCCTTGTGGATCTAAACCTTTTTGCTGTAACAAGTTTGCTGTAAACTGTGGATCAAACCTTAAATTTGACCTAGCACCTACATTCCGAATATTTGTTCGGGGTCGTGTGTCTACAATTGGAGTGGATATAGGTGTGTCAATAAAAGTTTCAGCATCTTGTATGTTTTGTTGTTGTTCATCATCAGACACTGTAGGAGTGCTAACCACATCAAAGCCACCAGTAACTGGATCAAAATCAAATCCTGCTACAGGATCATCGTCAACAAATGATTGCTGATTGTCATCTCCACTGTCTGAAGGACTATCATCGCCATTAAAACTTCCAGCAGGGGAACTATCTGTATCAGAAAACTCAAAAAAACTTGGTATGCCCATAGGACCTGGCTTGTTTGCACCACCTAAACCCTCTAATAATTGACCCTCTTGTGGTGTGATATACGCTAACATATGTGGTTGACCCATAATCTCTGTCTGCCTTGGAGCAACATTGCCACCTTGCTGCATCATTTGAACAGGTTGTGCAGGTGGTATCATCGGCATAGCCGTCATTTGTGACATCTGAGGGTTGAAAATGTTCACGTTACTTGTCATAGGGGAGACAGGAGGCATGGAGGATTGCATAACTCCTGTCTGTATCGGAGTCGTAGCTCCATTCTTTGGCAGCGTTCCTAAAAATTTGTTAAAATTGCCTCTGCTTTCAGCCGATGTCTCCAATTTCACCTGTGGTGGTTGACCTGGTGATGGTGGGGTCGGCATAAATCCTCCTAGAGGTCCGTTTGCCATGTGTATCTCCACAAAAAACTAGTTTCTGTAGAGATAGTATATCAATTATTTATTTTTGACAACAGAAAGCCCATCTCTTTGTCACTTTGAGCTATAATCTTAGCTGGTACAGGCTCTAATCTTGTCGTAATTGATGTCAAAACATCTTTCATGGACTTTCGTAGCCTTGAAATCCTGTCCATGTCGTATTTCGTCAATGGATCTTTATGTTTTTTTACGTTTTCATATGCTTTTTCTGCTTCTTCACCACCATTTTGTAAAAATTGTAGTGCCATATGCACAGATACTGGCATTCTTTGTGTGCCATACTCGTAATGACACCACGTTCTTAAACTTAATCCTAGTTTTTTGGATAATTTTGCCTGACTCAGGTTCAAAGCTTTACGCAAATCGTAAACCTCCCTCTTCGTCAGGTCTGCATACCCATAATCAGTTCTCTTCATTGGCTTTCCTTTCGTTCATGTTTACCAAAACTTTGTTTTTTATCATGTCTGCAATCAATTCG